>VTLG01016367.1_pt1 | contig 34329 bp, 44 predicted proteins | sample 4694571 | NCBI WGS metagenome assembly VTLG01 (sample SAMN12604809, study PRJNA352737) | marine metagenome | biome: ENVO:00000447; feature: ENVO:00000209|ENVO:00000569|ENVO:01000036; material: ENVO:00002151; isolation source: viral sequences binned using virsorter ...
AGGGTCTTCTACTGTTTCTTGAATTTCTTCCACAGCTTCAACATTTCTTTCAGGAACTATAGGTGGTGTGTCAGTAGGTTCTGGATGAGGCGGCGGCATAACATTACGTCCCTCAGGTAAATTTAATACTGACCAAGAAGGACCTTGAGGAGTAAACTCGCCAGTAGGCTGTGATCCTCTTTCTTGTGCTACCGCACTACCTGTTACTAATGCGCCTTCAGTTCCTGCATCCTGTCTAACTTCGGCATGATCTGCATCTGTACCCACACGATCTCTAAAAATTTGTCCGTATTGATTAGCGGTTTCAGGAATAGGGAATGGGTCTCTAGCTATAGCTCTTACATCCGCAGAGGCCGGATCATATCTTTGACCTGTGCCATCATAACCTCTTCTTACGGAACCACGATCACCACCTGCCACATCTTTACCTAAGATCGCTTGCATTATGTTATCATGGTATGGAGCATCTGGGTTTTCGCCAATGCGTCCTCTAAATAACCTCTCTAAGAAACCAGGGTTAGCTTCTGCAGTTGGTGATGCAGGAGCATCTTCAACAATTTGTTCTTCCACTGCTTGACTCACATAGGTATCGTCACGAGGTATACCACGACCAAGTGATCTATTTACTTTTTGCCCTTCAACAGATTGCAATATATTATCCAATCCGGTTTCAAAAGCTTCTAAATATCTCATACGATCAGTAAGATCGCCTGCATTTAAAGGACTGCCCATATACTCTTCTTGTCGTAAAAATTCATCTCTAACAGCTTTTAATTCAGCATAAACTTCATCAGTAAAATCCCCAGGATTCCGCAGCATAGCCTCCATATGCTGGAGAAGTCGTGTTTTAATTTGCTGTTCGTTTTCTTGTACTTGTTTACCTTGACGGAAAGAAGCGACACCTCCCTCATCAAAATTTATTTCGCCGCCTTCAGCTATAAATTGACCAGCTAGACCTATGCCTGCACCAACAATAGGAGCCGCCTGAGATAGTCCTGAAGGTGTCTGCCTAAAATTTTGGGTGGTTTGTACTGTGGGTGTTGGCGCGGCTGCTCTGATACCCGAGAAGAATTGCTCAAAGCCAAAAGGATTTTGAGTAGATGCAGGACCACGCTCCGCTTCAAATTGTTGACGTTCTAAATCTAACTCAGGTTGAATAAACTGTTCTCGGAATTGCGCCCCTACCTTTAAGAGATCATCTATATCGCGTCTTTGTAAGGCTTGTCTTTGAGTTAATAGATTGCTTATACCTGTGCTGGTATCGCCGCGCGCTTGCCTGTCTGCTAGGGCCAGTTGAGCAGCGTCTGTAAATGATCGTTGGCCTGCTTCAAGACCTATCTGGCGTTCCTGATCTTCTTGTCTCGCTTTAAATAGGCTTGCCTCAACTGCTCCTCTACCACGATCCGTACCTCCTGCTGCAACCTCACGAGCGCGCAAATCTTGTAGTCCTCTTTGCCCACGTTCATCTAGTCTTCGATAGGCTTCTTGTGCAATTAGAGCTTCAAAGGGGCTACGTCTGGCTTCAATGTCGGCAGCTAATATGGGATCGGCAGCAGTAGCTTGAAGACCTAAGGCTTGTTCAGTGAGGGGATCGGCTTCCATAAAACGCTGACGAAGAGCCTGTGCGGCAACAAGCTCATCCGGCGTTGGTCCTGCCGTTGCAATACCAGTGAAGGGAACACTTGGAAGTCCCTGTAATCTTTCTGCTCTTTCTAAAGACCTTGTAGCAAAACCTTTAAAAGGCTCCGCAATGTCTTGTACGATTGTTTGCGATCCACTTGGTGCACCACCGCCGCCGCCACTACTCTTTCCCATCACTTACCTCAATAAATAATTGCCGCCTATTTTCTTAAAGCCGTTACGCAAAAAGAATTTCTCTTTTCGTTCTACATCAGTGCCATATGTTACACTGATATGTAGGGGTAATCCTAGTTCTTCTGCCCTATTTTTGCTTGCCTTTAATAACCTTAAAGCTATGGAACTTTTTCTGTGTTTCTCATCAACATAGTAAGCTAAATCAACTAGAAAAGATTCATCCGAGAACCACAGTTGATCATAACATAAAACCATGCAGCCAACTATGGTGTGATCCTTCTTAGCTAAAAAGTTAAGCCCTTGTTCAGCACAAACACTTAGTTGATCAATAGCTTTTTCTGCATTATGTTCTTTTGTGGGGTAGGCAAATCCTTTTTTAGCCTCTCTTAGTAGTTTGTATTGTGGGTATATATCATTCAAAGTTGCTTCAGTAATCATACTCTCTGCATTTGATTCATTACATTGTCTAATAGCTTACTTCCGTACTCACGTTCTTGTCCAGGTGGCGCGCCTGCTTGCTTACCAAAGCCTTTAACCGCCTTAGCAGTTAATACATATTCACCATCTGATAAGGCTGCTCGCTGGACTGCGTGTCCTCCACCTTGAATAGCTTGCATACTGGAAGCACCAAGCTTTGATGCAATATCAGGAAAGATGGCAGATGAAATACTATCGGATGTGCCTGTACCTGGGCCAACTAGTAGACCTCCTGTAAGAGAGCCTGAAGGTACCCGCATAATACCTCCTCTTGCAGCCTCTGTAACCCCTGACAATCCAGATGGTGTTACACGTTCTTGCCTTGCTATATTTCGTGCCGAAGCATCTAACTCAGCTTGTATAGAACTGTCACCCCTACCTAAAGGTGCTTGCTCGTCAAGTAGTCTAGCATCAATGGACTCTTCGGGTTCTTCTTTAATGCTCTGTTGTACTGCATCTCCTAACTTACTAAAGTCTTTTCCTGTAATAGCTTCTTCCCCTGCTCCTGCGCCTCCTGAACCTCCTGATAGAAAAGGTGTACTTGCTGCTTTTCTTTGTGCGAAAGTCATAGCAGGATAACCTCCTCCACTTATTACGGAAGGTGCTGTATAGGCTGCACTTGGACCAGTCAATGCGCCTCCTCCCATTCCGTGAATACCAAGACCACTAGAAGCAATGCCAGTAGCATAAGTAGGAGCTACAGAGAGACCAGCAGGAGTAGCAGTAGCCGCGCCTAAGCTAGAAAGTCCTGCTGTATTAGCTGCAAGTGGGCCAGCAGACATAGCAGCGGTAGGGGCTATAGCAGCACCACCACCTAGAGCAGCACCACCCACACCTCCAGTGAAAGCTCCCAGAGCGCCGCCCATTAAGGCTCTTTTCATATCGAAGCCATCGTCGCCAGAAAAACCACCAGCTAAAGCACCGATTGCCGCACCTATGACAAGAGGCCAAACCATTAGAATGCTCCCCAACCCACACGGTCAAGGGAACTAAGCCCTCCTCCCATTGTGGGTATTGTTGGTGGATTAACTAAAGGATGATTAGCAATAGAGGAAACATAGGGATTTCTTGGGTTAGACGAGGTTGGGCCGTGCCTCATAGGTTGCTGGGGAGTTCTTGCTATTGGCGCAGGGCTGCGAGTATTAGCGCGGATACCTGTATTTTTCTGTGGTATGCGATTATCGCTAATTGCAATAGCACCTGCCCTTTCATCAAATCCACCGCCACCGGGCAGCGCTCCCCCAGCTTCTGGCATCCCAGGAGAACCGCTAATGTATTCTTCGCTCCAGATATCTGGGCCAGGAAGAGGCCGCGCCCGAGCACCGAAGCCAGGTATTACATCTGAACCGGGAAAAGGGACAAAACTAGGCGGGATTGGCTTATATTCACGATTAATCCTTTCTAAGTGCTTTATCTTCTCCGGATGTATTGGTTGATCACGAGGGCGTCGCCAGCGGGAGATAGGAATCTCTTCACCACTAGGCCCTCTATACCAATCTCGGCCTTCAATCCAGGCGGCATCTCTCACCTGAAAATTGGGATTCCAAGGTATTCCCATGTCAGAGTTTCCAATGATTCCGCCATCAGCAAAAGTGTAAGTACCTTGCACACCAGCCCTCCAACCTTCTCCTTCGGGACCAACTTCAGCATTTAACTTAAAGTTATCCTTATCTAAACCGTATTGCGCTGTTGGCCACTCTTCTAAACCTAAGTCTCTGATACCAAAACTATGTGATCCGTGGGTGTAAGCAGGAGGGTCCATAGTACCGCCAGAAAAAATTTTTCCGAGACCTAATAGTCCTGATAAAACACCCTCATTTTGTTTATACATATCAAATATTTGGTCAGCGGTTTCATTGTTAACCTTTTCCTGAATGCTAACAAACATATCCTCAGGCTTAATATTTAAGTCAGAACGTAATTTTGCGCCGCCGCCCGTTACATTAAACTCAGCCATCAGTGGAAATCCTGCCAACCACCAGTAGTGAAGCCTTGAAAACTATTTGTACCAGCATTATATCTTATCTCACCTACTCTTGCATCTGTGCTGACATCAGGGTCTGAAGCTGTCTGATTAACTTGTATGCGTCCATCGAGTCTTACGGTTCCACCTGTATCTTGTCTTGCGAAAGAAGAGAATATTTCGTTCCTATTTCTTTCTAATACACCTATTAACTGATTAGCCCACAGAAGTATATTTTGAGTGTTGGTTAAGCGTGGAAAAATCATCGTTTGCCGTCCGCTTGAACATCAACTCTAAAGTCTGCTAAACGCCAACTAGTCCCTTCAATACTTGCATCAACTCTTATTTTAGCCTGTCTTCCTCTGACACGCAAAGATATCTTTTCAGTAGAGGATTTTACGGTATAAGGCCCTTTAGTTACTGAGGCCTCACTTTGGGGAAATTTCTTGGTAGTTAGACGAATACTTGTTTGAGCGTTGGTACCTTCAAATTCAAAGTCAGGAATTATGCGATCCATATAAATTAAGAAGTCGCCTTCAGGATTATTAGGACCTTGAGGACCGAAAGGTATATCGAAGTAGGTACTCTCTATAAAGGATTGCATAGCGTGGGCATCAGCCGTGTAGACATCCTTAGGTTCATTCTCTATAAGGAATTGATCACCTAAGGACACTGAGGTGCCTGTAGTATGTATTACATCAAAGATGTTACGATCTGCCCAAGTAGAAAAGATTCCGGTACCATATGTCCAATAGGGCGGCTCTGCTGCTGTTCCATCACCACGGCCAAATATTACATAACGGTCACACTCACTGGAATTAGCACTCGGGTACAGCCATATAATCTCTTGAAATTCTTGGTTGACAGCAGCATAAACTTTATCAAGTTCAGTGAAATTTATATCAGAAAAGACATAGTTACGAACTGAACAAGGAAGTATTCTTACACTGCCATCATACATATAGAAGTTATCGATACCCATCCAAAACACAGAATCATTATCGCCAGTCGCTGCATGTGGCGCAACAATACCGCAATTTGATCCGATTAAATCAACATTGAAGGTGAAGGGAGGTCCCACAAATTGCATTGCATACGCGGCTGTATCTGAGAAAATTATGATTGCATCACGAGTTTTTACCCCGCTTATAAGTTTACTGCCATCACCAAGGCGAATTTGATCTGCTGTAGTTGATACTGTGGGGCTCCATTCATCGATGTTAGCTTGATCAGAAAAGCGCAAAACCATAGGATCAAATGTTCCAGTGAGATCAGTGCAACCCAAAGAAATTATATGTCTATCGCGAGGTGACACTAGCACAAAGTTATTTTCAAGAGGGACGCCTGTACTTACTCCCGCTGTTGTTGTAGTGGATACTTCTACTGCTCTAACAGTAGGACCATTATTTTCTACCCATTGATAAATTCTTCCTGCTCTTACGGTAGCCAAAAGATTTTCACCAAAGACATCTAAAGACCATTGACGTATATTAAGTGTTATATCGCTTTGTGCTGCGGGCGCGTTCCAACCACCTAGAGTAACAACACCACCTACAGTTACTGAAGCTCTAGTAGTGTTGAAGGTACTTGCACCATAACCCAGACCTGGAGTGGTAATAGAAACTCCACTGGATATATTATAAAAGGCAAAACTTGTTGATACATTAGTACTGTTGGAATCTGCGGAACTCTGAGCAGAAACATCAAATTCATGATCTGAGGTGCTTGTAATTCTATAGGTGTTTCCTTGAAGAGTTACACCAGCCATTATAGATGAACTTGCAAATGCCATATAATCACCAGGAACTCTTCCGTGATTGGCATTAGACACATGAACATAAAAGGAACTTATAGAAGTAGTTACTTTTCCTGGGTCCAGGGATACTGAGGCGGATACAGGAGTAATGTCATATACTTCACCACCATAATATAGGTGTAGAAGATTTTCGGTTCCCCAGGAAATATATCTTTTACCTGCAAGGCTTCTGAAGGTAACAATATCTCGCCCTTTACCGGCAAAATTTTGAGAAACTTTCTTTTGGTAACCTCTAATATTTTGAGCTTTACCTTTACGAAATCTTATTTTATCGCCGTCGAACCAGTTGCCTTCCTCAGAATACTGAGTAGCTTCTCTGCTGATTGTGGGATTAAAGCTTATCCTTTGTGTGATGCTGTCGGTAGACATCAGCCATCCTTGCCTCTGCTATCATACCAGCCTGTGGTTTGGAAAGAATTACTAGGACCGCCGACTGCTGAACTTCCATCTATATGACAACGCACTCCTATTTGACTATTAAGATTAGTTTCACATACTACTTGCCATGCAAAATCTCTTAGCCTAGCGTTATCACCAAACTCAACATATCCAGCACCAAAGGCAGGTAAAGTTCCCATAGCAGCAGAGGTAGGTGCAATATTGGTTCCATTATCTACAACTGAAACATCAGTCATTGATAAAGGACGATACGCATATAAAGCTTCAGTAAAATATGCAAAATGAAAGTGTGTAAATATGGCTTCAGTAGATACTGAAACAGGTGTTTGTAAAGCGATGATGGTTCTAGCAGTCGCTCCAATATTTACGGATGTGTAAGATAGGATAGGTTGATCATATAAAAACTTATCACCCTTTTGATGGAAAGCTCTTATATTGCTACTGTCATCAGTGTATACAGAACCAATTCTACGGTAAGCCGAAGCATCATTGCCGGATATGAGATTGGCAGCAACTGGCGAAGTATCGAAACCAACATCAGTTCCTGCTGTAACTGCAATTGTGTGTACATGATACCAAGTATTTGCCGATAAAGTTACTCCGCTAGCTAGGCCACCGGCTGCTGAACCATCTGCCCATGTAGCATCTATTTTTTTAACGAGAGTTGAACTTAGTTCTAGGCTGCTCGCATCTGTAGAATTTCTTGCACCACCTGCTGTGATGTTTATATCGTGATCACCGTCTGAACCATTAGATAAATTCATACCGCTTAAATAATTTATGGGTAAGGCGGATAGGCCGGTTAAGGCAGAACCATCACCTGATATAGTTGATACAGATACCGCGCCAGAAAAGGTTCCTGTAGTTCCTTGTATGTCTCCTGTGAAAGAGGTGATGCCTGAGACTTCTAAGGCTGCAGCAGATACCTTAGTGGTGAATGAACCTGTTGCAGCCACCAAGTTGGTAGCACTAAGACTTACTGAAACATTAACAAAATCAGCTTGAACAACACTAGTGGAAACTACAGCTAATCCAGTAAGATTCTCAAAAAGATTTGTAACTGCTGTGCCGTCAGTATATATTAGGGTGGTTTGGCCGTTAGGTATAGTACCTTCTGATCCACCAGCGGGTTTTAATTTTAAATCGAAACCGCCTGATGTCTGATTATCAAAGATGTAAGTTTTCTGAACTGCGGGAACTGTTATAGATACGGCAGTTGAACAAGAGCCATGAAAATAAAGAACAGCGCTTCTAGCTTCATCACTAGCACCATCTGCACTAGATACTGTGTAGGCGGTTCCAACTCCCCCAAGATCAATTGAAGTTACGGCACCAACTGCTGAATCAACTAAATCAATTACAGAATCATTTAGGATGTCGCCCCATGTAGAAGCGTTTTCTCCAGAACCCTGTTTTGTGAGGCGAATTCTAGTTGTAAAAGTTGAAGACATTAGCTCACCATATTGGTTGGAATATTGTCTCTGCTTCTAGCTGCCTGAAGCAACATCGAGTTTACGAGACCTCCAAGATCGTAATTGCGTACTTCACCCCCTGTCGCAGCTTCCTCCACAGGTCTTAAAGAGTTGGCTATAAGCTGAACTCTTTCGAGAAGTCCTTGAGGTGTGCCACCAGTAGGCTGTGTTTGCTCCAAACCTACCTGTATGGCTGGTCCTGCTGGAGAGCCAAGCAACCCTCTCCAAGCTGGTATTTGATCTATAGCTACGGGTGTTGAACCAGGGAAAAGCTGTGTTCCATCTGAGGTCTCTCCATAACGAGGCCCTACAGGACCATAACCAAGACTAGCATACATAGATTTTAATCGTTCAGCACCTGCTTGTAATCTTGCATCTAGTTTTGCCGCTCTTTCCGCAATCTCTTCTGGAGTAGGTAAGCTTCGTCCCTCTTCATCTACTAGTTCTGCAACTGCTGGAGCTGCTCCAACTCCTTGTTGAATTTGTCTCTGCACCAAATTAGAAGGACCACCATAATGCTGACTAGGGGGACCACCGCCACCAGCAGGTGCATCTCCATGACCTGATCCACTAAAAGCAGTTGGAGAGAATGGATTCATATTAAAAGATTGCGCAAAGGTAGTGGGGGTGTTTTGCGTGCCTCTCCCGCCACCAGCGCCAGCTTGGCCACCCTGGCCGCCGTATCCCATTTGCGCCGCCCCAGCCGCTGTTGCAAAGAAACTTGGGACATTGCCGGGGCCTAAAAGCTGTTGTGACTGATTTCGTTGTCCTGTCTGTGGATCAGTAGGTACACCACCGCCCATTTGTCTGAGCCATACAGCTTCTTGAGGTGAAATATAGGCTAGACCCTCACCATTGTGAGTTCTAGGGATTGTTGTTATGCCGGTCATCCGCCTCCTCCTTGCACTATATTTCCTGATGTTAATCCTGTCAGGGTATTTGGTCCTGCTGGTGAAGCTGGGAACTCTTCATCATCGCGTCTCGTCCGTCTGCCCTCATTCTGTAAGGCTTGCATAGCTTGCATGTATCTAAAGTTCCAAACTTCAAGAACTGAATAATTTTTTAGAAACATATAGGCTTCTATCATACAAGCGTAGAATAGAGCATCAAAGCACTTGTCAGTAAAAAAGTTAGTTTCATTTGCTGCAGATAGAGTCGCCGGTTGCACCACTACAGCTACCTCTGCCGCATTAGTGCTCGAAGGCGCTGGGGCAACAATGAAACGATCTCCCCCATAGTTAGCATAATATTTAGGTATGCCTACAGAAGTTCTTGTGGGCCAATAGTCAGCAATATATTCCTCTGTTCTTAGTAAAAGTTTTATGCGGCTTCCGGCGTCAGTAACATAGAAATTTAAGGGTGCCAGCATATTAGCAGGTTTGGTTACAAAGGGGTCTCCAAAGGCCAAGACAGTTTGAACGTGAGATGTCATCTCAGGATGATCTAATTCTCTGGCCAAACGAGACTCTGCCCTATCGATAAAGCTGGGTATAGAATCAGAAAACTCCTGCGAATCATCTTCTGCAGTGTTCTTAATCTGTTCTTGAAGTGTTGTATAAGTTAAAGCCATAACTAGATATTATCACCCTCCCTAGTCGAACCCAAGTGATACTGAGGTCCAAATTTCTGTGCTGGAATCTGGTACAGAAGTCCACTGGTCTATAAAGCGTCCTGTACTACTAACAAAGGCAACAAAACCGCTGGAGAAAGTTAAGGTGCTATTGGCTGTAACTGCGGCGGTTTGCTGATAAGTAAAACCGGTTCCTAAACTTAGTTGAGCGTTAATAATTGAGTCAGCTTGCCAGGGTCCATCAGATAAGCTTGTACCTAGAGTTACAGTATCGTGAACAAGGTGCGCCGCTGTTAGTACATCAGCAAGAGAAACACCGAAAGATATGCTGGAAGAATATTCGGTTGCCGCCTGGGGTTCTTCTGCAAATGCAGCCCCAAAGGTTAACTCACCGACATAATTTCCTCCAATAGATACAGCCGGTATTGCCGTGCCTACACCCAGAGAAAAGCTCGTATAGAAATAGCCGTCAGCAGCCTTTATAGCTTCTACGGCAGTTCCTAAAGTTACTCTAACATTACTAGTTAGTCTAGGTGTATAGACATCAGATGCCGATACACCTAGAGTTACAAACGCTGTGACCCACGACCTATCGTATTTAAGTGAGCCGTAAGGTCCTGATCCAAACCCTGTGTAAGCTGCTGACATGACTCATTAGCTTGCAGATGCAGTAAGCGTAAGGCTCACATTAATTACATCTCCGTCAATTACAGTTCTGATGGCTGTAAAATCGCCTGAACCATATAAAACGCCGCCGTCACCTGCTACCGTTGTGCCAGAGGTTAAGAAACCGCCCGCAACAGAAGCTGTAGCAATCACTGAAAATACTGCTGCCGTACTGGTTACAACCGACTGAGAAGATGCCGAAGCTAAGACAGCCGTTGGCCTTACTGCAGCCGAAGTTGCTCCACCTGCCGTACTGTAAGCAGTAATTTCCGTAAAGCCGTGAGAAGCCATTGTGTCACCAGCGGAAACAGTGCCAGTGGCTTTAAGCGCTACTGTCCATGCTGCTGTATAACTTGAACCATTGAAATACTTCTGCAAAAGATCGTTCAGACCTTCATTAACAACAAGGTTATCATAATCCTCTTTCCACTTTAGATTACCTTGATTGTCATAGCAGGACCAATCCCAGTGGCTACCTACCTTAGTTTTCTGTTTCATTTTCTCCTGCCTTAATTATTAGTGTTGGTGGTCATAGAGGGAGTCCAAGAACTATCCCCTGTAGTGGCTAATACTACCTCAGGTCTCGGGTTTTTCAAAGCTGGATTATCTTTGGTGTCTGGAGCTTTATTAAGTGGACTCGTAACTAAATTGTAGACACCATCTGATTCTCCAGGACCAACCCTATATCCTGTCCCTGGCTCTCTTATTTGATCCCTGTATTTAAAACGGAATGATGATCGATCCGAAATAAACCATGCATATTTCCCTGTTGCCATTATAGGACCTTAAGGCGTGGTGCTACCTTGAGGTCAACACGTTCTCTGTCTGCTTCTAAGGCCAACATTAATTTTTCTTCGTAAGATATCTTTAAGAAGTTTAATTTGTCGGGAGCCACACCAAATCTTTTGTAGCCCATATAGTAGGCTAGACCACAAGTAATGGCTGGTAGATAACGGTACACCCAATCAACAGTCTGGAAGCTGGCTGTAACATCCTCTAGGCGTCTTATCCTCCAGTAAAGTATTGAGTCTGTGGTGGCTGCTTGAGGCGCTGGCCAAACATAGAGGACTGGAATTTTTTGACGGTCCAGGGCAACTTGAGCAGTTCTCCCCTGATTTTCTTTGTTGGGAATTATTAAATATTCTTGCATACTAACACGCTGCAGTTGGGTGTCAGTATTTACTGAGTTGCTGGTTCTCCTTAAGGCTATCTCAAGGAGGTCAACTGTATCGGCATCAAGAGTGTAGGCTACCTGTTCAGCAACAAGCGATAAAGTTTTCTGTTCCTGGGCAAAAAGAGGAACTCCTCTGTTCTGCATGTCAATGAAGAGAAGATTGAGAGACCTACGGGCGCTTACGGGGTCATGCCCAAGTTGAGGCTCCCCGCCAAGCATGTCATAGGCTTCCTCTATAATCTCATCTACAGCAGGAAAGAATGACGTTGTTCCTGAAGTTGTTGGAGCGGCCATCAGTAGTCCCTAACAATAATAAGGTATGCGCCCTTTAGGACGGCCCACTTCTGCGGTCTTTTTACCATATACACCATCGCCAGGAACCTTTACAGGACCTGTATTGGAGGGTGCTACTCCAGGCATCTCAGTCATCTTGCTGGGAGCCGTGCTTTGGTACTCCTTATAGATGGCTTTACCTGAGTGGCTATTGCCCTTAGGTTTGATTGGAGGAAGAGGACGCTCGCTTTTTGTTTTGGTTTTTCTTCGCGCTCCCCTCGACTCATCACGCCTAGATTTGAAGGACTGCTTTTTAGTGGATTTTTTCCCTCGCCGCTCGCCAAGAGATTCATCCAAACGTGCATTATAACCCTGTACCATACTCACTCCTTAAAGATTTTTTGGTTCCATAAATCAAATAGCGCCTTAGTTTTTTCGGAAGTAGATTCTTTTAAACTATCTAGTTCTGCCCGAAGTTTAACAACTTGAGAGTAAGTATCTCTTTTTGTTATGTCGTTCACATCTTTTTGCAGTTCAGATACATGACTTTTTAACTTTACAAACATTACAACAACAGCCAAGATTCCTAGTATTTGTGGCCAGTAAGTTATTATTTGATCAGCCATCGCTACTCTCCGTATCCAGCTTCCTCCCACAAATCTTTCAACATCTTGTAATTCTTTTCAACTAGTTCTAAACGATACTCAGTTAAATTAGAACTTTTATCCAAAGCATGGACAGTGGTGACTACCCATCCCGAAACACCTACCAAGGCAGCGAGCAGTATGCCTTGGACAATTCTCATGTCTTACTAAAGCCTCTAAGAGTTTTAGCTAGTCGCGCTCTTTGCCCCAAGAGTCCAGGTTTTTTGGCGGCGGCATCCAAAGTTTTCACAGGGATTTTTTCTCCTGCGCCAATACCAAGTTGACTACGCAAGGCTCCAGGTTTTTTAATTGCCCCTTGAATCCAATTGGCGTCACCACCTTTTTTGTAGTGACTTATCCTACTCTTGCGTTGTTTCATCTCGAACCCGACACGCACAATCACACTCGCTAGTGCAGCCATCCTGGCAAGAACAGCTTGGGCAGCTACAGTCTTCGCATGAACATTTAGTCATAAAACACAGTAGCAAAGCCGCCAGACGTTGGAGTAACTAGGTGTAATCCTCCACTGCTGGGTGCTTCGATTCCCATGTCGTGAATAAAGTGGTCAACTGTATCGCCAGCTTTTACCATGACTTGAACCAGGGTAGTACCAGAGGCCGAATCATCTTTGAATGTATAAAGACCATCTGCCGCTCCGTTATTGTACAGAACAAAGCTTTTAAGCCTCGTGCGCCTAGCTACAATGGTAACATTGGCAGAAGCAGCAGTTGATACATAAGTAGAAAATACTCGTGTAGTCACTCTTCCATCTCCTCAAAAAAGAATATCATCACCAAAGTATAACAATAAAAGAGGGGACATGGAAACCCACGCCCCCTCAATTAATTGGTTATATCAACCTTAGCTGGAACCAGCAGAGCCGTAAACGCCCCGCCAATCCGAGAAGCCAAAGCTGTACCGTTCACGAGCCTTGAACCGTAGGTTACCTGTGTCGAAATCAGGCTCCATCTTGGTTGCAAGAGGAGAACGAACAAACATCTTGGTGCCATTAGGAACATCAGTCAAAATCCAGTAGGCATTAGTATCGGTAAAGCGCCGATTTACATAATAGCCCTTGGGAATTAGACCCATGTTATTCAAAGCATTGATGTCATTATCGTCACCGCCCGTTTTACCTGGAGAATTTAGAATCCTCTCAGCGGTAAACTGGTTGGTTGGGTCAATATGCAGAGATACTGCACCCGCACCAATCAAGATTCCGCGATCATCTTTGGCCTTTTGGACCTGAATGAGAGCAGTCTCTAGATTAGTTTCTGACAAATCAGAGGCACCCAGGAGGTTATCCTGATCACCATCCGAAATTGTTGGATGCGAATCACTACACATGGCAGCACCATCGCCGCCAGGGAAGGCCGTATCAAAGGCGTTATTGAAGATGTTGGCACCCTTGGTTTGCTTAGTATTAGCCATCGCACGGGCCAAAGACCTAGTACGAATCTTAGCAAAGGTGTCATAAAGATTATCTTCAAAAGCCTCTTCAGTTATGGCATAAGCCAAAGCAACCGTCTCATGCGTATAGCGAGCAGTGTAGTTCTCCTTAGCTGTGTCATACTGAACTGCAGCACCTTCACTCTTGGTGGGAGCAGTAGCAAAACCAGCCATGAGAACTTCTTCCTCAAAAGCACGATCCGAATTTTCTGTCTCAAACAAGATGTCAGTTTCATTATCCACTGAACCATACTCAAGACCGAAGATTGCATTTAGGCCAGGAAGTAGTTGTTTCGCAATATCTGCGCGATTAATAGCCATGATTCACTCCCCCTATGCCACACATACGATAGCACGATTATCGATATGCTGGACAATGCGTACTTCAACTTCAGGAAACGCTCGATCAGCATCAGACTCATTATCTGGTGAGTTCCAGTACCTAATAGGACGAATTTCTGCAGTTGCAGAGGTAGCCGAAGCCGCCTTTAGACCGAAACCGCTTTGACCCGTCTCATCGGAACCAGTACCGAGAGTTACATTGTAGTTGAAAGAATTCATTGCACCAGCAGTTACCGAAGCATCTGCTTGTATGATGAATGTTGAACGAGAGTCATCGTCTACGAAAGCAAAAACCTTGCTATCATCAGAGCTAACACCGCTGGGATAATACTTAGACCAGACTGGTTGCTTTGATGTGGGATCAACGTAGCGACAACCCATAAAAACACCTACCGCAAAATCAGTAATAGCTGCTATTGGGCAGATGGTTCCAGCAGTTACCTTAACGAGGTCGCCTTGATAGATGGAGCCAGAACGAGCATTAGCGATGGGATATTCATTAAATCCCGTCGAATTGGCACCAGCACCACGAACTCGTGAAGGATGAAAGCCGGATAGCTTCTTTGAGCTAGACATACTCTGTCACCTCCTTAGTTGTTAAAGAAGACTACGAATCAAATTGTGGTCTCCCTGTGGTTATGCGAGAGCGTGATTGGTTCGATATAGGCAGTCTAGAATCGCTGCTTGCCATCAGTTGATGATTAACAGCATCTTCTTGCTCTTGCGTTCTATCTCTAAAGTATTGCGCCCGAGCTTCAACCTTTTGGGCTGAACACTGCATTAGAACCAAGTCACCTCTTACAATACAATCAGAAAAACGATCATCTGGTAGTGCTGTCACTGCAGCAGTTGCAAGCTCTTGGCATTCCTCAGACTTAACTGGGGTCCATCCGAATTCCTCTTTCTTACGTAAGTTCATCCAATCACTTTGTCCTTTGATCATATGACGAACCCACATAAGGGCTTTACCCTCATCAAGAAATCTTTCCTTGACTTCAGTGGGAATTTTAAGGGGATTATAATCCTCCTCATATAGCGGTCGCTCTTGCACTTGCCGTGTTCTTCCTGTCATCGTTTCCTCCACGCTATCCAATTAGTGTGTATTCATCGCCGCTAGCCATCTTGGCTTTTTCCGCAGCGTATCTATCAAGTGGTATACCAAGCTTTTTGGCTGTAGCTGCTTCACGTTGACTCAGCTTAACCTTCTGGCCAGTTGCAGGTGTGCGTGATTGCCCTGCGACAACTTGAGCGGCTTGTGACGATGCCGAATCGAACTTGTGGGGAAACTCAGTGCGAATACGCTTATTCACTTCCCCGTAATATTTTTCTGGCGACTCTACCGGATCGATACCTTCTTCGCGTATCTCCCCATCGATGGCATATGCCGCCGCTGTCATAACTTTATCTTGACCAAACCACTTATTATCCTCGGCCCATTCTTCAGCCCGTGGGTCTGGTTTCTGCACCTGTTGTCTTGGCGCTTGTGGTGGTGGTGCTGAAGCTTCCTGCTCTAAGTAGGCTTTACGCACCTTCAATAATTTTAAGTCGGTAGAAGCGTCATTCATAGCTTCTTGCGCTTCAATTATAGCTGATTTATCTCCAGCTTCAAAGGCATCGGAAAAACTTTTCTTGGCCAGTTTTACTTTATCACCAAGAAGTTGCTCATCAGAATTTAGATTGGCTGTTTCAGCACTTTTATTATGATGCATTAGATTGCCAACTTGATTGCGCAAAGCATCTGCTTCTGATGCCATCTGGGTTGCTGCTTCCCGAGCCTCATTGCGTTGCCGAACAAGTTGTCTAATACGTTTTTGAGCGCCTGAGTCCTCTTTTTTAGGAGCTTCACTATCAGGCTCAACTTCAAAATTTGTTTCTTCAGTAGCTTCTGCTTCTACTGTAACATCGTCAGTCATTATACTCTCCGTGGTTGCGAGTCCAAACGATTACGCTAAAATCAACTTACATTACATATTGACAGTATCCAAAGAGTTATTAAAACACAAAAGTTTATTGAGGTTCTGTGGGCCACACATCCGGCCACAAACTTATATCGACAGTCGCCGGAAGATTCCGCAGAGATTGTCTATGAGTAGCCCATTCCGCTTTCTTAGCATCAGTTAAAGGAACAGGATAATCAGGTGCCTGTGTCCAATCTGAGGCTACAAGTTTTTGATTTCTTTCTTCCCGCAAATTAGCCATATGACTTTCATCACGGCCAGCTATTTCCTGTGCGGTCATATCCCTCACACGATGTATCAAAAGTACTCTGTCTTCCTCAATAGTAACTACGTCTGTGTCAAAAGTCTGATTAGCATCAGGGGTAACATTTGTTTCCACCAACGGTAACCAGCCAAGAGTTTTGAGATATTCATCATCACCCGTTGACAAATGCAAACCGGACACATTACCCCAGCTTTTGGGTAAGGAACCCATATAGTCTACGCTGCCATCTTCAACGTGTGCATATAACATTTTTATTACTCCTATGCTGCCAGTAAATCGTTACAGCTATATTTATTAGCTTCCCATAAATCGTCTACTGGGTAGAAAGGATGATTTTCCCACAAATGATACGACAAAGGAACTAAAGGTCCAAATAATCCAACTTCTGTATTCCATAATTTATTGAATGTACAACGCTCCTCAAGATAAGGCCAGTATCTAGCTATCTCGTTGAATGGTTGCCAATAATTTTGCAAGATGCCTTTCTCCAGTAAGAAAGTAACGCCTGTGTGGCCTACGGTTCTCCATGGACGATCCGTACCTCCGACAATCATACCGGCAGAACCATCGCCTCTAGCATTATTAGGCAAATCCCTACGATCTTCTGGTTCGTCTACATAATTGGAAGGACAATCGACGAGCGTCATAGCCATAAAAGGAAGAGGGCAACGAGGTCTAAACTTTTCCCATGTCTCTAAGGCTACTGCTAGGGCATCTGGATAATGTAAATAATCGTCCTCGATTACATAAACTAAATCAGCAGTACTTTCCTTTGCTAATGTAAGAGCATCTAACATGCTGTCATTATTACCTGTGCCGTTTAGCGTTTGAATTGTTACGTTTTTCCTAAGAAAAGATGTCTCGTCATGCAGAAATTGTACTGTTTCATCAGTAGAATGATCGTCCAGTATAATTAATCTAGGTTGTTTTGGCAGTGTTTTGATGGCCGTGCAAAGTGAACGAACACATCGCCAAACAATATCCTTCTTAGGTTTGTCAAACCTTCTAGGATGTACACTATCCCCATCATAAGTTCTAAGTATAATTTCAAGCTGCTTCACGAAGTACTACCACTTCGGCTAATTGTTTAAACGGTGCCATCCAATCTTCGGGATCAGTTTGTCGCAATAATGTAACACTATTATAGTACGGAGTAGTCATGCCGGGTAAAGTCCATAAATAATAAGGCACTGCAGGAACGATTATCATTGTTGGTATTCCCATAGCCCCAGCAAGATGAGCAATAGCAGTACAGGAAGTTACAACCATCTCACAACTAGATATTGCTGCTGCAGTTGCCGTCCACGTTGATAAATCTACTTTCTCTACCCAATCTGGGCAATATTCTTCTCCCTCATCCCTTTGTAAATTAATACAATAAGCTCTGTTTTTCATAACATTAAATAATAATTCATGGGGAAACAGGCGCTTAGTTTGATGCTCATAAGCAGGTAAACCACTCCACCGCAAGCCAATACGATGCGGCACTACATCTGCTGACACAGGAATATAGGGAGAGCCATCAATGTCTGCCGAACTTTGGTAGCCAAGTTGAATAGGTGCGGACATAGCAGGCAGATAGAAATCATGTAACACACCACAAGCCGCTTCATGCTGTATTACAATATCCACCCCTTCAGCATAGCGTAGTATTTCCGCTAAAGCCTGTTGGCATGAAACAATTACCGTGCAGCCTAGTTTCTTGAGATCACGAGCGTATCTAACTTGATGTATTTGATCCCCTAGACCGCGTTCTAAACGTAACAGAACGGTTGCATTTTCTTCTCCATCCCAAAGAGGCATAGTCGAACCACAGTGAGGATCGCCCCATACAAGAGTTTCTCTTCCTTTATCTAGCAGAAAATATCCTTCTTCCACCTCATCATCACTCAATTTTGCCCAGCCAGCATTGAAACAAATATCGCTGTCATCTGGATAGAGGGCGAGATTCCTATAAGCTAATCGTTTGGATTTATCGAAGTCTCCTGCCATAAGAGCATCATGTTGATACATTATAGGAAGCTTCTCTTTCTCTGGTTCTGGTTTGTCATTCCAGAACTCACCGCCCTGATAAAAATTCCAAAGAGTTTGACCAAGGATGTGCTTGGCTGAGTATTTACGCTCGCTAACTTTCGGCCTAACCTTATGAAGATTTTCAACGCCCCAAATCTCGTCTATCTCTTCACTATCTTTAATATTGTTAAAGTCATAAACAAATGAGTCGATTTCAACAAACTCAGCAATACGATTTAATTCAACTTGCGGATCAGATACAAGATTCGCATACTCAATAAACAGGAAATTATCTGGGTATTCCTCATAACCACCCTTCAAGGTTTCGTAACTATTAAATAAAAGTTTCGCTAGTTCACCTCGTTTGCAGAAGTCGGTGATGTTTTCAGGTTTCGTCAATTTAGCGAAAGAGGCGAGGCATTCTGCCACTGGTCTTACAGTAGCTACGATCTTTACATCGCCTTGTACCTTCATCATAGTTTTCATAATTTGAGGTGCCGACCAACCTCTACCTTTATCAAATACCAATTTATCTGTATCATATCGGGCATTCTGAATACCTTGCAAAATGCGTATGATATCGTTCTCTTCACCACCACTAGCTTTAGTAGTAGGATTCTGCTCCCACACCTTCACGGCCCCACCCATTGTATCACACAGGTTGCTTGTAGGGCTGGCATACACATCCGGTCGCTGGTTTAAGAGTGATGTAAGGAGTGTTGAACCACTGCGCGGCAATGATGCTAAGAATATCATGCCGTTATGCCGCCCGCATTAGCATTGGCGCTAGAGGTTACATTAGCCCACGCGACTTGATCGCCGATTTGTACAGGGGATGAACTATTTATTCTATCTCCACGACCTCCCACGCCAGCCGTGTTTTGCCCGACACTATACAGCTTTCCGACTGTTGATATTAGAAATAGATTGCCTGCTATCGAACCGGATGACCATGTTGTTTTACTGCCAATCTGAGTAGGCGACGATCTGTTAATTGTGTCGCCCTGACCCAGATTACCTGAGTTATTGTATCCCCATGACCAAACCGTTCCATCAGTTTTAAAAGCAACAACTGATCCGCCGCCCACAGTAGAAGCAAAAGAAGCCCAATCCGTGAGAGAGCCGACCTGTACGGGAGAAGATGTGTTGATAGTATTGCCCTGACCCAACTCACCTCTGCCGTTATACCCCCACATCCACAAGGTACCATCATCTTTAATAGCACCACCCCAATTACCCGCCGCAGTAACCTTGGCCCAATTTGTGAGTGCTCCCATTTGTACAGGGGAAGACCTCTTGACAGCATCTTCAAGACCTAAACCACCAAAGGTATTTTTACCCCATGCCCAAAGCGTACCATCTGTCTTGATAGCGTGTGTCCTATTATTCCCAACAGCCGAACTTTCCCAAGTTGTTAGTGAACCGATTTGTATGGGCGATGATCTGGTTATAACATCACCATTGCCCAGACCGCCATTATCGCCTTCGCCCCATGCCCAAAGTGTACCATCTGACTTTACCGCCGAAACAACGTTATATCCGCGAAATTTTGAAGTCCAATTAGTTAGGGAACCGATTTGTGTGGGAGATGAAACCTTTGCTGCTGAACCAGTACCAAGACCTAAAAGACCACTCGAATTTTCTCCCCAAGTCCATAAAGTCCCATCGTTCTTCAACGCAAAGTTGTTTATGTTGGCAGCCATAAAATTTGTCCAAGTGGTAAGCGATCCAATCTGAATAGGGACAGATGAACTGCCAGTCGCCATCTCATTACCCAATTTGCCATCATTGGAAGTACCCCAAGTATATAACTTACCGGGATCGCTTGGCACCACTTCTTGTACCCCAGCAGCGCCCATCATTACTGTTCTAATATTGGGCATTCAATATTCCTTTACGATGGGGTCTTGCTGTCTGCGCTGGCAACCATGCCGTGCCAAATAGTTCCACCGTCAGTGGTTATAAAAACTAATATATCAATGCCACTGGTGGTTAGGGTTGGCGCAGTCCCACCGGCCCAATCTACTGTGGCGGGCCAGTTCACCGTTTGTGAGCCACCGTTGGTAAGGAAAAGAGTAAAGCCGCACAGTTCATCACTGGCAGTAGGGTTGCTGAAGGTGAAAGTATTGGCACTTGTATCAACTGTAGCTACGACATTATTACCAAGGGTAAGATCAATATCCTGGGTACCGCCGCCCGTGCTACCAATTGCGTTAGTTACCTCACCATAGTCTTTAAGATTAACACGACTTATTTCATTGTCTGCACCAGCAATCGCAGCCGCCAAGGTCTGTACGCCTGAAGCAGTCAGCGTTCCAGTAATGGCAGTGTTGTCTCCAATTGCCACTGTTCCCGAACCATTGCCCTGGATAGTGACACTGCCGTTAGTAGTTGACGCTGTGAGGGTATCTGCCTTTAAGGTACTCATTTCGGGAACCTCAACTTAATCTCAGAACGCTTTGCTGCCCAAGTGCCACTATCCACCTCCCCAGCCTGTTCCTCGAAAAATATCGAATCAGCTTCATCTTGATAAGCTAGGCGGCGATTTTTCTGGACTTCTTCGACCGCTCTAGCTGCCGCACCATCGGCCCAGATTTGCTCTTCAGCATCACGCGCGGCCTCTTCTTCAGGTGTAAACGGAACTTGCACCCCATCGATCATGTGATGTCTAGGCATGAGAAATCCCCCATACTGTCATTCGGCCAGATGCGATGTTTCCGCTGCCGAATTTAATTTGAATGCGGTCAAGTGCGATAACAGCCTTTCTTGTCGCACATATTGTCCCTCCCCGGTTCATACTCAGATAGTCCACAATCATTACTGTACCCGTTATCATTGGGACTGCCGTTCCATCTCCGGGGCGAACTAAAAAGAGCATGGCACCCAGACCTTCACCTGTATCATTACCAACTTGATCGACGAGATATATATAACTGTTACCGTCTGAGGCGATAGCATCGTATGAAGTACCTGAAGCACGCATACGCCCCATGTGGTATGAGTAATCAGTGCCACCATCATCAATACCACTAGCATCACCTACTTGGAGAACGCAGGCTTGTTGATCTGTGGCAGGAATTATATCGCATAACGCAATTGCGTATGCATCGTATGTGCTATCCAATCCAGTCTGAGTTAAGGTTGCGGAAGCGCTAGCTACCTGAGTACCAATCATCGTCCAAGCTCCACCACCGGCAGCAGCCTGAAAAGTTGGTGCGGCTCCTGCTCCATTGGAAGTGAGTATATGAGTAGCGGTTCCCACAGCCACTGTGGCCGGATCACCGGAGGCATCCCAAGTAATTAGCTCACCATCGGTTCCTGTTCGTAATTCAGTGACAGGAACGCCAGCAGTACCACCAACCTTAAAGCCCGCTTCCAGATTAGGGACACCTGTACCGCCGCCTGTGATGGTTAAATCGGTGTCATCAGACTTAGTTGTGACGGTATCCGCCTTTAAGGTACTCATAGTTTAGCCCTCTCAAGTGCTATGGCTTCCTCCTCCGCAATAGCGTAGGCGCTACCAAGTGCAGCTAGTTCTTCGCGTATCTTTCGGGGCAGCGTTTCAAGGCGTTCTATCTCTCTTTTAACATTACGCTTTTTAATAAAAGATGCTTCTGCCTCGGTGTCTTGCGTGATGGTCTTTGCTGTCATGTCCACAACCCAAAAATCTTCTCGACCGCCGGGATTATTTGTAGCAAATCCATTCGGTAGATTGCTATCAACGTGTGCTTGGGCATCCTCAAGCGTATCAAACTCTTGATGTCTGTGGTGATCAGGAAGAGTGTGATCTATAGCGATAAATGGTTTCATAACATTTCCTTATAAGTACCCAATGTTGGCCGAGCCTTTATCAAAGTTTCCACTAGCACGAGTTAATCTTACTTGTGTCAACTCTCCTGATAAATGTTTTACACCGCCCCCACTAGCTGTTTTACCCACTTGCATACGATTGGCAAACATACCGGCCCATAGGTTACTCGGAGGATCAACCAGAACTAGTTGATAGTAGCCTGTGAACTGGTCACTTTCCGCGTATAGATCACCACAAGTAAAGCCCGTAGTAATAGAATTAACATTGGTTACAGCCGTATCAGTAAAGAAATGTGCCGCGCTCTCATAACCAGAAGTCTCAAAACCACCAGAATCGCCTATTTGTATAACTATTGCCTCATTATTATCTAGACTAACCTGATCCATCCCAACATATATACTGGTTGTGCCAGAAGGGATGCCTGTCCAATCAAAGGCCGTACCTGATGTTGTAATGTATTCCGTTCCGTTAGTATATCCACCTCCAGCCGCAGCTTGAAATGTCGGAGCAGCCCCAGCACCGTTAGATGTCAAGATATGAGTTGCAGTCCCAACAGCTACCGTTGCCGGATCACCAGAAGCGTCCCAAGTTATAAGCTCCCCGTCAGTCCCAGCCGCTAGTTTAGCCAGAGTAACATTGTCATTAAGTATTTTGGCGGTTGTGACGGCATCGTCTCTAATGGATGCTGTGGGGACACCCGCAACGGACCCAACTTTAAATCCGGCGGCAAGATCAGGAACTCCTGAACCTTTTCCATCGAGTGAGAGGTCCGTGTTGGTTCCCGTTGCGGCTTCAATCGCATCTGTCTTTAAGGTACTCATATTATCACCAATGTTCCCTCTACAGTTAAAGTAACACCACTACTAACAGTAAGAGGCCCTGTAGCAGAACCATTTTCAGAAGAGGTAATAGTTACATTTGCATCAAGGGCCAATTCATTTATCCTAAAAATATCTCCTGCACTAGAACCTGTTGCCCCATTATCACCCTTATAATAGCCGCCCCCAACTCCAGTTAGATTGCCACCCCCACCATAATATTCTGCCGCCGAAACATTGCCACTAAATTCAGCAGCAACACCGGAAACCTTGGTAGTAAATGATCCTGTCGCAGCTACAAAATTAGTAGCGCTGACACAAGCAGAATAAGAGCCTGTAGCACCATCAACATCACCAGTAACATTACCAGTTAAATTACCATCGAAGGTAGCCGCACTAACCGTCCCTGAAAATTCTCCTGCAACACCAGAAACCTTAGTAGTAAAAGAGCCTGTAGCTGCCACTAGATTTGTTACTGAGGCGCAAGTGGGAACATTTAAAGTGTTGGCTGTGAAATCGCTAACTGAAGTGCTACCTGACCCTGAGGTACCATCTATAACAGAGGTGGCGTCACAAAAGAGAACCATTGTAGTTCCCTGATCGATTGTTGTACCATTAGTTTCTGAGGAAGTCTTAACCTTTAGAGTAAAGCTCCCAGACGTATTGTTGAAAACTTGGTAACGACGAGACTTAATAGGGACATGAACAGCAATATTACCTGTCAGTGTCCCTGTATAAATATGGTTAGCATTGAGGGCTTCTGCGTCTGTCAATGAAACATTAGCATCACCTGCTACAGACTTAGATAAGGTTCCTGCTACGGCTGTATCAAAACCATCGGAACCCGTATTTAGAGTAGTTCCCCAAGCATTCTCTGAACCGCCTACAGTAGGTTTTTCAATACCTAGATTTGTTGTATTTGCCATCTATCCAGTTAGAACAAACATAGGGTCTAAACTCCCAGGTTCCTCTACCCTCATAAGTATTTGATCATCATTCATAATAACAAACATAACTCCCTTATACAAAAATCTGGTCCCTGTATGCTTGCCATAACAGACATAATCACCTTCATTGCACCAAGGGCCTTTCGGAAATCTTTCTTTGTCTTGATATGAGAGGTCACCAAGAAGAACAACTCGTCCTACTGTAGTGAGGTATTGCACATCATCTCTAGCCTTATCAGGAAGAATAATGCCCCCCTTTGTGGTAGACCTAATAGCTACTGGCCTGATAAGAATACGATAATTTGGTATTGTTGGTAGAGGACTGGGGTCTTTTATTTTGTCATCGGTAATCCATTGATCATTGGTGACAGCGCCACCCATATGAGCATGTTGCATTAGTCTTCCTCTTCCTCTTTAAGATATTTCTTAAGCTCAGTGTTGACGATTCCTGCAGCCATATCAAGACCGTACATTACGCCAACTAAATTCTTATAGTCAGCATAAGTCTCAGAGGCACCAGAAGCCAAGGTATCTTTTACCTGTTCCTTGGCATCATCAATACCTCTAAGAATGTCGTCGGTAATCAATTCCCTTTAGAGGAGTAGACACCGTGACGGGCACGCTCTTGGCCTGTATGCTCATAAGCCCAACCAGGACCGCCGCGCTCCAAACCTCGTTTTACCCTGTGAGACCACTGGTTCTCAGGAATTTGTGACCAACTAGAAACCTTAGCCTTGTTGCGTTTCTTAGGCCCCGAAATCATATTAGCTTTCATTAGTTCCTCCGTTTCTTGCGTTTACGCCTTAACTTACCATCACCTTCTTCTTCAATCAAGTCAAGAAGGGCCTTATGTTTCCCAGCTTTCTTCTTATCTTCATGGGTTCCCTTCACCTGACCTGACCTCGTATTCAAAACAACGTACTTATCACCACGCTTCTTAATAGCGTATGGCACTTACTCCTCCTGTAAACTATTCGTATAACTCTTTAAATTTTTCGTAATCTCTAGTAAAGCTTTCCCTTCTATCCGCTCTATCTTCATCTTTTCCTGCCCAATGAGAGTCCAACCAAAAATCTGTTAAAGATTGTTTTCCTTTAAGTACCTGACTAATATCAGTCTTGATAAGCCGCCCTGCTTTATCTTTGCGATCACCTTTCATTGTATAATCAAGTAGAGTCAAGAGCATTTGTTGGCCGGAACTTAACGAAGCGGCATCATCACCCTGCTCAATTCCACTAATCCATAGTGGTACAGACATATCTTGTTTATCATAGAAGTTTATAGCCCTTTTTACAGCAGTTTCAAAAGAATTTTTCGTGCGGTCACCTTCTTTATTCTTCGGTCTATTCTCAGGATATCTATAAGAACCCTCAAATTGCATTAAGCCTCTTCCTGGTCCTCCTCTAAGTTTACCTCTTTTAAATTGAGCTTGTTTAGGATCAAAAGTTCCACCCGTTTCATGGTAGGCAATCGGGGCTAAAATTTTATTTATGATATCTTCGCTATTAACATTTTTATCTGCCGCAATTATATCGACTACTTCTTTCATACTACTGTCTGCGCTCAACTGCTGTGTAATTTCTGGAATAGTATGTTGTACCTTAGGAAGTAAAGGAGATTCTGTACCAGCTATTCTTCTAACTTCTTCTTTAGGAGTTTCAGGATTTATAACGGAAGTAAGAACCTCTTCTTCCACTATTTCTGTTTCAGGTAGAGCAGAGGCTGTTTCGCCAACTTCAGGCTCTTGCGCGGCTCTTTCAGCAGCTTCCTCATCAACTAAGTCAGTTTTATATAATTCTTCTATGTTGTCAGGAGAAGAGGTCATAGATTGTTCAAAAGCCTGTTCAGTTGCAGCCGCTGCTTCTGCATTAGCTGCCGCTACCTCCTGAGGAAAGTTTTCCAAATCTTCTATGGCCTGTTGATCTCGCACCTCATCAGAAGCAACCTGCAACGCTTCTGCGATGCTTGCATCTACTGATTCAAAATCTTCAGGAGTTTCTTGGAAAGCGTCTACTTCTCTCCCATCTTGATAATTCATGATCTTTTCTTGAAGACCGTAGAAGGTAGGAGCATCTTTAATTTGTATTGCGCCACCTTCCGCACCCTTAAAAGCTTCTGGGAAAGTTCTGAATAGCTCACTATCTTTACTAAATTCTATTTCCATATCTTTAGCTAAAGAGGCTACAAACTTTGCGTACTCAATAATCAGTTTTGTTTTTCTATCTTCAACGTCTTTAACAGCCTTGTAACCTAGGTTAGCACCATCCTTCATAGCTAAATTCTGGACACGCTGTTCTTCAATATCAAGTTTACGGTTATCAAGAACAATCTTAGCAGCTTTCTGAGTAGCATCTACTTGAGCTTCTTGCGCCCTTAATTCAAGATCGTCCTTCTGTAAGTCAAGAGATTGTTGCTCAACAGTGCCTTGCTGCTCACCCACTGCAGCCATCTGTGCCATCTGACTTAGCTGTTGGGCCGCTTGGGCTTGCGCAAAGGCATCTCTGGAACCCTCTTCACCGACCATAGCCACCATCTCTTGCTGATACTGCAGAAGCATGTGTTCTGAAATATTGGCCTGAATTAAAGGAGCCATCTGAGGGAAAACTGGATTCTGTTGTTGAGCCGGATTATTTAAGTAGGCATTTTTAAAAGTTATGTGTGCCTGATGATTTTGCCCAGGAAAAGCTTTAATGGGTTGACCTTGAGACACAGAGATGATATCAGCCATAGGACTCTGAGGTTGTGGCTCATGAGGTGGTGGCATCAAGCGGTCTGCATTTTCTATGTTGGCAGACTCAAGGATCATCCTGTGAACCTCTCGGATATCGTAGGTTCCTGCAGGAGCTTGTGAGGCCAACTGAAGCGCCATCTGAGCTAAGGCAAATCGGTGAGTAGCTGAAGGAATATTGGGATCAGACACAGGAAGAACATCAATGCGACCATCGAAATCCTGCTTAAATATTTCTAAGCTTCCATCTGCGACATCCATACCCATAGTAGGGGGAAGGAACTCAAAGTTGACTCGCGCCAAAACTCTGAACTCATCACGCTGGCTTTTATGGAGACGCTTATGAATGGCGGTAAAGAATTTGGCAGACTGCTCAATAAGAGCCATAGTGGTACCAACAGGCCCGTAGTTACTACTGTCGGAAATTACTTGTTCTGTCGTATCCGCAAACTTTTGGCCAGCACGGGTAACAAAGTCCAACATATTATAAAGGGTAGCACTCGGCTCCTTGTAAGGAAGAGCATAGAAACTCTTATCAAGTTGCTGCCCAGTGCTTTCCACTTCGCGCCACTCACCAGGGCCGATGGGGTCTTGGTCACCAACAATTCTGACGCCCCTTGCCTTGAAACCGCCAGGAAGATTCGCAAACTGGCCCGCATCAATCAAGGCTCTCATAGCGGCGGTAGCAGTAAGAGTTAGGTTACCGAGAAAATGTATATAACCGAAGCCGTAAAAACCAAATCCTGGTACAAACTTATAGTGAATAAAATGTTGTAGGCGAATATATTGCGGGTCATCTTCCTCCCAATTTCTTCTAATCGAAAGGCATTTTCCCGAATCCTCATCAATGGTGACAACATAAGGTGCTGCAACAGGCGTCTCAAAGTCCCCTCCCAACTCTAAATAACAGTGTTGTTCCAAGAGACAATACTGAACATCATTAGATGAGTCGTAAGAAAAGCCTAGAATTTCGTCCATCTTGGCAGCTATATCGGTACGCTCTTGTTTATTAGGTTCCCCGAGATCGCAATCACGATACATATCGGCAGCGATGTCTCTCTGAAGATCGTTAGTTGACCTAAATATCACATGAGTGTAACGATCCGCCCTCTGAAGATCGGGAGCATTGAAAGGAACATAAAATTGATCTACGGATACAAACTCGCAAGTCGGTCTTGAAGCAGCGCCATCGTAGTAAACTTTCTTGAAGGCTGACCCAAAGATGGGAAGCTGAAAAAGAAGACGCTCAAATTCCTCGAAATACTCAGGCATCATCTCTGAGATTTCATAATTCATAAATTCTTTTACGCGCTTGGCTTGAGCTTCCTTCTCAGGAGTTGTCTTACCAATTATCTGTGTCTTAACTGGACCCTTAGGTGGAAACAGTTCCTGAGACGCCTTACTTTGAAATTTTACTGCGTTCTCTATTATTAGGGGATGAACAGCAGTACATGCTCCTTCAAAAGGTTCTGAAGTTTCTTGTAGCTTAAGACCTAGAAGCTCAAAGCCCTTCTCAAACATTTGTTCCCAATCTTGGCGGGAATCTTTATCGTCCTGATATTTTTGAGAAACTTGTTGAGCTATCTCTTCAAGCTCACGCTCATCCATATGGACAGCTAAGTTATCAGAGTGGCCTATAACTACTTCCTCAGGTTCAACATACTCTTCTGCCTCACCTTCAATTACTACAAATTCTGTGTCAGCCAATTTAAATCCTCCAGTAACCTGCTGCAGCTTTCTTTTTCGGGGTTTCAAAATCTGGATCGTGGGGATGCTCCAACCTCCAAGACTCCTTCATCCACAAAATAGCCATTGTCATAGCATCAACTTGGTCATCGTATCTCGCGGTTGGAAAACCCCCACTTTCCGTAACAAGCTCTTGCGCCCAACCTTTGTCTGGAACCCATATGCGTCCCGATTCTAACAAAGGTGTAGCAGCATTCACTCTGCTTACTTTATCACGATCTGGAGTGTATTCCAAAATAGGAAGTCCTGCTCTTCTTAAGTCCTGAATAAGAGATTGCCCTGACGCTTTCTTTTCAATTAAGACCATATCAGGTTTATGCTTGTCAAATAAGTCCTGTGCAGTTGATCTAAGCTCTGGATACTCCAGGCGCTCCCTCACATTAGATAGGAGAACCAAATTAGAAATCCACCTTTCCACACCCTCAGAATCCCTCTCCAGAAGTTCAAAGATGCCCCAAGTTTGCATCACAGAATAGTCGGCGGTACTTCTCTTAGAAAAGGCTGTATCCATCGTCTGAAGAATGTAGCTGCACTCAGGGGGGTCATCCTCATCCCATATCCTAAACCATTCCTTTTTTATGAGACCGCCCTCTTGGGGCTGCGGGTCCTGCATATAAAGGCTTTGCCAATACTGGGTGCCGTTATTCCTCTTTATCTCATCCTCTTCGCCTCTAAGAATAGAGTCAGGTTTCCACTCTGGAAAATAACTGCTACCTACAGGAAGTTGTAAGAGCTTGGCAGAAGCATCATCTACCCACGCAGGAATTTTTAGGATGTCCCACTCACCTTCATTAGCATTCGAGAGAAGCCATCCAGAAATGTCATCCTCATGGTAGCGAGTATTGATGACCACTATAGCCCCTCCAGGCATAAGGCGTGTCCGCAAGCCTGAGGGATACCAATTCTTAATGTACCTACGGCCCGCTTCTGAAAAGGCATCCTCCTCAGACATGACATCATCAAGAATAGCAACGTGTGCGCCACGGCCAGCAATCTGGGTTTTAACACCAGCCGCGAAGTAGGTTCCCCCCTGATTGATCATAAATTTTCCCGCGCTGCGAACATCTGATCTAACTTTCACATCAGGGAAAATGGACTGGAAAGTTTGTGAACCGATAAGGTCTCTCACGCCACGCCCAAAATCGGTGGATAGCTGATCCGAGTGAGACACAGTGAGAATTTCCCTTTGAGGATACTGACCTATGTACCAAGCGGGAAACAACTTTGAGCAGAGGAGGGACTTGCTGCTACGAGGCGGAAGAAACACCATGAGACGCTTGAGGTTGCCATCCCCTATTTGCTGCAACTTGTCCGAGATTACTTTTATGTGCGCGCCCATCTTGAAGTCATGCACTAACTCAGGCGACACCAGCTTAACAAAAGATAGAAAGTCGGTCCTACTTTGATGTAGAACCAGATAGACTAACTTGTCGCGTAGCTCATTTTCCGCCGTCAACAACCTTAAAGCCTATGACTTCTGCAAGACGATGAATATCCTTTTTAACTTCTTCAGGTTCATCGCCTTTGGTAAGTTGGGTAACCTTTTGCTCTGAGCGATCCACAAACATCCCCAGATGCTTTCCTACGGACTCCATCGCCCTGTTGGCATTAGTGTAGTCGGACTCCTGCATGGCAGCGTCATACACCTCCATGATGCGGTCCAATACCTTCTCAGCATTAACCTTTACATCTTTCAAAGCTTGCTCCCTTATTTCATTTATCCTGAGTTGAATTAGAGGATTTTCAAAGAGACGATTAGCCCCAGCCTTGAGACGCTTACTTTTATATCCACAAGATTTAAAGGCTTGTTCAGGATCACCCGTCTTCATGTACTCAAGACAAAATTTTTCTTGGCGCGGAGTCAGACCCCCAAACTCCCATATCTTTCGTTGGCTTGGGTTTTCCAACACTCCTTTTCTCCTAGCTAATTCAGCCCTAAGGTGGACAACATCTGATCCACTTGGTTTACTTCTGCCCTGAAGAAGAAACCTGTAATGCTCTACAAGCTGCTTCTCAGACAGTTTACCATATTTAAGATGCGGTCTCATCTATCACATTATGTAGGTGAATCCCTACTTTAGCAAGCCTTGCGGCATCAGTAGTTCGCCATTGTCTTATTTCACTTTTATCCACACCATAAATTTTTACGCCTAGGGGCTCCAGCCCATCTCTTATGCGTAAAAGTTCCGACCGCCAATTGTAGCTTGTGGGGAGCCTCTTCTCCTTTACAGCTTGATCCACATTAAATTGATCAGCCGAAGGCAGACAGAACCACTGGATCATCTGTTCATAGGTTCCCTCGAAAAATGTGGGTTGCCCCTTATCCTTTAGGTGCGCCAAAGTCTTCATTATGGTGCGCGCCAGATAGTTAGTCTCCACCAGATAACCCGTACCAGCAATACGATTCTCATTATATATGCGGGTAAACTCTCCCGGCTCCCATCCCAGGTGTTCTGCCGCTGCCTCTACCCATTTGGTGACCTGATTAAAACCCTTAGTCTCACCTATCTTTATGGTATCAATATTGCGATGACAAGCCACCAAGGCGTCCAGAAGACCACCAAGAATTTCTGCATTGTCCTTAGCAAAATTTCTCTTGACCTCAGATATCCCCTTACCGTTCTTCTCATCCGGTATCTTATCCAGATGGAGACTTATGACTCTTCTGGCCATATCATCCCGATTAACTAAGTTTGGAATACCATTAAGAATTACTGGGCGAGTTACAGTATACTGATATAGTTCCCCGTTGGTGTACAGGGAGCGCTGAGATACCGATAGTCCCGTGCTTAATTTACATAGAGAATCAGATATATCCCACTTAAGACCAGAGATGTTGTCAAAAGCCAAAAGATGCCTATGTCTGGCCGTGGTTCCAATGTCAGATTCCTTCTTTGGTAGTGACGCAGGAGTATCATCATGAGGATCAAGTAAAGACATCAAGATATCCGATAAGGTAGTCTTACCTGAACCCTGCTGCCCAGAAATTACCAGTATGGGATACTCTTTCTCATCACGCAACACTGACAACATGAAACCTACAAGAAGCTTCCATTGATCTTCATCACCATAATTTATATGTTTCTTGAGTAGCTCCAGGTTTCCGCCCTTTATGGGATCAGGATAGTGACTTACAGACATCTCTCGTACCAGAGGAACATCCTTGGGACACTCTTTCTCTATGCTCCAGCCGTCACTACACACTTTTATGTAGCGCCAACGCTTATCACACATATTAAGCCATGTGTCTCGCTTACTCTGCTTCACCCTCACTGAAGGATTGAGCTTGGGACTGTTGAGACACTTGCCTTTAAACCAATCTACTATAGCTTCTGTTGAACCTTTAGGAGGAATATCGTCATGCATATTATAATAGAAATTTTGTACATAAGCTCTAAAGGCAGAACCCTGTAACTTGGCTATACGGGTCCTCTTTTCCCAAGGGAAGCGGACATATAGCATCTCGTCGCGTGACTGAAACAAAGAAATTCGGCTTTCTATTGCTTCTACTGTACGGGTGGTCAAATTAGGCATTGTTATTCCTTTCGGACTGTGTTAAAACAACTGGGCCTAGGGGAGAAAGCGCCGCTAGTTGAGAACCATTCTCATGTAGAGACAGGTTTCTTGGCTGGCGGCGTTCCTTTTGGGCCCAACTGGGCGCTTGGTGGGCGCTTGGGTGGGCGGATTTCAGAGGAGATTTACCTTTGGTTTCAACGAGTTGGGCGAATTGGGCGGATTGGGCGCTATAAACTCTCATTTCCTGACCATAGCACCTGCGAGCGCCGCTGTCTATATATAATTTACTTTTAAAAGAAAACAGCGCCCTATTCGCCCTATTCGCCCAGGACATTGATATTAAAGGGAAATTAGAAAAATGAATCGCCCAGGTATCGCCCACCTTCGCCCAGGTAGCGCCCATGATTGTACGCTTTGCGGGGACATTTGTGATTGATGTAAGGGGGGAACTCACGACAAGACCCTAAAACTTGTCTACTGGGCCACCCGAAAAGAACCAGGAGTTCAACCCCCTCACCCAGCCACTATGAACTATAAATTGTGGGAAGTCAATAAAAAATTTTTGGGGTAGGGACCCTAGGTCGAAAAATTGCTCATCTTCCGTCTATCCTATCTATACCTATAAGGGCTTGCTTTCTTCCTTTTTTCCTCCCCCCTCTTCGTATATAGGCCTATTCCAGCACATTAAAAGCACGGCCTAACCCTTTGAAAACAAAAGAAAAACCCCACCCAGCACATCGGCCAGGTGGGGCAAGTATTAGTCGGGGAAATATCTACTGGCTTTGGACGAGACGCAACGTGTCACGCAATTGCAACAGGTTGTCCGTGAGCACATTAGTCCAGGCCTGATCCACGTTAAGGCCGCTATTGTCCGCTTCCCACTGGGCACGCTCGCGCTCGGTTTCGGTTTGGCGGTAGACCTTGAGTAATGCGAGATAAGCGGTCTTGTTTGTCGTCTCTGCGGTGTTCCACGCGTCGGTTGATTGCAACATAATAAACTCTCCATTCAAAGATTTAAGGGTAGGCCGAGCCCGGTGGTCTGAGCCCGGCCTATTAAGGGTTGTTAGAGAATGCTGGACGGGTTGATAGCGACCTTGGCGGCCTTGTTCTGTTTCGCCTTGCCCTTGTTCCATTCGGCCTGAGCTTCGCCGGTCGTCCAATTGAGGCGAGACTTGTTGAGTGATACGGTGCTGCACTGCATGCCGTGGATCACCAAACCCTTGACATGGAACGGGACGTTAACCCAAGGGTCGTTGCGGGTAATTGCCGTCTCGTCGACCTGAAAAACAATCGTATACTTTCCGGCAGAACTTGGAACACCAGCAATCGCTTTGACCAATGCAGTGTTAGTCGCGGTGGGAAGAGACTTCGCCATGATAGCGATCCTTATATAGTTGGTGGGCACCCGGTTCATCCGGTGGCCTCGCTTCCCATTGTACTGATCCCCGCCACAATGTCAAATATCGGCGCAACCCATTGATTTCGTTGGGTTTTTCCCTGGTAGAACAAAGCCAGAACACCACCATTTGGCCCTGATTTCCAGCCGTTCTCTGTTTGTTCTTTCCGGTTTCATCTTTCGCGCATCAAAGAAAGACATAAGACAATCAAAATCAAACTATTTTCATTGAGGTGAAGTGGACAAAGAGGGAACATCGGCCTTGCCAAGAGGGAATTCCCTAGGAACAAAACGTGAACTAAAGAGCGACAAGAGGTGAACATGGGGTTTGTCAACCCTATCTAGACTGGCCCCGCAAGATGCAAGGGCCTACTTGACCAACTTATTCTTCGCGCGAAAGTAAGTGTGTATTTCCCCTCTTGTAATGCTCCTCTTCCCTTAGTCAAGGTAGAAGCCAGACACACTTAAGAGAGCGGCCCTCGATTTGACAACCCTCGCCGATGCTGCTACCATCCTCCTCGTCGCCACCGAATCCGCCGATCAAGTAAACCCTTCAACCCTTTAGCAGCGACCAAGGAGAACCCTATGATTGTATTAGATTACCCAACAAAGAAAATCCTAAAGGCTTCAATTGGACAGCCTTTACAATGCATTGAAACCTCTATATTTGGCCCTGAATACCTCAGTAATGGCAGCCTAACAGGCTGTAATAGGCCACATATTACAGGGCATAAACGTGAATTCTTTGCGACAGTCACCATGCAAGATGATCTCATTAAGGGAGTAAAATGATGGCTTACACCAATTCTCAGAATATGAACTTGCCTGAGTTTGAAGAGGCGCAACAAGCTTTTGCTAAGGCCTTAGATACAGGACGCCTATCTCTCCAGAAAGGTGCTTGGAATTATGTAGGCGACTATATGTACATGGGGCCAAGTGCTGCCAACCCTAAGAGCGATGCTTTCAAGCATAAGATAACCCGTAAATACTTATGGCCACCTAGGGGTCACTCTCGCAACCTAACTTGGGGAGATGAATACAATGCTACTACATAAAACAGGCCGTCACTAC
>VTLG01000729.1_pt1 | contig 34317 bp, 39 predicted proteins | sample 4694571 | NCBI WGS metagenome assembly VTLG01 (sample SAMN12604809, study PRJNA352737) | marine metagenome | biome: ENVO:00000447; feature: ENVO:00000209|ENVO:00000569|ENVO:01000036; material: ENVO:00002151; isolation source: viral sequences binned using virsorter ...
AGATTTTTTTGTCGACTTTTCTACTTTAAAGTTATGCCCTTTCATTTTGAGATAGGATGTTAAATATAAATCTGAAGTTTTGTAAATGTTGTCAGAGTTCATAATTTTTCTTTTTATTCTTTTTATTCTTTTTATTATACGTATACTATTTTAATAAGTAAGTTACAAAAAAAATGGGTAAATATTATAAAAAATTTTCAAAATCGAGTTCTGGGTATGGGATCGAATGGTAGGTAAGATCTGTTATATTTCAGTAATATATATTTAGATACTTTCAGGGATTTTAATAAACATCGCATCCCATATTAATAATTATGGGAATTGAGGATCAAAATCAGGATTTAAAGGATCATTAAAAGGATTATAATCTTGACGGGTATAATCACTTAAAGGGTTATAGTCAGGGTGGTTAGGATCAGTTAAAGGATCACGGTAATCATGATTATGAGGATCATAAAGAGGATTATAATCAGGGAGAGAATAATCACTTACAGGATCATATAGGGGGTGATCAGGGTCAGTTAAACGATCATAATATTCTTCTTCTTCTTCATCCCAGAAATTTTCAAAATCAAATTCATCATTAGGGTCAAATTCATCTCCTATTTGGAAACTACCACTTGAATCAAATTTTTGGAAGAAATCATCAGGTAAAGTATGAAGTTCTTCATTATAAAAATCTTCTTGAATGTAATTTCCTTGTTCATCAAACATAGGAATATCATAAACATCTACAAATGTTTCTATATATGGTGTATAGTAATAAGTACAAAGTAATTTATCACTACCAGAAGGAGCCATTTTTAATGTAAGAATATTACCATGTATTACATAATCACAACCATCTCCATCTTGCAAAACACCATTTAAAAATAAATGTTCACTATTAAATTCAGGAGGATTCATTAAACGGAATCTTTTATTTATTCCATTTTTTATACCTTCAGGAATTTCTTTATCTGAAAATACTCTTGTATGAGGTTGGATTTCATTTCTTAATCTAAAAAATTCACCTTCGGCAAATTCATCAAGTTCTGAAGGTAACATTGCAGCTTCTACTGTATTAACCATGTCTAATAAAGCATCTCCTCCAATATCTCTTGGTCTGGCTAGTTTTTTTCTAACAACTATACCAGCAGCATCAAGTTTTTGTGTTGGAGAAAATTCAGCCATTATATCCTTTCTTTAGTTATTTGTACTCTATCAGCAGATGTATAATGTGTTTTACAAATTATAGAAACATCCATACCGAATCCTTCTAATCCTGGATTTAATGGGTTAATATTATATGGATATCTTGGATCTTTACCAGCAAATAATTGATTATTTATTACTGTGTCTACTTCAAAATAATCTTCATAATACATTATAATATCTCCTACTTCAGGCACAGTACTAGAATCAACTAAATCATCTTTAAGGAATTTAAATGTTACTTCACGAGAATATTCTTCACCAAATTCATTAGTTGGTTGTTCCATTTCACCTCTATCAATTAAACAATTTAATAATATAGGATCGTGATAATACCTTGCTCCTGCTGCTTCACCATATATATTTACTCTAGTTTCGGCTATTTTTAATTTATATACAGCACATTGTTGGGTAATAATATCACCTAATAATTCTCTATTTAAATGTCTAAATAGTGATGCGTCCCTTATAGATCCAAATAATGCCATATTATCCTATAAAAATATTCATTGGGGCTTGACCCATTGTTTTATTTTGTTGTTCAGCTTCGTTTGCCTTTTTTTCTAATAATTTTTCTCTAGATGTTGATTCTAAATAAGTTCTTAATTTTTCAATTAATCTTTCTTTTTCACTAGTAGCAGCCGCTATTAAAGCATCTTGATTTAATGTCATATCTGCTCCAGGAATAGGTACTGTAGAGTATTTACCTCTAACATATCCTAAAATTTCTTTAGTTAATGCTAATGCATATTCAAACACCCATTGACGACCTATTGAATTAATTTTATTATAATTTGGGTTTTCAAAAGGAACATTTGAAACATTAGTTATAATTTCTTTTCCAAATCTATCAACATATGGTTGATTTCTATCTTCCAATTTAATGTATTGAAACCATAAATGATCCATTCCACTTGTTCTAGGAATAGGAAATATTTTTAATTGGTTATTTATTAATTCAAAAGTATATTGTGCTTTTCTAATTTGATCGTTGAACTCTATTTGTTGAATAACTTGTAAATCATAATTTATAGGCATTAACATAAAATTAATAGCAGGTGAATATCCTCCCCAACCAAAATTATCTAACATTTGCATCATACCTGTACCTGAACCAACATAAGGATCAAAATATCTATTTATTGCAGGGGGTGCTTCGTAATATATTCTTTTTATTTCAATTCCTCCTTCAATTCCGTTATCTATAGCCCATTGAGTTAAATCATAGCATTGTTGATTAGGTTCTAATTTAAGTGAACCACTATAATATGTTACATTACCTCCAGCTCCTGCTTCTTCTCCATATTGGTGAGAAAGTAAAACTAAATTAGCAAAATTAGGATTAACTAATTCTTTATTTCCTGGTTGGATTGTTGTTGGGGCTCCTTCATATGATAATAAATCATCAGCTACTTTAGAGGCATATACTTCATTACCATATGTAGTAATAGCTTCTTCAAATGCAGCATAAAAATTTACATCTTGTAATTCAATTTCTACTAAAGGATAACCTAAACGTCTTGAAGCAAATACAGAAAATTTATCTGCATCTGTTTGGAAATCTGTTTCATTATCATAAAATCCAAAAGGAGTATTACCAGGAGAAAAAGAACTCGACCCAGGCCAAATAGGAATATTCATATTTACAGTTTATTATAAATATGAAAAAAAAGAGTCTCATTTAGAGACTCGTTTTAAAATATTTTAATCTGTTTTTTATGGATTAAATACCATTAAATATGATGAACTTGGATGAGCATCACTACTTCCTGATAACCATAACGAACCCGTAATTGTGGGTTGTGATGTAGGTAATGTTACTACAATACTCCCTGTAACTTCAAATGATCCGGTAACTGAATGAGAACCAGTAAAGTATGCAAAATTACTATCCATCTCTGCAATAGTAAGTGCAGATCCTTTTGTGCTTCTAAATGTTAATGCCATTTTATTATTTTTTTATTTTGTTATAAATATATCTATTTTTAACTAAGTTAAAGAGATGCAACAAAGTATTCTAATTGTACGTTAGATCCACTTGCCTTTGCTTTTATAGTATCCATAGATTGGAAAGAACTATAATACATTTCATCCACATACCCCTCAGCTACATAATCTGCTACTGAAGAAGCATTTATTTCAGCATCATTTAACATTAATGTTTTACCTGGATCTAGGTTGAGTAATGTGCTTTCTTCATCAGTTTTAATTAAATAAATTATAGCACTACCTGTTGTTGATAAATTTGTAAATCTTATATATTTTACATCATTTTTTACAAATGAACCTGCTGTTTGTTGTTCTTCACTATCTACAAACTTTAATACTTCAACACCAGACCCACTAAAAGTAGTAGATATAGTATCTACTTTACGTACTACCTGATTAATACCTGAAATTTGTTTAAAATTATTGGTATTTACTACGTTATTATTAGGGAGGGTAATTTCTTCAGTAAGGGTTACATATAAATTAGCCATTTATTTTTATTATAAATATAAAAAAATGTTGGAAAAATTACATTCCACTCAACATTTCAAAGACTTCATCGATTGCTGGGTGTCTGTGGTTGTCTTGTAATACTCTTTTATACACATATTCTGATTCAACAATTTTAGCCATATCATGAATAGCAGAATAATTTTTATCTTTTAAATCTATTTGTTGATTATCACCACAAAATATCATTGTAGAACCTTTACCTAATCTACCTAATGCCATTCCTAATTGAGATCTTGTTAAATTTTGAAATTCATCTACTATTACTACAGAATTTTCAAATGTTCTACCTCTAAAATGAGCTAAAGAAACTAATTCAATAGATTCTTCTGTTTCCATTTTTTCTAATATAGCTGGTTTATTGTATACTTTTCTCATGTTAGAACGAATAGGTACTAACCATGGTTCCATTTTTTCTTTTTCTGATCCAGGTAAAAAACCATTATCTTCTGTTGAAACAGTAGGACGTGTTATTATTATTTTATTAATCATTCTTTTAAAAAACATATCAAGTGCAACTTGACACGCCAACATTGTTTTTCCACTACCCGCTTTACCTACTATAAAATTATATGGATGATGAAGAATAGCTTGTTTGGATGCTTTTTGTTCTTCTGAAAGAGTTATTGAGAACTTAACTGGGCCTTTAGGGGGTTTTTTATCAGTATTTTGTGTAGCCATATTATAACATTTGATTATAAATATTAATAAAATAAAAAAGAGCCGAACTTTCGTTCGGCTCCTTTAAGGTTTATGATTAACTATCTATTATATAGTAGCTAAGTCATTACAGAAAATTCTACCGTAGAATTCTGGACGGATCATTTTCTTCGCGTAACGAGTTAATAGACCTTTTCTTGGTGTGAAAGTGTCTGGATCGTACACTAGAGGAGTCATAATCAATGGAACATATGGTGAGAATACTGCACCTGTTTCAAGGAATTGATTACCTCTATAACCCATTAAGATTACGTTTTCAGTCATGTAAGGATTCTTGAATACGTTGTAACGGTTATTTAATTGTCCTGCTTTCTGGATACCAAATGCATATTTCATTTGATCAGCGCTACCGTCTGAAGTTGAAGCAAATCCTGGGATTGATTCAAGAACAGTTGCAACTGTTGGAGAAACTACCATAAAATTAGCACCACCTCTAAGAGTCTTTTGGTGAATTTTATTAGAAACTTTCTGCATTTTAGTACCTAAAGTTTGGAACCATTGTCCTTGTGTATTGTAATATCCAAGATCTGTATTCCAAGCTGATTTATCAGAATTTAGGTAGTTATTAGATTTAGCTGACCAGTACTCATCTGCTGCAGAAGCATCTTGTACTAACATATCTAACATTTCCAAGTCAATTTCTAATGAAATGTACTCACTCATGATAGAAGTTAATTCTGCTTCAGCATCTAGTGATTGGTAAGCATTTAAATCTTGAGCAAATTCTGGAGTCCATTGTGCTTTCAATTTTCTTGTTTTAGCAACAATAGCTTCACTTTTTAGCTTAACATCGATTTGAGGGATTGCTAATGAAGTTGCACTTTCAGAGTTTGGATAACCAGCACCATCAGCATCTTCAAAGTCACCTCTGTGATTATCAGTTGGTTGTTGGTTATATAATACAACGTTATCTGTACCTGAAACTGGGATGTTAGTACTTGCTACTGCTCCTAGAGCTACAAATTTAATATCTGTACCTGAAACTGTAGTGTATTTAGGTAAGAATAAATCTGCAGAAGTTTGGTAGAAAGTATCAGAAGTACCTGAAGCTGCTAAGAATGCTCTAGCACCTTTATAATCAGGTCTTGTTAAATCTCCACCAGAAACTGTTATTGTTGAATAACCACCTGCAGCAACTGAAGCTGATAATTCAGCATCATAATCTACATCAGCCCATGAACTTGTTTGAACGTTAAATTCAACTGAAGCTGAGAATTGGTTGATTGAGTAAGCAAATCTACCTGCTCCATAAAGACCATCAGATGGGTCTGCACCCGCTCCTGGGTTAGTGTTACCATATAATGAAGATGCTGAGTTATAAACATCTCCAGCTGGACCAAAGTTATATTCTTTGTCTTGTCCGTATTGGAAATCTAAGAAAAATACAAGTCCTGATGGTAGGTTCATTGGTTGTACTGATAAGAATTCTTTTGAAGAAATACTACCAAATACTTTTCTTACCAATGGAAGAGCTACACCAGCCCATTGAGCACCTTGACCTGCAGTAAACGTAGCACCACCTTGGTTAGTTGCTGATGCTTCAGTAACTAATTGTTTTGCTTGGTTTTCTAAGATCAAAGCCATACTGTTTTTCTCGATTTCAGAGTTAAGACCTTCTAAAAGTCCAGTCTTACCCCATTTTGCAGCCATTCTTGCTGCGTCACTCTGCATGTTTTTCCAACCTTGGGCAGAGGATTCGAGTAATGAATTAATGTTTGACATTGTTTTCGTTTTTTAAGTTTTAATTTTTAAATTATTTAATTAAGCCAGCCAATTTTTGCATACGTAAGTATGCCTCGTTTGACTCAACGATAGGTTTTTTAGTTGTAGGTGTGTTAGTTGCTTTTGAAGCACTTCCTAAAGTTTTTTCAACTGATGGTTTTTTAACTTTAATACCTTCGTTTAAAGTTTCATATACCAACTTGGTTTCTTTAACTGTAGTTGCGTTATCAAAAGAACCTAGTACCTTAACTTTTTGTGATTCTGTCAGATTTTTAGATCTAAAGATTTTATTAGTGTAAAGAAGTTTAGCATTCAACAAATTAATTTCGTTAAGTTCTTTCTTAAGCATTTTAATTGTATCATATGCTTCGTTAAGTTCAGCTTCATTAGCAGCTGCTTTTTCATCTTTAGATTTTGCTATTGCTTTCTTTGCAAGATTAATTATTTTTTTAGCCGCAAGTCCAACTCCAGTACCCATTGCTGTTAATGTACCTACAAATTTTGTTAATTTTAACATATCTGCGGGAGAAATAACACTCTTTTGGGATAGAATAAATGCTATTTGATCTAAATTTTCAGGTGAAAACATATCCATTAAACTTTCGTTTAATTTTTTATCTTTTTCAACTTCATCTTTAATCTTGTTAAGTTCAGCTTTAATTTCAGCTTTACTCATCATTTCTTCATCTAATTCTTCTTTAGCTTCTTCAACTTCTTCTTTAGCTTCGTCCATGTCATCTTCGTAATATTTCATACCTTCTTCCATGTCTTCAATTTCTTTAAGAAGTTCAGCTAAGTCTACTTCTTCTTCATCTTCAACGTCAACGTCTACATCAACATCCATATCTTCACCTTCTTCCTCTTCAGCGCCTTCACCTGCTTCGAGTTCTCCGGATTCAACCATATCTGCGATTACGTCTTCGATGAATTTTTTTAGATCTTCATCTGTCATATCTTCGAGGTCAAGTGCTTCGCCTTCTTCTTCACCTGCTTCTTTACCTTTTTCGTATTCATATTTGTCTACGTCGGCACGTTCAGCACGTGATTCATCTTCCATTTCTTCTTCAGTAATTTCAGATTCGTTAAGTTCGGCTTCGTCCATCTTTTCCTCTTCTTCTAATTCAGCTAAAAGTTCTTCCAAATCAACTTCCATTACATCATCTTCTTCTTCATTAACATTGATATTTCCAAGCTGTCCGTCAAATCCCTTTTCTTCTGAATCCATTTTTTCGAATCCAGCTTCATCAAGTTCTTCTTCTTTCATCTCTTCTTTCTCCATTTCCTGAAGTTTAGCAGATAACATAGTTTTCAATTGAGGTGTGAAAGCTTCTTCTAGAGCTGCCTTAGCGTTTGCTATTGCCATTTCTTTTACAGCTTTAGCGTCTGCGATTGCTTCTTTAAGCAAGTCTCTGTTAGTTGCCATTTTTCCTAAATTTATTTTTTGTTGGGAAAGTACGTTTATTAGTAAACGTAATAGATTAATTTAATTGTCGATACCACATAGTGATTGAAGGGTGGTATATTCATTTATACGTATGTAAGGAGTATTTAAAGTCGCGAGGGACTAGAGTATTGGGCATGTACCATTAGCACATAGTATCTCTGTTACTATTGAATCTACTTTTTGATATGGGTTAAATGGTGAAGATTTTCCTTCATTTAATGAAGTATTTATCATCCAAGAATCAGGATTTGAAGGATTAGATACTAAATCCCAAGTTAATAATTCAAAATCATCTTGAACTTCCATTATCTCACCTACTTGTTTTAATGAACCCATTCCACGAGATGAAATACCAATCATTAAACCATTTCTAACTAAAGCACCTGCTATACGACCTGAATTTGTTCCTTTATCTCCCGGATCGCAAAATATTTCAACTGTACCTATTATTTCATCTCCATCCCATCTTAAACTACGAATAGCATGAGATGCATTTTTTAAATTAATTATTTGTGAATCTGGGTGGTCTAATTCACCACAAGTTTCGGTTGATTTTTGGTTGATTTTCTTTTGAAAATTATCAATTTCGCGTTCCCATAAATCTTTTTTATAATATCTACCATTACCATTTTTAACCTCAACAGTAGCTAAAACACCTTCGACCATTATGTTTCCACCTAAGTCACCACTAACTTCAGTTATAGTAACTGGGTTGGGTTTAAATTGTCTAGTTTCTATTAAGATTTGTTTACTCATGGGAATGTATTAAAATCTAGGTTCTAAATGTCTTTTAACATCTTCTTTATATTCTTCAGGGATAGTTTTTAATGCCTCATCCATATCTCCTGTTTTAGCCATTATTTCTTCAGCTTCCATTGTATATTGAGATAATTCAGTTTCTTTATCTTCTTCTAAATTCTCTAATTCTTTAGTTTTTTCTAACTCAGTATTATATTGTTTTTGTAAGTCAATATCTTTTTGGGAAGCTTCATCAACTATTTCTTCTTTAGGTTCATCAGACTTAGCTTTTTTCTTATTTACTTTATCTAACATTTTGTTTACCTTATTAGCTGCTTTTTGTAAGATTTTAATTTCTTTTTTTAGATTTTTGATTTTATTTTTATCTAAAAGATCTTTCATATCTTCATCTTCATCTAATCGTGTCATTCTAGCTTCACGCATTTCAATTTCTTGTTGAATTTTAGCGGCTTTAGCATTTAAAACTTCATATTGAGATTCTTTTTCAATTTCTTGAAGACGTTTTGAAACATTTTCATTTAATTCTTGACGAATAATTTCTTTAACAACTGTTCTAACTTGAGTTTCTTCATTTTCAAGTCTGATTTGTTTCATTGTTGTAGTAAGTTGGTCTTTATCACCTTTATATCCACTTTTATCTTTTAATCTTTTAAGTACATCATCTTTACTAACTTTACCAGACCCTATTAATTTCATTATTTCTCTCATGTTATCATCATTCTTATTTTTTCCATAAGCATCAATAATGTCATTTTCTTCATTCTCTTTTAAACTAGCTTTATATCTAGCTACAAGTTTATCCATTTCAGGTGTAAACATAGCTTTATCTATTATAGCTTTAATTTCTTCAGGTGATTTTCCTTCATCTTTAAGTACAGCTTTTGCCGCATCCATTCTACTCATCTTACCAGGACTTCCATATGGTGGTAATGCATGAATATCCATTTCATTTATTTTGGCTTCATACTCATCATGAGACATATCTGGATGTGCTGTTTCACAGCTACCTTTATGACCTTCACTTAAAGTACCATATCCACTTGATTTATGTGGTCCTTTTGGTTCTTTTGGTTCACCTAAACCAGGAGCATCTACTGTGTATCCTAAATCTAAATCACCAAATTGACCTTTTTCAGTATAATAAATTGGATTTTTAGCTAAATTTTTAAGTACAATAGCTTTTAATTGATCTACTGTTTTATCCTTATTTTTAGGATCTTTCATTTCTGCATAATAACCAGTCATTACTTGATCAAAGATAACATTATTAATATTTTTGTCATCTTTATTATCATACATGTGACCTAAATCATCTTCTACTTGTTTGGAAACTTTTTTAAGTTCAGCCTTTTCATCATCAAAATATTGTTCTGTTAAGAAATTTTCAAATGCCGTTTCATAAGATTCTTTTTTAGTAGAAGGGATCTGATTAATAGCCCCTATTTCAACTACATTTTCTTTAATAATTTGTTTACTTTTAAGTACATCAGATGCTTCTTTAAATGTAGCAGCATTTCTAACCATATTAGGAAAAAGACGTTTTGCCTCTTTAACAAATACATCTTTATGTCCTTTTCCTTCTTTTATTAAAAGGTATTGTTCCTGTAATGTTTTTTTCATTTTACTTCTCTTAACAGTTTATCTATATCTTTGAGATAACTTAGTATCATCTCAGTTGATTTTAAAATATCATATGAACCAGGGTTTTCAGAATAATATTCTGCTGTTTCATTTTTTGCATTAGAAACTAAAGGGTATAAATCATTTAAACGTTTTTCAATATCATCAAACGCAGCGATACGTTCTTTTTGAAAATTATTTAATTCATTTAATTTTTCAGTTTCAAATAATTTTTTAATGTCATAAGACTTAGGCTTGATTTTAGGTACAGGCTTAAATCCTAATTTATAATAATAAATATCGGCAGCCCCTTTAGCTGTCTTATTTTTACGAAAAGCAAATGGAGTAGCATATTGAGCTCCTTCACCAGGTGAAAAAGAAGCACCACCTTGTGAGGTGGCAGACATTTCTTTTATTTTAGATTTAATTAACTCTCTAAGTTTATCCATTTGTTTTTTCTAATTCATCGATTAAATCATAATATTGCATTAAATCGATTAAGTTACTATCTTTTATTCTTCTTTGTTTTGGTAACGGTTTTAATAATGAAATAACTTCATCAATTTTTATTTTAGTAACTTTATTATTAGTTTTTTTATTTAAACTATTTAATTTTGTTTTTATTTCACCTACTTTAGTTGAATATAATTCAGCTAATTTATCTGTATTGTCTACTGAATTGATATATTCTTTTAGTATAATTTTTTGATTTGTATTTAAATCATCATATTTTGAGTTAAATTTTTCCATCAATATTTTATATGTAAGAAAACGAACATCATTATCAGAGTTTTCTACTTCTTTCATTACCTCATCTTTTACTTGATCCTTTTTAATAGGAGCTACAGTTAAATGTTCTAATATAGTTACTTTATTAGATATAATTTGTTCTGGGTTTAAAGATTTGGTTGAATGATTAATTTCTAAAAGGGTGTAGAATGCAGCGTGAATTTTATAATTAGGTAATTTATGATTAAAAAATTTATTTAAATCATAATGTTCTTTAATTTCACTAATTAAATTATATTTTTGTCTTTTAATTAATCTTCTATTTAAAGTTTTTGAAGAATTAACTAATGTATCAATAGTTATATTGGCTTTAGCTTCTGTTAATGAAGTTCTTTTTAATAAAGTTTCATACAGTTTGTATTCTTTTCCTAATTCTGTTTTGACAAAATATTTTTTAAGCAATGTTTTAACAGGAGAATCTTTCCCGTCTAGCGTATCTGCTGTTATTTGTCTAATCAAAAGTTCAAAAAGCACGCCAGTGTTTTTATACTTTGAATGTTTTATCGTCATTGTATAAAATTTAGTTTATTTATAAATATATAAAAAAATATTACTCTCGTATTTGTGATTCATCTAATAATGAATTTCCTTTAATATCTTTTTCAAATATTAATTGTTTTCTATTAAGTTTTATATTTTTAAACATATCTTTATTTTTCTTATACATTGATTTTGCTTCTAAAGCTAATGGAGAACCTCCTTTATATGATGGTCTTATTGAATCAGATTCGTCATTATCTTTTTTCATTCCTTTATTTCCTAATCTGTCTTTTCCAAAAGCGTTATCTTGAGTATTTTTACCTGTAGGGTTTTCTGTTGGTCTGCCTCTATCATCATCTTCTAAATCATCAGCATATCCTTTTGGTATGGAACCATCTTTATATCTATTAAGACCATACATTGAAGCTAAATCATGAGGTGTACCATAAGATTTACCTGTTTCTAAAGGATCATTACCTTCATTTTCAATTTGATTAAGTCTAAATCTACGTTTAGCATCTTGAGAAATTAAATCTCTATATTCACCATATTGATCTTCGCTAAAGTGGAAAATATTTTCATATATCCAATCTGTTGGAACAATTTTACTATCAACCATAGCTTGAGCTAATGTCATTTTTTCTGTCATTAACGCTACTCTTTCTTGATCATATATAATTGATGGTGTAGTTAAAGAAATATCAAAATTTGTTAAATTTTCATCAGTATAACCTTGAGTATATAAATGAACTAATGCAATTTTTGTTAATTCTGAAACTAATATTCTTTGGATTCGTTCTATTGTACGAGCAAATCTAATATCTTCAGCTGCTAATGTAGCTTTACCAGTTAAATCTTTTTCATAGCCCATAAATGCTTTAGGTACTTTAAGAGCAGCAAACATTTTATCTCTTAAATACTCAACATCTTGAATTCCATCATATTGTAAACCTCCTAAATTGTCTATTTTAGTAGCTTGATCATTACCTCTTACAGGAATATAAAAATCCTCTAATAAGTTTTGCATATTATATTTTAAATTATAATCACCTGTTTCTTGATCAATATAAGGAGTACGTTTCATTTTTGATATTGTCTTTTGCATGAAGTTTTCTACTTCAGCAGGAGCAATATTACCAACATTAATATAAAAAATACGTTTTTCAGGTGCTCTAACAATTCTATGAATTAACATAGCATCTTCCATCATTGTATATTGTTTAAACAATTTACGAGCAGGTTCTAGATATGATCTACCATATGGAAGAAAATTTAAATCTGTTAATAATCTAAAATGAGCCATTTCATAATTATCTATAAAAATAGCATTAGCTTGATCACCAGAATTTGGAACATTGTAATATCCATAAGTTGAAGCCATTTCAACTCCATTTGGATCAAATCTATATCTAATAGAAGCAGGATTATCTTTATCATATCCATCTTGTCTTTCAATATGAAATGCAGTATAAGGAATTACATTATATACTCCTATTTTTTCAGCTATTTCTAGTTTTAAAAAGAAGTCACCATACTTTAGCATATTCCTAACCCACGGCCACATATTAAATTCTATATTTAATACATCATAAAATAAGTTATATAAAATTTGTTGAACATCTTCATCAGAACTTCTAATTTGAAGTACTTCTCCATTTTCATTTTTTAAAGTACATTCATCAGCAACTATATCTAAAGCAGAAGCAACAATAGCATCAGAATCCATTGCATCATAATCACTGTATAATTGAGGACGTAATGTTTGATAATTCATGGTACTTTGATAACCATAAATTGATGTACCTGAGTTTGTCCAAACTCTATTAAATCTATCTATTAATGAGTTATTTTCTAATTCTCCTGTTTGTTGGATTTTATTAACATCCATTACTCGAAGGTTTCCACCTTCATTACGAATAATTACATCTGTTGAGAATAATCTTTTTAATCTTGTAAATAAACTTTTATCTGCCATGTTTTATATTTTATAATAGCCAAGAAATATCTTCTTCACCATTAGAGTAAGGATTGTTAATTTTATATGGATTATCATCATCTTTAGTTGAATAACCCCCTGCATAAGGAGATTGTTTAGATGATATATTATTTAATAAATTTTTAGTCATGTCCATATTTTGTTGTCTAAACTTAAAAGCTGTATCTCTTAAATAACAACCAATAGAAAATGATAATATTAAATCATCATTATATCCTGATTGGGCTTCAGCTCTACCGTTTCTCCATATAAATACCTTCATTTCCTCTAGAAGTCTAACAGATCTAAATGTTACTCCACGATCTGCAATAGCTTCTTGGAATTTTCCAATAGATATTGGTCTTGTATTAGAAGACATTGTAAATCCAGGGGTCATTTTACTGGTATCCATATAAGGATCAAAATACGAATCTACACTCATATTTCCACTCTTAGGTGAAAAATAAAGTTTTTGATAACCTCTATCCAAAATTGTTTGAATAGTAGACCATCCTATACTTGAATTTTCAGGTGCTAAAAGTGCATTATTATATTCAGTAGCTATAGAAACTAATAAATGTCCAAAATCTTTTGTACTAATTTGTCCTCTATATTCACCTACTTGAGTAAAACTTTCAACATCAAATATATGAAACGCTGAATAATCTTTACCATCTCCTCTTGCTATATCAGCTGTTATTAAATAATCTCTTGAATAATCAGCTGGTTCCCAAATCCATAAATTTTGATCTACTCCTCGTTTTTCAAGTGGGTCTTTTACATGAGTTGTTTCAAAAAAATCTATATGTTCAGGTAAAAATACTGTATCACCAGAAGTAGAAAAATCACAATCACATTCTTGTGCTGCCATTTTATGTCCTAAATCTGCATCTTGTTGTTTTCTCCAATCTTCATCTCTTTCTGGGTGTACATGCCAAGGTAGTTTTATTGGTAAAAAACTATTTTCTGCCATTTCTGCATCAACCCAAGTTTGATGAAACCAATTACCAGTACCATAAGGTGTAGATAATGCTATACAACCTCCTCCAGTTGCTAATGTTTGTTGAGCAGAAGCCCAAATCTCACCTATATTGTTAATAAAGGCAGCCTCATCAATTATTAAAAGAGAAACTGCTTCTGATCTACCTGCATCACTTGATGCTGAAGTAGCTTTTATTTGTGAACCATTATTTAAACGGAGAGTTAATTTATTATCTTCTGCGGGTTTATCTCTTTCTTTAAGCCAAGTAGGTAAATTTTCATACATGAATTTTACCTTAGTAACCATATTTTTAGCTGTTTCTTGTTTTGTTGCTATACAAAGTATATTTTTATCTTGATGAAACAACATAGTCCATAAAGAATAACCAGCACATAAGGTAGAAATACCTAATTGTCTAGATTTTAATACAATTGAATATGGATTTTCTTGAAATAAAGTTAATACTCTATCTTGAAATGGAAATAAATTAAATAATATTCTACCTCTTTTTGGATGTTGAATGTTACAGTATTTCTTCATAAAGTATGAAGGTGACGCTGCACACTTTACGTATTCTTCTCTAATTACTTTTTTTATTTCGCTATTCATCTATTTAACAAATGCTAATGTAATAACAGAGACTAACACTCCCAAAAATCCTGCTCCAAGGAAGGTAGTTGCTTTACGTAAGTTTTTATTTTCTTTTTTAATACTTTCAATATCTTTTTCTAAACCATTAATAATGAGATTATGTTGTTCTCTAATTTTATTATAATTGTCTATTTGAGATAAACAATTAGCATCTTTATCTTTATAAACATTAATAATGCTATCTTGTTGAGTAGTTTTAAAAGTTAATTGTTCTACAAGTAAATTAGTTTGTTCTAATTCAGCAATTGCCGAATCACCTCTTACTAAATCAATTGCTACTTGTTTTGCAACACTGTAGTCAAGACATAATTTACTAGTATCTTTTTGTGAAAAACTTGTCGAGCTCAGAAGGAGTATAATTAGTAATATCTTTAATTTGTCTACCATAATATATGCGTATGTTTGCTATTTCTTGTCTAGTACTGTCTATTTGGAAGTTTAGAGAGTCTATTTTAGTCTGGTATGTAGTTAAAGTATTATTTAATTTAATTTGTTCTTTTTGTAAATTTGTAATTACATAACTTAGACTATCTATCTTCTGTTTTTCTTGAACATATGATGGTGTTTCAACTGTTCTTGGATTAAATAAAGCAAGATATACTAAAACCGAAAATGCAACACTAAATAGTATTACATGCCATAACTTTAATTGTATTACTTTATCTTTCAAATTATTTTAATTTTGCTTTAAATTTAGCAAATTCTTCTTTATATTTTTTAGCATCTAAGATTTTATTATCATCTCCTACAACACCTTCATCTTTCATTTTACCCATGAATTTTTGAACTTGTGCCATTCTTTCTGCTTCAGCTCCTAAAGATTTAGCTGTTGAATCAGTACCTACTGCTGCTTCAGCTTCTTTTTCTTCATCATCTTTTTCTCTAGCTTTAGCTTTAGGTTCTGATTTAGAAGTTGTTGGTTCTGATTTTGATGGGGTTGGTTCTTTTTTAGTAGAAGGTTCTTCTAATGTTTTTTTAACAAATTTTGTTGTTTGGTTCTTTTGAAGATTATCAGAAAATTCTTTATCACCATCTATAAATTTACTTATAGTATCTGAAAGTTCAATATCTCCTTGATTTGTTAATTTTTTTAATATTTCTGAAGAGTTTTTTCTTCCAAAAAGATTTTCTTGAGATTCTACAGCATCATCTATAGCTTTTAATTTTTCTTTAATTTCAGGAGAAGTATCTTCTGATTTTCTAGCTTTTTTACCCACTAATATAGATGCAATTTCTTTTTCATTTTTATCTGGGTGTTCTTTTTTTATAGTATCAATAGCATCTTTTAAAGCACTGCTTAATGGTTGTTTTGTTACCTTTCCATTTTCTAATCCTATATCAGCAGGTCCTCCTATTATAGGTTTTTCATTTAATGCTATTTGAATTTCTTCGTGAATAATCTCAAGTAAACGAGTCTTTTTCATTATATAAAGTTTATTTATAAATATTAATGAAATATCGTCTGTTTAATTTTCTTAATTCTTTCCTCGGTAGAACCCGATAATTCTGCGTAGCTAATCTCTTGTTTAATATATTTTTTAATAGTTTTCTTAATAGAATTATCTATTTCTTCTCTATATTCTTGATCTACTACTCTAACACCATTATCCTCTAATTCAACACCTTCAGGAGAAACATAAAATATATAATCATATTCTTTAATTAAATGACTAGCTAATTGTTCAAATTGATACCCCATAAATGTTGGGATAGATCTAGCTGAATGTGTAAATGCTATAACATCAATAATAGTTCTATCTGTTATAATATTTTCTTGTAATAATTCAGATGAACGTTCAGCTAAAAATATAAGCTGTCCTTTAATTGTAGAATCAGTATTCAATGGAATACCTAAACTACTTAAATAACCACTCCTTTCAGTAGCAAAATTATAATCTTTAAACTCTGGTAATTCTTTTAATGCATTAACCAATGTAGTCTTACCAACACTCATTGTACCTGTAAATCCTATTTTCATAACTTAAATATAATAACTTTTATTTTAAAATCAACTCTTCTTGTTTTGATTTTGTTAATTTTTCTTTTTTAATTAAATCTTCTGCAACATATGTTCCTTGAGCACCTGATACTGTAATTCCTCTAGCTGATAATGCATCTCCTACAAAATGTACATTAGAATAATCATTTAATGCTAAATTAGTATAATCAACTAATGGTTCAGGACTTAAATATTTTACTTCAGGCATGTAAATACCCCAATCATTACCTAATGTTGGGAATACTTTTTGCATATCTTCAATAAAGTCCTCTACATAAAAAGCATATTCACCTAATGCCTTATATAAAATATCCATACTAGGAACTACTTCACATTTAACATAATCACCTTCAGATGTTTTTGAAGGTACTCTATCACTTGGAGAAAAAAACATACCTTTACCATCAATTTGTAATTTTTTAACTGCTTCTCTAGCCCAATCAAATGGTTTATCTATACCTTGTATTTCCATTAATATACCAAAATTAGTCATATCATTTCGATATGCTTCATCTTTTTTAGCATGTCCATTATAACTTATATCGCCATAAGTGTGTTCCGCAGCAACATAAGCGGCGTTATTGTTTGTACAAAATGAACGTAATGATACACCTTTATCTTCAAATTTTCTATATAACTTAAAATCATAACTAATATCTATTAATTTTTGAAAATGTTTTTGTGGAGCTTCAAATCTAACACCTATTTGAACTGGTTTGGGTTCAGTTGCTAATTCATATTTTTCGGCTAATGCTTTACCAAAGTCAATTCCTGATTTACCAACACCAAAAATTAAATGGTCATAATTATATTCTAGTGATAGTTTTGGATTTTCACATACAGCTAGTAATTCTTGTTTATTAAAATCTATGTTAATTACTTTATGTTCCCAATGAAATTCAACACCGTTGTCAACTAAAAAATTATACCAATTTTTACCTATTTCATGTAAATAATCTGTACCAACATGCCATACTGGGAATAATCTTAATCCAAAATGTGGTTTTATAAATTCAGGTTCTGATTGTGGGTTTGAACACTGAACTGCTTCTGGTTTAGGATGAAATCTTTTAAAGTTATTAATTACTTGATCCATCAATTCCATTGCTTTTTCTTCACCGCAATATTTTGATAAATGACCTCCAATTGAAGTATGGTAAGTTAATTTTCCATCTGACCAACCACCTGCACCTAACATTCCTGTCATTACTTCTTCAGGTAATCTATTGTATGGATCTTTACCCATATCAATAATGGTAATTTTACCTTCATAATTGTTATCTACTAATTTAGTGGCTGCATTGATACCTGCAACTCCTGCTCCTACAATTACTACATTTTTGCTCATATGTTTGCTTAATTTAATGGTTAAATATAATAAAAAAAGCTGTGGTCTCCAAATTGGAGCCACAGCTTCCGAAAAATTTTTTTAAATCGACTGGCTATGAATCAGTCTATAAGTTATTTAAAATTCAACACTATTAACTACTTTTACAGGTGTTGGGAAATAATCTCCTTTATATGCAGTAAAACCACTATCTCCACTTCCTCCACCAAAAGGATCTTCAACAGTACTCATATATTCTTTATTTTGAGCTTGAAAATTTTGACTAGCTTTTTTAATTTTTTCTTCATCTTTTAAATCATATATAGATACCCAGGATTTTCTATACCCAGGTTCATATCTTAAATCAGCTCTATATACACCAATCCATTTTTTTCCATCATCATCTATATAATAACCAAATTCTTTATTTGGGTCATTGTTTGGATCAGGTCGCATTTTTTCTCCAGTAAAAAATCTTTTAAGTTTTCTAGCTAAATTTTTCAGAAAATTTTCTTCTAATTTTTCTTTATATTGGCCCTCTGTTATTACACCAGCCAATTTCTGCATTCTTAAATATTCTTTATTCATTTTTTAATTTTTATATAAGGGTATACAATTCTATCATCATCTACTTCATAATCAACTTCTGATTTGTTTTCATCTACTTCAAATCCTCTATCTCGAAGAAATTTAACCATTTTGCCAAAATCATCAAATATATTTGATTTTATTTCAATTCTTAATTCACCACTACCATCACTTCCATAATCAAAATATCGAAGAGCATATGCCGGTATATTAAATTCTTTTGAAAATTCATCAATTATACCCCTCATATCTTGATTTTCACTTAAGATACTAACAATTTCTTCTTTAATAAGTTGTTTTAATTCAGATGGTTTCATAATTTATTTTTTTAACATTTGCATAATCATAAAACTTACATCTTCTGGGTTGAAGTATGAGTTTGGGTCATTTTCAATATATGCAGATTTTAAAATTTGTTTAATTCTTTCTTGAGGGGTGAATGTTGCTAAAAATCTTCCTTCTTCTTCAGATCCAGGCCTACCTATAAGCTTTTCATAAGCATTTTCATACCTTGCAGAACCTTCATCAGCACTTATTTCGTTTAATGTCTTATCTATTTCTTTTAAAAATCTCTTTAATTTTTTTATTCGCTCTGCAAAAACTTTCATAAATGATGTCATTTTATCATTTTTTTCTGCTTTGAATTTTGGATTAGTTTTAAATTCTTTTGCCATTCCTAAATAAACATCAGATAGTTCAGCAACTGTTCTTCTTATTTCTTCAACTTTTTTATCCAATTTTAATGGGGTTGGTTCTGGAGAAATAGAAATCTCTTTTATAATTTCTTCTTTAATAAGTTGTTTTAATTCAGATGGTTTCATCTTTGTAAATTTTTAATTTTAAAGTTCCTTTTCCTTTAATAACACGATGCCATTCGTGTTTAGGTATAAATATACGTTCTTTTAATGAGATAGGCAATTTATTGTCTAATTGAATTTTCCAATCGGTATCTTCAACTATTTCAATAGTTCTATCTTCATTGTCACGATGCCATAAAAGTTCTATTGGGTCTATATTTTCGCTGAATTCACGAATAATATATTTATCTGTGGTTTCTATATCAGTGTAGGGTCTCATTTAGTTTTACCCCATTTTGTTCCTTTACCAGGATCTTTACATTTTGATGGAGTAGGTCTACAAGATGGATACTTTGCTCTTTTTTCACCTTTTTGTCTTCCACAAGGTTTGTATTCCATTTTCCCTGTTTTTTTATTTTTCCTACCAGTGTTACAATCAACCCAACCACCTACTTTTCCAGGTGCACCTTTACGTTTAAACCATTTACGTAATGATTCTTCAACAGCTTCTCTAAGTTGATCTTCTTTTAAACCTTTCCAAATCTTACCTTTTCTACACCTAACTACAGCACCTGATTTATAAGCGGATGGTTTATCAAATTTGCGGTCTGCAATACGCAGACATCTGTCTCGTTTTTTCTTTTTTTCGTTAAGAACTTCTTCTATGATTTTATCTAATCTATCCATTACCAAAATCCACTAAAAGATGATTTTAAACCTAATAATTTAGCATATCGAGGTAGTCTACAAGACCAATAGGATGCTTTTGTTTTGTCATTTTTATTTGGACAATCATGTCTTTTAGCAAAAGCATTTCTTGCTTTTTTATCATTAATTTTTGCTTTTAACCCACCAGAACCAAATCTAACTGTTTTGATATTTCCTGTTTTTGGGTCTTTAACATAAACCTTATATGCTTTGCCTCCTGATGAGTCACGCATTGGTTTATTTAATTTTTTAGTATTTTTCTTTTTGGTAGCTTCATTAAGAGATCCTAACATATTTTCTAATCTCTCTCTTTCTTGTTCTAATGCTTGAAGAGTTTCATCTGTTAAAGGTTCACCATCACCACCAGTTTCAGTATCAATTTGTTTATCTATAACTTTGATAGCATCTTTAATAGCACTTTTACTCATACCTTCACTAAGTAATTCTTCCATAGGTAAATCTAAAGGTACTTTTTTACCTTCAAATATACCATATTCACCTAAATGAGTTTCTGTTAAAATTTCTTGATCTAATTCGTTTACGTTAATAGCATCACGAACATATAAGTAACGTGCTTCCGACCACAAATCTAAAAAAGCTTTTGAACCATAGCGGAATGTGTTTTCTGTTAGTGGGAGTTGATTTTGCACGTGATATTGCATATTCTCCGTCATTATGACACGTTTATTTATGTTTTCGTTGAGTGTTGTACCTTTGTTGATTCTTTTTTTAAAATTACAACAATCATTATTTTCTTGTTTTGGGGGAGTAGATAATACTCCTTTTATAAGATTTCTTAAACGTGACATATTAATAAATATTAAGATACTTTAGCATATACCGAACTTACTTTAGTAGATGAAGAAGCATATCTGATCATTTCAGAAATGATTTCATCTTGAATGGCTCTACTTTGGGTTTCTATTAATGAAGATAATTTAGTAGATAAATATTTTGACACTAACCAATTAAGGTCTTTATTATCTACTAATTCTTTAAAATCTTCTTCAGATATACCTTCAACAACTTTATTATAATTTGAATAAAATTCTTTTAATAAATCTTCATCTTTTGATTTAAATTCAGATTGTAGTATTTTAGGTGATTGTAATAAAGGAAGATTATTATCTTTTAATATATCATTTATAGCTCCTTGACCTATTTTACCATGAGAAGCAGTTTTACCTTTTATTTCACCAGCAAATCCAGAAGCAAAATTAAATGTTCTAAAAGTAATAACACCATCACTATATATTATACTTACACTATTATTTGTAGGTCTTGAATCAGAATTTGTATAAGTATACCCTTCTCTATCATCTTGACTTAAATTATATGTACCTATTTTTGCTTCTTTTCCTGTTTTCTTTAAAGAAACACCTACTAATTTATTATCTGAGTATAGATTAGCTAATGTTGAGTTCAAATCATCAATTTCTGTAGGAAAATCCATAGATAATACTGATGGGTCTACCATCCAAATATCTGCTGGGTTCCATTTATCAGATTGCATTGAGATTCCTGCTTTCTTTTTTGATGATTTGTAAGCATCATATATTTTATTTATAAAAGAAGAACCTCTATGTTGTTGGAATGAAGAATTTGGAAAATTTGATAGTAATATGTTAGCAGTTGAAATAAAAGTATTAACCCAACTAGGTTGATTTAAAATATAATTTTTAATTTCTTCTAAAGAACTAGAAACATCTGCTAATTTATATGCTTCTTCTATATTTTTTTCAGTTAAATCTTCTGGGGTTATTTGTCCTTTTTTTAGGTTATATGCTATTGCATTTACAATACTTTGGGATGATTCTTGAATTGCTGTGTTAGCTGTTCCTCCTCCCATTCCTTTTCCACTACCAAATTCAGGTGTTTTTTTAAAATTAGTTATACTATAAGTATTACCTTCAGTATCTATCAAATTTTTAGATCTTCCTCTAAAAAAACTATAATTTTTATTTTTTAAATTTTCAACAGCCTCTGAAGATTGGTCAATGTCTATAATAATTTTTGAACCATCTTTAAGTTCAAACTCTTGTTTATTTATTATTTTTTCTAAGAATCTTTCTCCTCTATCTCCATATTTATCTGAGAATTCATGTCTTGAAGTATATGGTTTTTCTAATTCTGCAGATGATAATGTAGATTCAGTTATTTTTACATCAATACCTGTTTCTTTCAATAAATTTTCTAACATTAAAATATCCTGATCATTTTTTATGTCAGGATATCCTTTAGGGAATTTATATGCTATACTGTGTAAAAATTTATCTAAAATATCCATTATACTTTATCTTTATTTCTTTCTTGCCAATCGTAAGATACACTATCTTTTGTGATAGGACCACCTTTAGCCCAAGTTCTACAACTTCTTGCAGAATGACATTTAAAATGATGCATCCAACAATATCCTAATCTCCCATCTTTATCTGAAGTTTTACCGGGCATACATTCATCCATCCTAGGAGAAATATCAAATGCAACACAATTACCACACAATGATTTTTTGGCTGCTTCTTCTGTTGTATTCCAATATTCAGCTATATCTTTCCAATAATCACCAGGTTCATCAACATTTAATGGACCATATTGAATATATTCTGCTTTAATAGCAGCATCTCTATTTTTAGTATTCAATTCAAGGTTTTGAGTAGCAGTAGGACAAGCCATAGCTGCTTCAAATAATTTATTTTCTGCTAAATATTTTTTTAAATCAAACATATTATTATAATTTACTATTTGCTATACTAAAAATTTTAGTAGCTATGGAATTTTTTTTCATAGTATCATTCATACCCATAGATATAGCATTTAATATAGCTTTAAGTTCTTCTTTTGTATTTATTTGTTTTAAAGACATTTTTCCAGCTCCATTCAATAAATAATCTTTTAATTTAGCTACTTCAGAAGAATCTTTTTTAGCTGTTTCTTCTTCTTCTATTACTTTTCTTATTTCTTCTTTAATAAGTTGTTTTAGTATTTCTTTTTTCATAATGTTTATGTTTCTTCTGTTGGAGTTTCTGCAGGGGCTTCAACATCTACATTTACATCAGTTTTTACATCTTCAAATCCTTCATTATCTTCAGAAGCTTCTCCTTCTTCACCTATTTTGTTACCGTATCTTAAAATACGAGCTATAGCTTCTACAGCACGTTCTTCTTCAGGAAGATTTTGTAAATAATATTTTTTACCTTGTACTTGACAAATCCAACTTTTTCTAGTATAAATTAAATAAAAATCTTGATCATTTTTTAAATTCATTCTAAATGTAGTAGGACGTGGAGCAACCCAATCAATAGATGCTAAAAAGTTATCATATTGATCTGTAAGTAAATCAACAATGATTTTTTTAAGTTCAGGAAATTTAGTTAACTCATCATATTTGATAGCTTCTAAATCACTAACCTTACGGTTTTTATAAACCTGTTTAATTAGTATTTTTATTTTTTCCTTAAACTCTTCTTTTTTCATTATTTTCTAAGTTTAGCAAATATTGTTTCAACTAATGATTCATTTTGTGCATGGTATGCTTGTAGAGCATCTTCTGCTTTTGCTTTTGAGTCATATGTTTGTGGCCATAATTTTCCAGTTTTACCAGAAACTACTCTCCATTTATCTCCAACTTTTTTTATGTTAGATCCTTTAACTACATCTTCATTCATATCTTTGATTTTATTTTTGATCATTTCTTTGATCTTAAGTAAATGTGATCCTGCTGGTTTAGTTCCAACTTTTCCATCTTCTCCATACCCACAAGAACCTTCTTGAACACGTTTTTTAGTATTTAGATTTTTTAAATCTTTAATATACTCACTAGTATCAACTAGGTATTGTCCTAATTTTTCTTCATCCTCTGTATCTCTATTTTTAACAATATATAATTCAGTTACACGAGGGTTTCTAAAATCATCACCATCATAATTGTGATTATAATATTGAGTTTGATGAACAAAATAATCATTACCATCATGTTCTAATTCATGATATTGAACATGAACAAATGTATTATTATAGTCACTTTCTCGAGTCCAATCTATATGTTTATTGAAGTCCTGTTTTCTAGAAGGATCTATTAAAATTCTTGAATCTGCTCCTTTTGGAAATAATTTTTCAAACTCTTCGTAATTATCAGGAGTTGTAAGTTGTTCTTCAGGTGGTCGATTTGCGTAACTATCTCTATAATTACCCCCATGCATAGTGTATTCTTTTAATAATGTGCTTTCTTTTAAAATGTAATCTCCATGTCTATGTTTTTTGACAGAGTTCATTTTTTTAAGAACACCCATAAGATCTTTTTTACTAGCACCTAATTTTTTAGCAACAGCAACTAATGGTTTTAAACCAGCAGCTCCACCTTCTTTTTTAAGTACTCGTTTTATTTCTCTTTCAAGTTTAGTTTTATCAAAAGATTTTTCTTCATGAATTGCTTTATCTATTTTAGCAACTGATAATTCACCATCTAAATAATGTTTAGCAGATGTCATCATATCTTTAGCTTTAATGATTTTTGATTGCCACCAATGAGGGAAATCAACTTCTCCTCTATGATCAAAATCATCCATCATTTTATAAAGACCCATAGCATATTTTCCAATACGGTATAAATCTTTTTTAAGCATGTGAGGTTCATTATCGGTATGACCTACATCAAGATCTTCTTTTTGCATTTGCTTTTTAATAGCAATATCTCTTGCTTTTAAATAGTCTTGAGAATCAATATCACCATCACCATCTAAATCTTTACCCTTTTCTGTAATTGGGTTCATTAGAGCGGCTTTAACCATTTCTTTTAGTTTTTCATCTTTCATTTCTTCTTCAGGTTTTTCAAGTTGTTTTTTAGCCTGTGCAATTGCTCTACCATATGCTACCTTTTCAGCATTAGCTCCATATCGCTTCATTAATTTATCCCTACGATCACTGATCATAGTTTTAAATATTTCTTTAGCCTTTGCAGATACTTCTGGTTTAAGGGCTTCATCAATTTGTTCTTCAGAATCTAATTCTTCTGAAATATCTTCATCCATGTCTTTAAATCCATCTGTAGCGTAGTATAATTTTACTTGTTTGTCAGTGAATACTTTTCCACTAGGACTAACATTTTTATTTTTACCCACTTTTTTAAATGGCATGGCTTTTTATTTTATGCTTTATCTTCAGCCAAAGATGTTTTTTTAAATTCAGCTGATAGTTTTTTTATTTCATTTGCAGCTCTACGAGCACGCCCACGCGCTGCTTTTGAAGATTTTGAATTTTCTAATTCTAATACTTCTACTTGCTCCTTAATGGCTCCTAGTATTTCTGTTGTTGTCATAGCTTTTATTATGTAATTATTAATTATAAACCAAGTCTAGTTCTTAAATCTTCTATTGAAATAGAAAATGGTTTTTCAATTTGTTTTTTTAAGTCTTCTGTATCTTCATCAGTATGGAGAGGTAAATCATTAACATCTATATTATCTCTTTTTCTTCCTGTAAATTCATATTTACCAGTCATAAAATTAAGAATATACTCTTTACCTTCCATTTTAACAATATTATCAGAAAGATTTACCTGTATTTGTTTGGCTACAAAACCTCTTCCTTTTCCAGGACCTAAATTCTTCATCTCATCTATTTGATATTGAGTTATTTTAACCATTTTTCTTGGATTTAACTTTGGTGAAGTTAGAGAATACTTACCTTCTTCTTCTTGTTCCTTACTCATCATTTGAACACTATAAGTGTTAAAACCATTTGGATCTAAACCTTCTCTTTTCATGAAATCTGAGATGGTTTTACCATCAACACTTTTATTCATGTTTTTTATAGATCGGACTGCTTTACCTAAAAAACCTGAAATTTTTTGACCCATGGTAAATTGTTCATTGATTGATTCTCTTATGTTTTCTTCTTTATCAATATAAGTACTTACGAAAAATTTAAGTGTATTTCCAATTTGAACTTCTAATTTTTCATTATCCATTCCTTTTGCAATTTTAAGAGCATTCATTAGATTACCCATTAAATCACTTTCAGTACCATCTAAATCAGCTGCTATAGCTTCGATACCACCTTCTTTTTCTTCTTCACCAGCTTCCTTTCCTTTTTCGAATTCGAATTTATCTACATCAGCTCTTTCTTCACGAGACTCATCTTCCATTTCTTCACCATCCTCATCTTTTTCAGCTTCTTTAAGACTTTTTTCATCTTCTACTTTTTTCAAAAGTTTATCAGCCATTCCTTTTGGGAGATTTTTTATCCATTCAGAATCCTTTCCTTTTTTCTTTATATCTTCTATTGCAGCAGCAGCTAATCCACTTTCTTCATGAAGTTTTTCAGATTCAGTTGTGAATGATTCATTAAATGCTTCATTAGGATCATTTTTAGGGGATACCGATTGCATTTTACCTTCATCATCAACACCAATATTTAAAGTATCATCAGCTTCAGATAATTCATCAATTATCATTTCACGGATCTTAGATTTAAGAGAGTTTTCTTTTAAAGATTTATCTTCTTTTTCGTTTATAGTTTTTAAGGAAGGATTAAGATTTTCAATCGCTTTGCTTTCCTTAAGAAATTTCTTTAAGTCAAAATTGTCTTTCATTTTGTTTTTATTATAAATATGTACGGGATTATTTACTGTTTAGTGTATCATCAATTTTACCACGATACTCTAATAATAGACTTGATAAGTCTACTAAAAATGATTCATTTTTATTATTAGTTAATGAATGTTCTAATAATTTAGTAACATCTTCTAATAATATAGTTGGGTCTGTTTCGTTTATATATTGGTTTTTAAACCATTTACGAACATCAAAATTTTCAGTCATTTTATTTATTATTGGTTTTATATAAATATTTAGAAAGAAGTGTTCCTATAACTCCTGACTTATTTCTTATATAATCCCACTCAGCATTTAGAACATTATGTTCTTTAGTATATGATATACCCATTACACCTATTAAATGGTTATCTAAACTTCTTAAACCAACCATACAAATAGATTTTGTTTGAAATTGGTTAGTTAATGCATCTATACCAAATGACATTTCTTCTGATTCTGCATTTAAAATTTCAAGTTCCCCATCTTTATAAATTTTACTTAATACTTTAGGAAATAAAGATACTGGTATATTTTGAAATGTTTGTTGTATTCTAGGTGTTTCAATAGTTACTAATTCATAACAGATAGAAAATTTTTGGATTGATTTACCTGTTGGATAAAAATTACCTCCATTATGAAATTGAGCAACCCATACTCTATCACATTTTAATTCACCCATTAAATTCTCAAGCTGATCATTGATTAATTTGCTAACTTCAAGAGCTTCAGCCATTGGGGTTTTATCACTTTTTTTCTCAAATTTAGTTCTAGCCCAAGCTACAGCTATTGGTCCAAATACGGCTGTTATTAAAGCAACAGCAATAGTAGTGATCATAGTAATAGTTTCCATTATTTCTTTTTTAGATTTTCTAAATATTCAATTGTCTCTTTCATAGCTTGTTTTGCACGATTTTTATCAATACCTCCAACCCATTTTTCTATATCTCCCGCTTCTGTAATGAAACTATTATTTTTTTCAGATAAAGCATTTTCCATAAAACTTTTATATCTTTCAATATAATTATCAATTTCTTTATTATATGTTGTATCTGTGTAGTTTTTCCACTTTCCTTCTAATTTAAGTTTAGTCTCAAATTCAGTTCTACAATCAAGACAAGTACCATAAGATTTATAATAAAATGGATCTAATTGTTTATCCATTACTTGTTTACATGAAGGACAAAATAAAGGAACAGCTGCCTTTTTAAACTCATCTAATTTAGTAACATTTTCTTTAATACCATCTCTGATGGTCCAAGTTTTACCATTAGCTTCCCATACATCACCTTCTTTATGATCTTCAACAGATGATTTATTGTAACCTACTCCAGAAGTAATACGGTCTCCGCTTTTACCTTTAACAAGGTTTCGGATACGTTCTACATCCTTTTTTTGGAATGTTTTTTTTAATAACGAATCTGACATTATAGTCCTAGTTTTTTTAGTTTTTCGATGGTATCAGAAGTGGAAGTATGTAAGATACCTATTCCCCCTTTGGATCTCCATTCTTTAATAGTTTGTGCTCTGTCGTCTATAAGTATTCTATTTTTACCGGAATATTCAGGTTTTTTATAAGCATAAACAAGTATTAAACCTTTTACTTTTCCTAAATTATCGCTAACCCACGCCTTTTTACCTGTTTTAGATTCTGGATCTCGCGTTGGTGCGGAAAGAATGTATGGGTCATAACTCTTTATAAAACTCCATAACTCTTTACCATCTGGCATCCAACTTAAATCTTTCCAATACTCATATTCGGATATACCTTTACTTTTTAGGCCATATCTAAATGTATCCCAAAATACTTCTTTACCTTGAGCATCTGCATGTTTTGTGGTAACACCAGTTAAATCTTTATATCCTTTATCAAAGTCAACTAATACACCATCTAAATCACAGAATATAGTATATTTTGATTCAGTTTCTTCTTTAATTAAGTTGTAAAGATCTCGTAAATTTGGTACTTTTTTCATTTTAAAATTGGGGTAAATTTAATACTTTATTTCTGTTTCTCCAAAGATCTAATATTTCTTCTTTTTCTTTAGCAGTAATATCTTGAGCATCTAAGTAATTATTAATTATATCTCCAAATAGTCTTTTTTCTTTTTTAGCTCTAAAATACATACCTTGTAAATTAGCATCTATTTCTTTAGCTAATTTAAAATATTGAGCTTTAGGTAATAATTCCATATCAATCATATCTCTTAAAAATTGATCATCTTTAAAATCTTTACCTTGCCATTCATATTCATCTGTTTCTTCCCACTTTCCATCTACTTTTTTATAAACTTTTTTATAACCACCAGCAGCAGAATATCCTGATTGGGTTATATGTTCAATTTCATGTCTAATAACATCTTTTAAGTTCATAGAAATTTCTTCCCAAAATTCAGGTAACATTTCAGGATCAACTTCAAAACGTACTTCTAAGTAAGCTGATTCTCCATTTTCTACTGCTTCATCAGCTCCACCATCTATAGTTAATTTTTCTGAATTTGGTAGGAAAGTTATATTTGCATCTATGTCTATGTCTAATTCGTTATTTACATTATCAAAATAACGTGAAGCTTCTTTTCCAGCTTCAAAATCTTTTTTCCAATAGTTAAATATATTTGAAGATATTTCATTTGATATTCTATCGTATCTTCCTTCTTTTAATACACCTTCAGTTAATGTATCAGTCCAATGTCTAAATGTCATTGTACCTAATAAATTAGCTTCTTTTTCTAAATTATCAACATGATCATCTTGATTTGTATTTGTAGTAACAACGTTACCTAATCTATTTTGATTATTTTGTAAATGATGAATCATTTCATGAGAAAATGAACGCATTACATCTTTAGGGTGTCTGTTTAAAGTATAAAGAACAATTAATTTATTAGTAGGATCATAATAAGCTGTTTTACCTAAAAATTCTTTTGCATTTTCTATATCATTATTTATAAACTTAACTTTAGGTAATGGTCTAATATCCATACCTTGATCAAGCATATATTGAGTATATAATTTTAAATGTTTAGGATAATCAAAAGTATCAAAACTATCTTCTTCTTTCATTAATTCTCTTGCAAATTGATTTAAACCAAATGGATCTTTAGGTTTTTTACCTGATGGGTTATTTGATCTTTTATAATCATCCATATTTTTCTTTGCTATTTTAAGACCAGTTTCTTTTATATCTTTTTCTGTAATATCTCTATAACTAGAAGCAGGTGGAAACGTACCCATTTTTTTCAAGGCAGCTTCTTTAGTTTTGTATGGGCCAAATTCTTGTCTTATTCCTGGGGAAAATGGGTTATCTTGAATGTAATAATATTGGTTTCCTCTTTTTTCTATAGCTCTGTATCTTGTACCTCTACCACCTGATTTTTTTTCTTTTACAGGTTCATATGCTGAACCAAATGGGGCAGCTTTACCTTTATGTTTGGCTTGTGCTTTAGGGTCTATATTTTCTTTTTTCAATCTTTGTGTTTTTTTCTTGGATGCTTCTTTTCTTTTTTCAGCATAATCTAAAGCTGTTTTTAAACGTCTTTTAACATCAGGATCTTTTGCTCTATTATAAGCAGCTCTTACTCTTTGATGTATTAAATTAATAATTTGTGATTGACGAGCATGAGATTTAGCTTTAAATGATTTTTTATTTAAAGTATCTACTATATCTTGTCTTGAAGAAAATTTAACTTTAACTGTATCAGATGGATCTTCATCTGTGTATAAACGTCTACCTGATCCTTTAGGTTTTTTACCTGTACCTGTTTTAGGGTCAGCTTCATTTAATTCTTGTTTATCTAAAAATGCAGAAGGTAAAACGTATTTATTTAACTTAAGTAAATTAAATAATATTGTAAATAGTGATCCTCCAGGTAAAGCGAATAAACCAACATAACCAATAGTTTTAAATACATCTTTTAATTGGTTACCTATTTCTTTTTTTTCTTCTGGGGATAATTCTTTTTTTTCTTTTACGGCTTGGACCAATAAGTTAAAAGCATCTTTTGTTTCTTGTTTTTCTTGTTTAAGAGCTTCTATAAATTTATTAAATCCTTTTTTAATTTTATCTACATATTTTTTTAAATCTATCTCGTTTAATTCTTGTTTAGTTAATATATCCCAAATAGCATTTTTATCTACATTATCAGGTAAATATCTTTCAAATTCTTCAAAATTATTATTAACTATTGCTTTACGAGCATTAGTACCACTCATCCCACCATCTGGGGTAGATGTGGTTTTTAATTGTAAATTTGGGTATTTGTCTATTGATATAGATCTATTTGCTATATCTTTTAAATCATCTTCTCTACCTTCTCTAGCTCCTATAACCCAATAAACAGTTTCTTCAGGATTGTTTTTAGCATATCTATAAATATCTTTTATAGGTGCTACTGAGGGTAATATTTCTACTGGTTTGTTTATTTGGGGTTTGTAAAATTTATCCCAAATTTCAATAGCTTGATCTTGAGTTACTCCATTTCTTGCTTTACCTCCTACGTAAATTATTATTTTATCTATTTCAGGATTATCATTAATAGCTTTTTTAACTACTTCTAAATGACCAGAAGTTGGTGGTTTAAACCCACCACCAAATAAAGCTGTTATTGGATTAACTTCTTCATTTAAAATATTTTCCACTAAAAAATTAGCTAAGGAATCCATTTATTTTACTTTTAATTTGGGTTTGAGGTGTAAATTCAGGTAAATCTGAAAGGAGTGATTTAATTGATGATTCTAATTCTTGTCTTTCTTTAGCTTTTTTAGCTTTTTCTTCATCACTATATTCTCTAGCTGCTGTTACTTGATCAAAATATTTTTTTATTTCTTTTTCATTATATGTTTTATCAGCACCTTCAGGATCATTATTTACTAAAATAAAATTATTTCCAAACATGTTTCTAAAAACATCAACATTTTTATTTACTTGGTTCCAAGTACGAACTATAATTGAAGGACGAAGAGATCTACCACCTCTTTCTCCTCTAGATCTATTACGTTCTAATGATACTAATGGTGAAACATAAATCATTACCATCATAGTATCATATCCTAATTCCTCTAATTGTGTTTTTTTCTTTTTTATAGGATTTGAAGCAGCACCAGTACCATCTATTACTATATTTTCTCCAGCTTCTTGAGCATCTTTTAGTTTAGATGTTGTCTCTTTACGAGCTTGACCCATTAATTTAGAAGATTGAGATAATTCATCTGAAGTAAATTCAGATTGGGGTTTATCTAATCCTGCCTTTTTTAACAGCTCTTCATAAGTATCATCTATATTTATTACTTTTAAATTAGGAATATTATCTTTAATAAAAGATGATTTCCCACTACCTGCAGGGCCAGCTAAAAATATAGCTTTAGGTTTATTTATATTTTCTAAAAGTAAATCTACTAAGGAGATCATAAAAACATGTTTATTATAAATATTACACGTCTCGCTTAACTGTAGTTTTAAATTCAGTAAATATAGGTGAATGTCTAGGATTTTCTAGATCAAATAATTTTTTAACTGTTTTAAAAATATCAATATTTTCTTCATGGGTACGTTTAGGTTCTACCATTTCCCATCCTTTACCTTGCATTTTACCTTTAGCTGCTTTTCTTTTATTTGATTTTAACCATAAAATACCTTGTCTATCTGCCATTTTACCAAAACATTCTTTATAACATTCTGTATAAATTGATGTTTGTAATTCATAGGTAGTTTGAATATTATTAGATGTTTTAAAATCTATAATCCATACTTCACCATCTATTTCACAAACTAAATCACAAGTACCAGCTACTTTTAACTTATCTGAAAATAGATGTACTTCTGTTTCTAATAAAGTTGGTTTATATTCATTCCACCATTCAACAAATCTTAAAAACATTTGCCAAACATCAGGATCATATGAAGGGGAACCACTTGAAGAAAGAAAATTTAATTCTTTACCATTTAAATACTCTTCTATCATTTCATGTACTTGAGTACCTTGTTCAGAAGCTTTTTTAACTATATATTCAGAAGAATATCCTACTTTTTTAAGCCAATCTTCAAAAAATTTACCTTTTGGATAATAACTTAAAACATATGTAATAGATGGATAATAACTTCCATTTCTCCTATAATATCTTGAATCTGGGAGGGTTATTTGTTTTGCATCTTCAGATATTTCTAAGATTCTATTATAACGTTTTTTAATATTTCGTTTTTTAGTTTTCATATGATTGATATTTTTTTCTCCATAAGTGTATATTGAGTTAAAGGAGAAACTTTTTGTATTAATTTAGTGAATTTTTCGAAACCTAATTCGCTTGGATCCTTTCCATCTAATTCTACTAAATAAACTTCTTTTCCTACATTTAATAAAGTATCACAAAATTTAAATGCTTGTTCCATAGCATCATCATCTAAAGCAATATATATTTTTTCTACTTTAGATTCAACTATTTTTTTCATTAATGCAGGTTGAATATTTTTTCCAAATAATGGTATTACATTTCTTTTTATTGCCATTGCATCAAATGGGCCTTCGCATAATGTAATAGGTAAATCCCAATTAATAAACAATTCAAACGGTATAATGTCGCGAGACGCTTCAGGGTTGCGGTATTTTACATAAGGGTCTTTCTCAAATGATCTCGCGGTAAAATAATTTAATTCACCATTACTATTATATGAAGGTATAACAACCATATTCATATAACGTCCTGAATCGCAATATCCAATATTATATTTTAAAATATCTTGTTTTGTAATATTTCTTTTTTTAAGATATGCTAGTGCATGTCTTGCTATAATATCTTGATTATCTAATAATGATTTAAATTCTTTAGGTAATTCTAAAATTTCATCATTAATTTTAGTATTAACATCTATAGATACATTTTTTACTAATTTATTTAATTTTTGAAACATTGATGATGGTTGTTTCAATTGTTTAAATAAACTTCCTATAGTTTTACCTTTTTTTCCACAAACCCAACATTGCCAAGGATTATGCCCTTTTTTATTTTCAGTAAAATTAACTTCTAATTTAGGTTTATGATGATTACAGAAAGGACACGTGTATGCTTGGTTACCCCTAGCAGTCCTCTTTCCTGTTCCTAGAACAGAATTGACTAAGTTAACTAATAATTCATTAATCACGTAGTATAATATATAAAATCTTTATTAGATATCAAAGTCTTTTCTAAAAAACTTACCTTGAATATTATCATTAAAATACATTTCAGGTTCTTCTAATACCCTAAAAACAAATAAAAATTTAGTTTCTTGATATGTTAATAATTTTTTAGTTGGAGCAAGAATTAAGATATCTCTTCTAAAATTAGTTATGGGTTCATTTTCTACCAACTCTAATAATGATTTATTTGAACCATGATATTTTTTCCAATTTGATTCTTTAGTAACCATTTTAAATGAAGGTTTTCTACCAACCATACCTTCATATTGAGCTAATTCTTTTTTTCCTAATTTAGTTTTACG
>VTLG01001775.1_pt1 | contig 34312 bp, 39 predicted proteins | sample 4694571 | NCBI WGS metagenome assembly VTLG01 (sample SAMN12604809, study PRJNA352737) | marine metagenome | biome: ENVO:00000447; feature: ENVO:00000209|ENVO:00000569|ENVO:01000036; material: ENVO:00002151; isolation source: viral sequences binned using virsorter ...
CACGAGGTCACCCAGGTTAGTGATCATCGTGTCGTAAAGGCGGCGATTAGCCTCCGTCTTTTTCTTGCCACCCGCTTTGCGAACCTCAACAGACTCGTACCCGTCCAAGCATGTGGCGATATGTGAGACCGCCTTGTGCAACCGCTCGAATGTGTGACGGGTAGCACTCCGCAACAAGTCGGCATTGTCATCGTCGATCTCCGCACGTATCTGCGCGGCCTTGTCGTCAACGATCTTGGCATAGAAGTTAGCGCCGGTCGGCACGTCCCGCGCACGCCACTTGAACTCGTACATGGATTCAAGATCGGCGTAGCGTAGGTAGTCGTCTTCGCGGAACATGCCGTTGAGTTGTTTGCGGCGCTGTTCGATTAGCTGGGGGAGCTTCCCGGCCAAGTCGGAAACGGCGATATTAAACCGGCGCTTGTGATCGTCCATGGTGGTCATATATTTGTCGAAAAGCTCAACAGGCAACAGGCGATAAGTCCCGTCCCATGGGAGGGTCAACCGCTCGTGGTCACCACGTGCCGCACGTGCCGCACGCTGCGGCCCGTCCACCATGCGCGGATCAAGCAAATGCTTATCATACTTGCCAGCGTTGTGGCTGGCAGCATGCTCCGCATTAACCTTGTCGGTAACGTCACGATCTTTGCGCGTAAACCCGGCGCAATTGATCTGCAATGTAATAAGCATTGCGTTTTCTTGAAGAATGTTTTCCATAGTCTCAGCCCTCCCCAATGAGGTTAGATGTTTCGATCAGGATGTCCGTGAATCCTGTCGTTGATACTTTCTTGCCCGGCTCACTAGCCGCCTCATTACGGCGTAACAATGCGGAAACGGCAACGGAGTGATATTCGGGCGGCAAGCGCTTGATATAAGCGGCGCATGCCTTGGCGGTCTTGTTAGTGACGGAGGCAATCAAGCTCCCGATCATGGCGTACCGCACATCGGCCTTTTCGGGAACCGGTGCGGCATCGGGATTGGCGAACACCTCCGACGGTGCCACAAGGTCCCGCCAAATGCGCAAGAACCCAGTGAATTTCGCCTGTTCTCCGACGCCAATGGCACCGGCAATCATTGGCATTTCGATTGCCTTGGGAACCTCAGCCTTGATCACGTCGGACACTGCCACCCATGTGCGAGGGCAGGGGAACGGCGTGCCGTCAGCGGCGTGACGGTGCAAGGCGTCGGGGAACTGGGTCAGATAGGTGGTGACCTCCGGTGCTACGTCGATCTTAGCGAAGTGCGCCAATGTTGGATCAAGTTCCGCCTCGACAGTGACAATGTTGAACCGGGAGACCAAATGCTCCGGTATCGACTTAACCGCTGCCTTGTCTGATTTGCGGTTGCCGTTCGCAATGATCAGGCAATCCTCAGGGAGACGGTGACCAGCTACACGCCGATCCCATATGACCTGAGCGCTAGCCTTTTGAACGTCGATATCACATTGGGGGAATTCCTCAAATATGATCAGCGACTTGGAACCGGACTTGCCAGCGTCGATTACGTTGCGGCCCCAAACGGGTAGCAATTGATCCATGGCGTCACCGACTTGGGTGACCCAGCCAGTGACCTCAGACGGTTGATAGTTGGAAAGGTTCACAACCTCAACATGCCAGCCCTCCTCACGTGCGACTTGAACCGGCGCTTGCGACTTGCCGACGCCGACGGGACCCAAGATCAAAAGCGGGAACCCGTCAACACGGTCAGACTGAATCGCCATAGCGGCGCGAATGTAGGCGGGTATGTTTGCAATACTGATAATGTTTTCCATGATATCCTCAAAGCGTTTCGGCGGTGCTGCCGCCTCGTCAGTGACCCCAGCAACAGGGGCCATACGCTTAAACCACGGGGCCGTGTGCTGCGCAGTGTCAATCCTATGATCCTCCAAGTCATAGCGCAGCGGTTCGGTTTACTGGGAGGGAACTCAATCCTTTTGACCTCTACGGGCTGGGACTTCCACCAGCCTAGTCGTTCGTATGGAGCCTTACGTCGGCTCAAAATTTGGCGACCCCGTGGCCGCAAGGGGTTTAGATCATACTCTGATATTCTTTGCAACACCTTTATGCAGGAATAGTCCATATTATTTAGGGCCGATATTACCAGCCTTCTAGCTGGTCACTTGATAGGTGACGTATGGGAGCGGGAAATCTTACAACATGATCTATTCGGAAGAGTCTTTATATATAGGGTCTACACAAGGGGTATCTGAGGGGTCCGATATGGCCTAGCCTAGCCGTTAGCATGCTCTAAGAAGAATGTTCTTGACATTGGAAAAGTGTAACAAGATCAAGCACTTAGGTACCCATAGAGAAAGTGTGGTCTTATTTGGGCTGTAAGTTATTGATATTAAAGGCGGAATCCTAATAGGCCCAAGTCGGAGGCCTCTGGGGGGGTAGGTGCTGAGAACCTCTAATCATGCTGTATGGGGCTTAAAACGGCTCACAGAGTGTCAAGCACTAATTTGCCATTGTGGATAACTTTCTGTGGATAACTTTTAGAGGTCAGAATATTGACCGGGACCGCTCCGCAGCAAGTAGATCGCCGGTTTAGCGAAAACCCTTTTCGCCATTTGGCGCTCCATGCTATAGGGGAGCGGTACACAATAGAGGGGTCTAAGGGTATGACTGAAAAGAAGCCTTATCTAACGCTAGTGGATGGATCATTGGTGCAACAACGGGACGTTAAGCTAACCGCCAAGCAGGCTGGGTTTATCAGGTCCGTTATGGGAACCGACGACAACGGAAAACCGAACACGCTATCGCAAGCGTACCGGGATAATTACGATTGTTCCAACATGACGGATAAGACTGTTCACGAGAAGGCCAGCAAGCTCGCGGCTCAGGACAAGATAGCGGCAAGGCTTAGGGCGCTAGAACAGCAAAAGGATGACACTGCGCTGCGCTCCGCGCACTCTCGATTGGAATTCATTCTTGGGCGGCTAGAGCTAGAGGCGCTAGGCCAAGGTGACGACACCAACGCCGCCAGCCGGGTCCGTGCCTTGGAGCTACTAGGCAAACTGGCGCACGGTGGCGGTTCCCTGTTCCAAGAGCGCATAGCGACTGAGGACACGCGAGACAGCGGCGCGATACGTGAGGAACTGGAACAGCGCTTGTCCCGCCTACTGGCAGGGAACAGCGCAGAATAAGGCCCCACCCCTCCCCTTGTGCCGTACCGCTCCCCACCTGCCCGGCGCTAGCGAGTTGCATTGCAGCAACCATGGCGCGACTAACCGACCTGAGTGGCCCGGCGCTGTTCTTGCCTCCGGGGGCCTGAAGCGGTCCGGCCCTTTGATCGGGACCGCTCCCGGCCAGGGGCACCCACCCCCGGCCCCCCTAGACCGAGCAAGCTACCCCGCCACCACCACAGGCTAATCCCCACGAACAGCTATCCCCCTTTGATACTTCTTAAGGACCCCTCCCTTTGTTCTTCTTCAGGACTCCTTTAAGAGTTGACCCCCTACCCCCTTTTTTGTACAATGGTTCCATGGAGGTTGATATGAACAGAATGATTTTTCTAGTACCGGTACTACTCTCTACGTTAGTACCTACTATTGTATTATCTAAAGAATGTACCCGTACTAACTCTAGTACAGATACTAAATTAGAACTTGTACCTAAGTTAGTACCTATGGTACCTAAGGTACCTAGCAGGCCGCTGGAGAAGAAAGAACTGATTAAAGGTAAGCGGTATCTTTCTTTGAACTGCGATGTGCCTAAAGACATTCGTGATCAAATTCGGAATAGGTATAAGATGGTCCCTGTGTGGTGGGGTTTGAATGATCACGAGCATACCTATCTTGTTCATCGTAATCCGAAGACAAACAACTGGGTGATGTTCGCTGCGTTTAAGAGTGGCGCTATTTGTGTTGTTGGCACAGGGCCTACGGGTAACCTTGTTGATGTGAAGAGTGGCACAATCCATTGACGGACGATAACATCACGACGCTCCTGACGGAGCGTGAGAAGACACACGGCGATGCAGCCAGCACGTTCTCCCTTGCGGGAGATCTGATTACGACGTTGTTAGCGCATCGTGAAGGACCGATCAGGCCGCACGAGTTTGCTATCGTGAATATCCTGCATAAGATTGCCCGGATATCCTGTGGCAGTTACCACAAGGATCACTGGGATGATATTAAAGGTTACGCAGATCTTGGGGAGAAATTCCACAAGGAGTTGACAGAAACCTGTCAAGGGGGGTAAATAGTGTATGTTCGCCGTATAGTGTGTATTGATCATGGTGACGATACAAGACTTTGTGGTGAGTTGAATCTCTCGACCTCCCCTATTGGGCCTCGCCGTTTTCTCCCTGTTACGGCGGGGCCTAATTACTAGGAGGTTGTATGAGAAAGATGCACGACAACTACCCGACGCCGATGAGTATCGTTCACGAACTTGTCAAGCGGTGGGCGAAAGAGGGTATGGTTTTTTGGGAACCATGTTCTGGAGACGGCAGGATAGCCGAGGTGTTAAAGACCAAAGGGTGTCGGACAATGACAACCGATATCTCTATGGGTCAGAACTTCTTCGACTACCAGAGGGGCATCTGCCCCAATGTGATAACGAACCCGCCGTTCAAAGACATTCGGCCTTTCATTGATCATGCTTTCGCTATCGGTGTTCACAGTATGGCGCTCGTCTGTCCCGAAAGACTATGGGCTTGTAAGAAGGGGCGGGAGCAGTTCATGCGTCACAGGCCGACAAGGTTTGCGAATATGGATTGGCGTGAAGATTATTTGCAGAAAGGCGGCTCGCCTGATCGGGCGCTGGCTGTAGCGATGTGGGACACGCCCCATTCAGAAACTTGTTCCTATGAAGTTTGGACAAGGACAGAGTAATGATTACTTACCGTGGCGAAAAGTTTAGCGGGTACAACAAACCCAAGCGCACGCCCGGCAAGAACAAGAAGTTTGCTGTGCTGGCAAAGCAGGGCAAAGAGGTGAAGTTAATTCGTTTTGGCGATCCAAATATGAAGATCAAAAAAGATCAGCCGAAACGGAGAAAAAGTTTTAGGGCGCGGCATGGGTGTGATAGCAGGCCTCCCAGCAAACTCAGTGCGCGTTACTGGTCCTGCAAGAAGTGGTAGGCACTGAATGATGCGGAAGAAAACGAAAGGCTACTCCAAAGGCGGCAAGGTAAAGATGCAAGGCGGCGGTATGAAAAAGACCAAAGCTCGCGCCAAGGGTGGCAAGGTTAAGATGCAACGTGGTGGCATGAAGAAAACCAAATCGTATTCGCGGGGCGGGGCAGTCAAATCTAAAAGGTAGGATGCCGTATCTGATCAGCAATGTGCCCAATTTTAAATGTTGGGTTAGAAAAGAGTTTACGTGTAATCATCAAGATTACCACGGTGAATACCTGCATGCTATGGCGTTTGCGGTAAACACGATCCCCGACAGGTCGCTAAGTTTTCAGATTGTCTTCACAGGTTGTGAGATTGATCAGGAAGACGGGCCTGATGAAAACGTGCATGGTGGGGCCATGTGGGCAAGGATGCCGATACAAGCTCTCGTGGCGGACATTCCTCTGGAGGAGTGGCCCGAACCTATGGAAGATCATTTGTGTCAACCATGGGACTGTGAGTCTCGAACGCACAGTGTGGTTGTTATGGACCGGGTTAGCTCTTCGCCATGGATATGCAAGATTGACGGCGAGTTCTATACCGGCAAGTATCTTTTTACCGTAGACTACACGGACCACGAAATTGCTGACGATCCCGCGCAGCACAAACAATCTCATGTGCTGCATCTAACAGATGGGCCATGGATGGGAAACATGGTGGCGCTGCCAAACAATAGGGTCCGCGCAACAAGCCCAGCGCTTTGGCGCACAGGTGAAGGGGCACCGGACTTTGCGCCATCACAGTGGACACATTCAGCAGAAGCTCACGAATCTTATTTAGATCCGTCTGTGACGTTTGATAATTTGTATTCAGAGGGTAAGTAATGGCAAAATTATGTCCGAAAGGCAAAGCCGCCGCTAAACGAAAGTTTGACGTGTACCCTTCTGCCTATGCGAATATGTATGCCAGTGCGGTGTGCAGCGGCAAGATTAAGCCCGGCGGAAAGAAAAAGAAGAAAGAAGCGGGAGGATCTGTTGGTCGGGGGTGCGGCATTACTCGTAAGGGTGCCGGGGCGGTAATGAGAGTCACGGCATGAGCCTCCGTAAGTGGGTGGATGAGAAGTGGGTGGACATAGGTGCGCCTAAGAAGAACGGGAAGTACCAGCCTTGTGGTAGGAAATCCTCCTCATCAAGTAAGCGAAAGTATCCGAAGTGCGTTCCTCTTGCTAAAGCAAAACGAATGACCGCTTCGCAGAAGAAGAGCGCTGTGTCGCGCAAGCGATCCAAAGCGCAAGGCGTAGGAGGAAAGCCAACAATGGTTTCAACTTTCGCTAAGAAGAAAAAGAAATAGATGCAGACTCTAGCTACCCTTCAATCGCAAATTGCACAACTGCCATATCACGAGCAGTGTGAACTCTTAGAATTGATGGAGAAGCTGGAGACAGCAAAGACACGGGAAGCAAGCCAGACGGACTTTCTTGCATTTGTCAAAGCAGTGTGGCCTGCCTTCATTGAGGGCAAACACCACAAGACAATGGCTGAGGCCTTTGAGCGCGTAGCCGAGGGCAAGCTGAAACGCTTGATAGTCAATATGCCTCCCCGACATACAAAGTCTGAGTTTGCTTCCTACCTATTACCCGCTTGGTTTTTGGGAAAGACGCCTGAAAAGAAAGTTATTCAAACAGCGCATACCGCAGAGTTAGCTGTAGGCTTTGGACGTAAAGTTCGTAACCTGTTTAGCGATCAGGCCTTCAAAGATATTTTTCCCGGCTCTCAGTTGCAATCGGACAGTAAGGCGGCGGGGCGCTGGAACACCAACAAAGGCGGTGAGTATTTTGCCATCGGTGTTGGCGGCGCTGTAACGGGTAAAGGCGCAGATGTTCTGATCATTGACGATCCTCATTCAGAACAGGATGCAGCCCAAGGGCAGTATCATCCTGAGGTCTTTGACCGGGTGTATGAGTGGTACACATCCGGTCCACGGCAACGATTACAGCCCGGAGGGGCGATCATCGTGGTGATGACCCGTTGGAGCAAACGGGACCTGACAGGGAAGATTATAGATAACTCTGTGAAGCGAGCAGGTTCTGACGAATGGGAGGTGATTGAACTTCCGGCCATTATGCCTTCAGGTAATCCGCTGTGGCCCGAATACTGGGGCATTAAAGAGTTAGAGGCCCTGCGCTCAGAACTCCCGTTATCGAAGTGGTCAGCGCAGTATCAGCAAGATCCCACCTCAGAAGAGGGAGCGCTGATCAAAAGGGAATGGTGGCAAGAGTGGAAGGGCAAGCATCCGCCTCCCTGTGAGTTTGTTATTCAAAGCTGGGACACGGCTTTTCTTAAAACGGAAAGGTCGGACTACTCAGCCTGTACGACATGGGGTGTGTTTCTGAATGAAGATCAGGACGCCATGCACATTATTCTTTTGGATGCCTTTAAGGAGCGCATGGAGTTTCCAGAACTCAAGAAGCGTGCCTATGAGATGTGGCAGGAAGTTGAACCTGACGCGTTTTTGGTAGAAGGCAAGGCTTCCGGGATGCCCTTGGTGTTTGAGCTTCGACAGATGGGGATACCTGTATCGGAGTACGTCCCATCAAAAGGGAACGACAAGATTGCCCGCGTCAACTCTGTGGCCGATATGTTTGCATCAGGCATGGTCTGGGCACCGATGACACGGTGGGCTGAAGAAGTTATTGAAGAGTTTGCTGCGTTTCCCGCTGGGGATCACGATGACCTTGTGGACAGTTCGACGCAGGCTTTAATGCGATTTAGACAAGGCGGCTTCATCCGTAATCCTACTGATGAAGAGGACGAGTGGATGCCACCTCGTTATGCGGAGTATTATTAATGGCAATTGATAAGGCCCTATCAGGATCAGGAACGCCAATGCAGGAGGGCGGTTCTGTAGAGATTGAGATCGTCAATCCTGAGGCAATGTCTATACAGACGCCAGATGGTGGCATGGTTATTGATTTCGATCCTCAAGCTGGGGATATGATTGACCACGGAGCAAACCTCGCTGAGTACATTGATGAGAACGAATTAGGTTCCATAAAGTCTGAGATCATGGGTGCGTTTGAGGCAGATCGTTCCTCGCGTAGCGAATGGGAAGAAACTTACATCAAGGGCCTTGATCTTCTGGGTCTGAAAATTGAGGAACGAACAACGCCATGGCCGGGAGCGTGCGGAGTATTCCACCCCGTCTTGTCGGAAGCGGTTATTCGTTTTCAGGCGCAGTCAATTATGGAGACGTTTCCTGCAAAAGGTCCTGTGCGAACGCAAATTATCGGAGACTTGACGGAAGAAAAAGAAGCGCAAGCTATTCGTGTTCAAACCGAGATGAACTACCAGCTTACGGAAGGGATGCCCGACTACCGTAGCGAGCATGAGAATATGCTGTTCGCTTTGCCGTTAGCGGGAAGTGCCTTTAAAAAAGTTTACTATGACGCTGACATGGAGCGGCCAACTGCTGTGTTTGTTCCAGCAGAAGATATGGTTGTCGCTTATGGGGCCAGCGATCTTCTGAGTTGTGGGCGCTATACCCACGTAATGAAGAAGACAAAAAACGAGGTTCGTAAGTTACAAGTTGCTGGGTTCTATAGGGATATTGATTTAGGCAACCCATCTCCTGACTATACCAAGGTGCAGGAGCAATATAATTCTTTGCAGGGCGAGCGCCCTGACTTCGAGTACGATGATCGTTACACGCTCCTTGAGTGTCACGTTGATCTGGACATCGAAGGGTTCGAGGATGAGCGTGATGGCGAGCCTACAGGTATAGCGCTGCCATACGTGGTAACTATTGATAAGTCTTCTGGACAGATTCTTTCAGTTTATCGAAACTGGGAAGAGGCAGATCCTAACAAGCAAAAGATACTACACTTTGTTCATTACAAATATTTGCCGTCTTTGGGATTTTATGGTTACGGTTTGATTCATTGCATTGGCGGTCTGACAAAATCTGCAACTTCCATACTCCGACAGCTTGTTGACGCAGGCACTTTGTCGAATTTACCAGCTGGATTGAAGTCGCGGGGGCTAAGGATCAAGGGTGACGATAGCCCGATCATGCCGGGCGAGTTTCGGGATGTGGATGTGCCCGGAGGCGCTATTCGGGACAATATCACCTTTATGCCCTACAAAGAACCCAGTGGGGTTCTCTACCAGTTGCTAGGGAATATTGTAGAAGAAGGAAGAAGGTTCGCTTCGTTGGCTGATATGAAGATCAGCGACATGAACAACGAAGCGCCTGTTGGCACTACTCTTGCCATTATAGAGCGCGGCATGAAAGTTATGTCTGCCGTGCAGGCCCGGCTTCATGCGTCGATGCGCAAAGAGTTTGGCATCCTTGCCAACCTTATCAAGACGTTTCTTCCTGCGGAGTACGCCTATGAAACTGGCGCGGTTAGGGCTGAAGACTTTGATGATCGGGTAGATATTATTCCAGTATCTGATCCGAACGCGACAACGATGGCGCAGCGGGTTATGCAGTATCAAGCGGCGCTACAGTTAGCTGCACAAGCTCCGCAAATGTATGATCTGCCTGAGCTTCATCGTCAGATGCTGATGACAATGGGTCTTCAAGATGTTGATAAGATTGTTCCCGATAAAGATGATGTGAAGCCAACTGATCCAGTTACTGAGAATGAGAACATTATCAACGGTAAGCCTGTAAAGGCCTTTTCCTATCAAGATCATAAAGCACATATTACGGTTCATATGAACGCTTTGCAGGACCCCAAGATCATGCAGCTTGTTTCTCAGTCTCCACAAGCAGGGGCCATTCAAGCCGCAGCAGAGACACACATACGCGAACATTTGGCGTTTGAGTATCGTAACGAAATTGAACAACAAATGGGCGTGCCGCTTCCGCCAGAAGGGGAGCCATTGCCGCGAGACGTGGAGAAAGAACTGGCTATGCTGTTGGCTCAGGCTTCAACGAAGTTGTTGCAGAAAGGTCAAGCTGAGGCTCAACAACAGCAGGCCATGGAGCAAGCGCAAGATCCAATTGTTCAGCAGGCTCAGGAGGAGCTTAATATTCGGCGGATGGAAGTTGAGCGTAAAGCCATGGCAGATAAGCTCAGGGCTGATGTGGAAATGGATAAAGCGGAAATGCTTGATGCGCGTGAGCGCGAAAGAATTGAATCTAACGAGCGCATTACGGGTGCGCAAATTGGAGCAAAGATTGCCAGCGAGGTCTTAGAGGGAGAGATTGAAGGCGTTCAATTGGCAGAGAAAGAAAAGATGGAGGGGGCTAGGCTTGGTGTTGAGATAGCCAAGGCAGTTCTAAACAATGAAGGGAGAAAAGACTAATGGCTAAGGAACCTGCTCGTAAAAGAGCAAGAACGGCAAAAGGGCATTATAAAGCTGATGACCCATCTACCCCAGATGTAAACGAAGCATTTGTTTCGGTTGGTAGCGTAAAGGCGAAGTCCACAACCAAAAAGGCTGCGCCAAAAAAGAACGTCATTCCTTTGGTCACTTTAGAAGGGGACCGCATGTACCCTGATCAGGCCAAGAAGTATTGGGCAAAGATTAACAAGAGCAAATCTTAATGGATGTTCAAGACCTCGCCGTCCTTTTGCAGAAGCGTCTTCGTGAATACTTAAACGAAGGGGCGGATCACCTTGCGACAGGAGGCGCAAAAGATTATTCGGAGTACCAAAGAATGGTAGGCCGCATTGATGGGATAGCTCTCGCAGAACGTGAACTCCTTGACCTTGTTAAAGATAAAGACGAGGAGGAGTAGCGCAAAGGGAACCGTTGCCCCTTTTGAAAGCAACGTGCAATGAGGAACAATATGTCTGAAGTGGTTGAATTGAAAAAGGAAAAGCCCACTCAGCTTCCTCAGCCGCAAGGCTATAGGTTGTTGATTGGCATGCCAGAGGTTGAAGAGAAAACGTCTGGCGGTATCTACAAAACAGATCACGCTATGGAAACAGAAACTGTTGCCAGTATTGTTGGCTTCGTCATTAAGATGGGGCCGGATGCGTACAAAGATGAAAAGCGGTTCCCATCGGGGCCATGGTGCAAAGAGGGTGACTTCGTTCTCTTTCGTGCTTTTCAGGGGACACGTATTAAAATACATGGTAAAGAGTTTAGGCTGATCAATGATGACGGCGTAGAAGCTGTTGTTGATGATCCGCGTGGATATGCGAGGGCGTGATGGCTGATGAAGCGGTAAAAGTCGCAACCGAAAGCGACGTAGAAGTTGAAGTGGTTGATGATACTCCCGAAGAGGATCGTGTTGCTCCACGTGATCAGGAAGCAGCAGCCGACTTTGATATCTCAGAAGATGAGATTGGGCAATATTCGGATCGTGTACAAAAACGCATTAAGCGTTTGAAGTACGAGTTTCACGAGCAACGCCGTGCTAGAGAGACGGCAGAGCGCCAGAACCAAGAAGCAGTGGCTCATGCGCAGCGTATTGTGCAAGAGAACCGCGAACTAAAAGGCCTGTTGCAAAGAGGGAACGAGGCCCTGTTTAAAGCTACTGAAGCAAAAACGGATACTGAGCTTCAGATGGCGGAAAAAGATTTCCGGGAAGCCTACGAGGCGGGAGACACAGACCGTATCGTGGATGCTCAGAAGCGGGTTAACGACGCACAATTTTCCCGGCGCAGTGTAGAAGAGATGCGCCCGGTACAAGGGGAGCAAGCTCCAGTAGCTCAGGCACAGCCTCAGCAGCAGGAGTATGTTCCCCCTCCAGATCCTCGTGCTATCGAATGGTTGCGCGAGAATCCGTGGTTTGGTCAGGACAAAGAAATGACCTCATTCGCGTATGGTCTACACGAGAAGCTGGTGGTGGATGAGCGGATATCTCCGCAGTCTGAAGATTACTACCAGCGTATAGACGAGCGGGTAAGGCAAGTCTTTCCTGATCATTTCGATAGCGGTGAGTCCTCTCGTGAGGAAGCGCCGCGAAAATCCGTGGTAGCCCCTGCAACACGGGCAGGGAAAGCGCCACGCAAGGTTACGTTGACACAATCTCAAGTTGATCTCGCCAAGAAACTAGGGGTGACAACGGAACAATATGCTAATCAAGTAGCAAAGGATATGGCGCATGGTAGATGACCCTCGGACTAGACGAGAGCATGAAACACGCGAACTAGAGTCGCGCACAGAAACCGGGTGGGTTCCGCCTTCTATTTTACCCAATCCTGACCCGCAAGAGGGATGGGTGTTTAGGTGGATACGCACTTCTATAGTTGGTCACGCTGACAACACGAATGTCTCTAAGATGTTTCGTGGTGGCTGGACGCCCTGTAGGGCTGAAGACCATCCTGAGCTTTGTATCCAATCGGATGTAGACTCGCGTTTTGGAAAAGACGGAAACATTGAAGTTGGCGGATTGCTTCTTTGCAAAATGCCAAAAGAGAAAAGTGAACAACGTGCTGCGTACTATAGGGATCTAGCTGCTCAACAAATGGCAGCAGTGGATTCTAATTTCATGCGGGAGCAAGATCCACGTATGCCTCTCTTACAACCGGAGAGGAAGACGCGGGTTGACTTTGGCAACGGAGGGCAATAGCTCTCCATTTTTCGTAAGGAGAAATTGAATCATGGCTGGTTCAGTAGAAGCGCCTTATGGGATGGTTCAAGTCGGAATACTTGGTCAAGGGTACAATACCAGTGGTCAAACCATGTATCCTTTGGGATCTAATAATACCAACGCGATTTTTGCGGGTCAGCCCGTACATTTCGCTGCCGGTGTTACGACGGCTATCGCAGCCACCCCAACGACTACGTTTTCGGCAACCAACACTCCCATCGGTGTTGCCTGCGGGTTTCGTTATGTAGACGGAACCACGGGGGCTTTGACGTTTTCAAACCATCTTGTAGCTAGTGCAATGACTGCTTCTGGACACTCTGATGTTCAGGTGTTTGTCTGGGACAACCCTCGCGCTGTCTTCAAGGTACAGGCAGACGCCGCGATGACCTCAGCAGACGCAGGGAAGAACTCTGCGCTGACGAACATCACGGCGGTCAACACGCTCGACTTAAGTAAGCAGAGCAAGATGACCGTTGATGCGGACGCTGCTACCACTGCAACCCTTGCTGTTCGTATTATTGGGCTTTATGACGCGCCCAATAATGATTGGACTGACGCATTTCCCGACGTTCTTGTAACGTGGAATCCGGGCGTGCATCAGTACGATATGAGCACGTTGGCGTAGGAGGCTAGATAGATGGCTATTTCAAGAGCGCAAATGCTGAAGGAGCTTCTTCCCGGCCTCAATGCCTTGTTTGGCATGACCTATGAAACCTACGAAAATGAAAGTGACGAGATCTACGAAACGGAGACCTCTGATCGTTCGTTTGAAGAGGAGGTCAAGCTGACGGGCTTCGGGCAAGCTCCGGTTAAACCTGAAGGAGAAGCTATTTCCTACGATACCGCAGGAGAAAGTTTTTCTGTTCGTTACAACAACGAGACCATTGCCATGGGCTTCGCCATTACGGAGGAGGCTATGGAGGACAACTTGTATGATTCGCTTTCAGCGCGTTATACAAAAGCATTGGCAAGGGCCATGGCTTACACCAAGCAGGTGAAGGCTGCGGTTCCTCTCAATCAGGGTCTCCCAACTGTCAACAACTTCAACTCTGGTGATGGCGTGTCATTGTTTAACACGGCTCACCCGACTGTAGCTGGCGGCACCAACTCCAACACCCCGACTACTCAGGCCGATTTGAATGAGACCAGCCTTGAAGCTGCTGTTATTCAGATTGCTGGTTATGTGGATGAAAAGGGTCTGTTGATTGCTGCTCGCCCGCGTAAGTTGATTGTCCCGCCGAATAATATGTTTGTGGCTACTCGCATCCTCGATTCGGATGGTCGCACTGGTACGGCTGACAATGATATCAACGCCATTAAGAACAACGGGACTATTCCTGAGGGTTATTCGGTGAACCACTATCTCACCGACAGTGACTCTTGGTATCTCATTACCGATGTTCCAAACGGCATGAAACACTTTACTCGTGTTCCGCTCCAGACTTCTATGGACGGCGACTTCGACACGGGCAACGTGCGTTACAAGGCACGGGAGCGCTATTCGTTTGGTGTTTCCGATCCGCTTGGTATCTTCGGCTGCGAAGGTGCTGCTTAATTATAGAGGGGGGCATTGCGCCCCCCTTTATTGTTTTGGCCTAGATGGTGGTTTAGTTGGGATAGCGCCCCAGCGCTAGTCTAGGCAAGCTGTAAGGACACAGGCGGTCCTAGGATAAACTGCCTACCGTTACAGTAAGAGGGATCGCAGGCCCTCATTTTTCTGGGTGTTACCGACCCTATCGACTGACCCAGCAGACGCTATGACGACGGTGGGGTTTATCTCTCATAGGAGAATAAAATGAGTTCGACGACTTTCTCAGGCCCGATTAAAGCGGGAACCATCAAAGAAACTACCGGAACAGTGGTGGGCACCGACATGAAGAATGTCGGACAAGTTGTTATGGCACAGTCCCACGCAATTGACCTTTCGGGTGGTGCCATTGCAGCAGGAACCACGGATGTAATTATTCCAGCCAATTCGCAGATTATTGATATCATTTTTGATATCATAACTGCGGCTAACACCTCGACTAACATTAGTGTCGGTAAGGTGGGCGGTTCAGCTACGGCATTTGTAAATGCTTATACCATTGGTACCACTGCTGGTCGGCAGTACCCAACGACAAAAGCCGGTGGCGCGTTGGCGTGGGAAGATGTTGGGACCACGGATGTAAGAATGAACGTGACCAATTCAGCATCAACAAACGCTGGTGAAGTCAGGCTTACCTTCCTGTATCAGCAAAATACGAACTACGCTTAAAGAACTGGAAGGAGGTTCTGATGACTAGTTTAAGGTCATTCACTTACACCTACTCAGGTTCTGCGGAAAACAAGAGCAACCCTGCGGCAGATACTGATGCCTGTGGAGATGCAGCTACGTTAACCGATGACCAGTTCTATATGCTGCTTGATGGTGGCATGGCAACGGCTGGTGATGGTGACGGCATCTGCACATCTCAGAGCGTGGCAGGGCAGCTTAGTATTAACGGCGCAGACTCCGATGAGATCGGTGGAAAGCGGCGTGTAAACTTTGGCGTGTCTTCACCTCGAAGGGTTTCTATTTCTTCTAGTAACAACAACTCAAGTTTGACCTTTACAATTAAAGGGCTGAACGGAAGTGGGCTAGAAGTAACGGAAACCTTAACGGGGCCTAATGCCGCTAGTGTCTACACTGTAAATTTGTTTTCTCGTGTGGACATGGTGTTTAGCAGCGGTACCACAAATGCTGTAACTGTTGGCGACAATGCCGGTCATGTAGATTTTGGTAGTTTGTGCCGCCAAATAAATATTACGTCTGATGGAAACTCTAGTGCAATTACGTTCACTGTCAGTGGCCTTGATGTTTATGGCGCAGTGCAAACCGAAGACATTACAGGGCCGAACTCTGGCACGGCTACTGGATCTAAGTTTTTTAGATTCGTGTCCTCAATTAAAGCGTCAGCTTCTGATAGCAATAACGTAAGCGCAGGCGTGATAGCTGGTATTCGTATTATGATTAACAATCAGAATACGCGCCTCAAGAACTGGTACATGGTGCAAGCTGCAAATGCCGCTAAAGCAGAGATTGCTATTGAGGATGGCGCGACATCTTCTGCGGCAGGCAGTGCGTTGCTTACCTTTAATCCCGGTCAAGGCGACGGGGTGGTTAATTACCCTGACGTTGGTGGATCTGGAATACGGTTTGCTACAAGCATGAGCTTTGACATGCCAGTAGATGTAGACCTTCTTACCTCAGCCACGTTTATGTTTGATGGCTGACAGTAAGTTGGCTGCTGAACTTATGGCGCATGAGAGAGAATGTGCTGTTCGGTGGGAAGCAATAGAGAAGCGTCTGGCTCGTCTTGAGTTGATGAGTTGGGCGTTCAATATTGCTATTGTATCGGGGCTTTTTGCAATTGTGATGAAGGTTGTCTAAGGAGATAGAATGATGGCGCAAGCTAAAAGTGCTACTAAAAAGAAGGGTAGCCGTCCCCCGAAGAAAGCTATGTCGAAGGGTGGCCCGGCAAAGAAGAAGCCTGTTGGAAAAAAGAAACAGGGGTTCAATGCTCGTCTGGATGAGTCATTAGGCTCACGTAACAAGGCTAAAGGAAACTTGGGTTCCCGCCGCCGCGAGAGCGAAGGCATGGAGAAGAAGATGGGCCGTAAAAAGTTTGCAGCGGTCAAGACCATGGACAAGGGTTCAAGGAAGAGGAAAGCCTGATGCCGACATTAAATCCGAAGACGGCCTCCAAGAACAAGGTCAGCAACCAAGAAGCGTATGGCAGCATGCCCGTTGAAGTTGACAGCACGGGTGGCGATGTCGGGGAAGCCAAGCAGCGCCGTGTCGCGGCCTATGGCAACAACAAAGGCGGTAATGTAATCAGGCAGACCAAGGGCCTGTTTACTTACGGCCCCATGGCGTAGGAGGGCAAAATGATGAGAGACATGCGTGATGGAATGGCTATGGGTGGGCGCACTCGTGTCCCCAGAGTAGACGATTCCAAGGTGCTTATGGAAGCTGGTGGGTATTCCGGTGGCTTGGCTGAGAGTGGTCGCGGCACAATGGCTGGAGAGATGGGCCGCAAAGGATCTATGTCAGTGCGTGAGGCTGGCGAGGATATGTCTGAACTCAGCAAGCGCAAGCGTGGTATGCAAGGCGGCGGTCCTGCAAGTTCGTATAACCGCCGCTACAACAACCAGAACAAGTAACCCGCCATGGCTGTTGAGACGACTGCCACTTTCAACCTTGATATAAACGAGATGGCCGAAGAGGCTTTTGAGCGTTGTGGTCTGGAGATGCGTACAGGGTACGATCTTAAAACCGCGAGGCGCAGCCTTAACCTTATGGGCCTTGAGTGGCAGAACCGTGGGCTAAACTTGTGGTGCATTGAAGAGAAATACTTCGACTTTACGCAAGGCACGCAAAAGTACACGCTTGACGCAGACACGATTGATATCATTGAAGCGGTTGTTCGGACAAATCCGGGCACTCAAAATTTGCAGATCGACTCAAGTATCTCACGGGTGTCTCCTGTTACATACGCAACGATCCCTGACAAGCTAGAGGAGGGACGCCCAAACCAGTATTGGGTTGATAGGCAACGCGATGCCCCCGTTATTCATGTTTATCCAACAGCAAGCAGTGATTTTACTAGCGCACAGTTTGTGTATTGGCGCGTGAGGCGCATGACTGATACGGGCATCAAAGGTTCTAACAACTATGATATTCCTGCGTTGTTCCTCCCGGCTATGGTAGCCGGTCTTGCGTATTATATTGCTCTCAAGAAACCGGAAGTTTCGGATCGCGTAGGTATGCTCAAACAGATATATGATGAGCAGTTTGAGCTAGCCGCAGAAGAAAACAGGGTTAAGACGCCGTTCCGTCTAATTCCTCTAGCAGAGTATTACTCGGCATGAGTTATCCATACGCGAGGGGCAAGTATGCTTACGGGTACTGTGACAAAACAGGCTTTCGATATCCGCTGAGTGATCTTGTTTATGAAGTGCAAAAAGGAATACGAACTGGGTTGCGGGTGGGTAAAGATGTCTTTGACCCTGATCAGCCACAAAATTGGGTAGGCACTATCCCTATCAGTGATCCGCAGGCTTTGTTTGATCCTCGTCCTAATGGGGGCACAGCAGGCCGGGGGTTGTTTTCTTGGGACCCGGTAGGGGACGGTAACAGCGCAAAAGTCTTGGGCGATCAGGGCATGCAAACGATGCAGATTGATTCTGCTATTGGCACAGTGACCATTGTGACGAGTTGATATTATGGCATTAACATACTCAACGCTAGTTCAGGCCATTAAAGATTACACAGACTACGAAGAAACGGTCTTTGTTTCTCAGATAGATCGGTTCATCAAAAATGCAGAGCAACGGATTCTGCTTGATGTTCAGTTGCCAGTGTTCAGGAGAAACCAACAAGGAACGCTTAATGCCGACAACAAGTATCTTGCGTTGCCTAATGATTTCCTTGCGCCGTTTTCTTTATCGGTTGTGTCGTCGAATACCTATGACTTTCTTTTAAACAAGGACGTTAATTTCATTCAAGAGTCCTACCCTGATACGACTGAGAAAGGTAAGCCAAAGTTTTACGCAATTTTTGATGATACCAACCTTATCGTGGCTCCGATGCCCGATGCAGCGTACACGATGGAGTTTCATTATTTTTACGCGCCGGATGGTTTGTCTGCTACAAACACGTCAACATGGCTTTCAAGCAATGCTTACGACTCTTTGCTGTATGCCGCGCTCGTGGAGGCGTACATTTTTATGAAAGGCGACACAGAGTTGCTGAGTTATTATCAGGGGCGTTATCAGGAGACGCTGCCAAGGCTCAAAAACTTAGGCGAAGGGCGTGATAGAAAAGATGTATATCGCTCAGGACAACTTAGGATTCCGGTAACATGAGTTTAGAAGGATCAATTGGAAGCGGAGAAATTGGCCCGGTTACTGTTCATACTACCCAGAACAGGGGACATTCTCCTGAAGAAATAGCAGAGATGTGCGTTAACAAGATTGTCCATATCTCTCAAGATGCGCCGCCGCATGTGCGTGAACAGGCCCTTGCCTTCCGCGAGAAGGTGAAAGCAGTGGTTGCAGAATATATGCACAGGGCCGTGCAAAGTGACCGTACAACCCTGTGGAACGTCCTAAAGAAAGAAGGGCTCCACAACGAAGCTGAGATCATAAGGAGACTCTAATGGCAATCAACCAAGCAATGTGCGGTTCTTATAAGCAAGAGATTACCGCAGGTATTCATTTTTGGGTTCAGCACACGCGAACCTCAAGTACTATAGCCGCAGATACTTTTTATATTGCAATGTTCACTTCTAGCCGCACAGATGCAAACGAGGACCTTACTGGCTATACAGCAACGAACGAAGTCAGCGGCACGAACTACACCGCTGGTGGGCAAGCGTTGACCAGCGTTACTCTTGGGTTATCGGACAACAGCAGTGCGGTTCCTACAGCGTTTCTTGACTTTGCCGATACGACATGGAGTTCTTCCACCATATCTAACGCACGGGTTGCCGTTATATATAACTACACTTTGTCTACCGCAGGCACTGGCGCAACAGTGAACCACGCAGCAAAGCCATCTGTGTGCGTGTTAGATTTTGGTGGGAACAAGTCCTCTAGTTCTGGGGACTTTACCATTCAGTATCCTGCTAATGATGCGAACAACGCCATTATAAGATTGGCGTAGTTTATGTCCTCTGTAACCATTATCTTTGGTACCGGCTGGGGCAGGTCTGGCTGGAACCAAGGTGCGTGGAACACAGGGGGTCTTAGTTCTCTATCTATGGCGGGCGCTGTTAATAGCGCTACGGTTGTAGAAGGTGCGGGAGTAACAGTGTCGCCGTCTGCGGTGCAGGCAATCTTTTCTTTTGGCACATACAGTGTTGGCGAAGGCACGGGAATTACAATAGTCGAGTCGGGTGTGTCGGCGGCTTCTGCTATTGGAACGGGTTACACAGTTTCTGGAAAGGCGGTCGTATCGCCAACAGAAGTAGGGAGCGTATCAGCTAGTTTTTCTATTGGAACCCTTGATGTTACAGGTGGTATTTCTTTCTCGGTAACCGGCGTTCAGGCGGCAGGTACCACAGGAACTGAATCGGTTGTTGAGGGGACGGGAATTGCAGTAGCGACGACAGGAACTCAAGCCGCCAGTGCGATTGGTACGGTGACTCCAGCCAGCATGGTTGTTGGTGTGACAGGTATTTCAATTTCGGGGACAATAAACTATCCGGTTATATGGCAACCTATCGTTCCTGATCAGTCTCCGGGCTGGGTTCCCATAGGCAGCAGAGACGCAGCGTGAGGTAAAAATGGCAAGCACATATACAACAAACTTTGGCATTGAGAAGATCGGGTCTGGTGATCAATCAGGATCGTGGGGAACTACGACCAACTTTAACTTGGACATCTTAGATCGCGTGGCCTCCTTTAAAGCCGTCGCAATAACCGGAACCACACATACCCTAACTGTTAGGGAGGCTTCCCCAGACTCTGGGACAGAGAACCTTCAGGATGGAATGTTCCGCGTCATTAAGTTTACGGGGGCGCTTGGTGCAAACAACACTGTGACCATAGCGCCAAACACGACGACGGCATACTTTATCTTTGTTAACTCGACAACGGACTCTGGTTCCAGCGGCCCGTACTCTGTAGTTATAAAGCAGGGTTCTGGTGCTGAGATTACCATTCCAAACGGGCACTCATCGGTTGTCTTCTGTGACGGCGCAGGATCTGGCGCTGCTGTAACTGACGCCTTTGCAAAGCTGTACGTCTCTGATGCAATACAGATTGGATCTGGTGCCGCAGAAGATACAAAGATTGTCTTCGATGGTAACGCTCAGGACTTTTACGTTGGCCTAGATGATTCAGCCGATGACTTGATTATTGGATCTGGTTCCGCTGTGGGCACCAACCCAGCGATAGCCGTTGATGAGAACCAACTGGTGACCTTCCCAGCAGCAGCGGTAACCGTCGGTGATGGCACAGCAGAAGATACGAAGATTGTGTTTGATGGTAATGCTCAAGATTACTACATAGGTTTGGATGATTCTGCGGACGATCTTGTTATAGGTCTTGGATCTGCGGTTGGCACCACACCGGCAATCTCAATTGATGAGAACCAAGCCGTAGTATTCCCAGCCGCCGCTGTCACCGTTGGAGATGGAACCGCTGAAGATACCAAAGTTGTATTTGATGGTAACGCTCAAGATTTTTACATAGGTCTGGACGACTCCGCTGATGATTTAGTGTTTGGTTTAGGTTCCACGGTTGGCACCACTGTAGCTTTTGCGATTGATGAAAACCAAGTTACTAGTTTTAGCCATGCGGCAATTGGTTCAACGCAAACAGCTTCAATTTCTGGTAATACCACATTGGATTTTCAAACGTATCAGAATTTTGTTTTGACTTTCACAGGCAACGTAACGCTCGACAATCCATCAACAGAAGCTGTTGGTCAGTCTGGGTTCATTATTATCATCCAAGATGGAACGGGAAGTAGAACGCTTGCCCTTGGCACCGATTACGAAACGGCGGGAGGAGCGGGATTGACAATTTCAACGGCGGCGTCAGCAGTTGATGTCGTGCCGTATGTAGTTAAAGCAAGCGGGTCCATTCAGTTGGGTGCCGCGCAGTTGGCGTTCGCATAATGCCTATATGGTCACCAGCCATGATCTTCGGATCTGCGACATCTGGGTATGTCATTGAGAACGCTGTCTACCTAGATGGCTCCGCTGACTATCTTGATAAAGATTTTTTTGTTGCTGGAACAGAGGAGACTTGGGCCTGTAGTTTTTGGCTCAAAGGATTCAGCATCAATACAACGCAGTACATTTTTGCGTCCCGTATTGATGGCAGTAATACAGGGTACATTGAGATTCTCAGTGGATCTGGAAATCAGTTGCAGATGCGGGACTATGATAGTGGGGTTGGAGAACCCGCCTATCAAGTAAAGACATCAGCAGTCTTGCGTGATCCTACTGCGTGGTATCATTTCTTGTGTGTGATGAATTCTAGCAATAGCACAAGCACAGAGCGTCAGAGGATCTATATAAATGGGGTGCGGCAAGAGGCTTCTTCACCAACTTATTCGTCACAGGACTATGCTAGTGCAGTAGGCATAAACTCAGCCAACAGACATTACATAGGTCAAGACGGAAACAACGTAAATGATCTCTATGGGTATATGGCAGAGTTTGTTTTTGTAGACGGGTCAACAACTACGACCACAGTTGATTCTGAAAACAAACTTACAAATAATGAATTAGGAGAGTTTGACAGTAACGGTGTATGGGTTCCAAAAAGCCCTAGTGAAAATATAACTGATTTTGGAACTAATGGTATTCATTTAAAGTTTGATGATACGAACTTGTTGGGCAAAAGCAGTAACTCTACGACAAACCCAACTGCTTCATTTTTGGGTTCACAAGTTTTTAGTTCAGCGGCACAGACATTTACGGTTTCAGGTGCAACATTAGGAGACGCCGCAAGTAACCGCACTATTGTTGTTGCAGCGGGTGGTGGACGAGCAAACGCAGGAACAAGAAGCATTAGCACTTTAACAGTGGGAGGTAGTACCGCAACATTTATAGCTAGAAAAAATTCAGGGGCAGGAAACGTCATGGAGTTTTGGTCTGTTGCCAAGCCTTCTGACACTACTGGGAACATTGTTGTAGAGTTTAGTGGCGGCAACAATAACATGGAATTTGTTGGTATTGCTTGGTGGCGTGTGTTGGATGCTGGTCAGCCCATATCAATAGACAGTAACACTGGCAGCAGTTGGTCAACACAAGCTGTAACTACAATAGGTCAAACTGGCGATGTAGCACTTTATGCGCTAGAAGATTCAGCGGGAGTTCCTCCAAACATAACGGGATACTCATGGTCAGATGCTACAGAAAGGGCTGAACACCTTAATATAACATCCTCCTCAACAACTCATAATGCTTTCGTTGTCGCAGACTACACATTCACCAGTTCAGAAAGTCATACAGAAACAGTCACTGTCGGTGGGGGACAAGGAAACGACAATAGTTATCTTGGAATTACATTTAGCAACAACAACTCATTTAGCAGTGTCAGCATGGGTGCAGCTAACCAAGTCACCGACACATGCACTGATGATGCTGAGACGATTGGAAACTACTGCACTTGGAATCCATTAGCATCAAGTCCCAACAATACATTTTCTGAGGGTAATTTAAGATGTGCAATGCCATCCTCTGGGGCAACGCAAACGGTGCGCGGGAGCTTTGTTATTCAAAGCGGCAAGTGGCATTGGGAGGCTACGCTTAATAGCGGCTCAGGTTCTTGGATTGGCGTTCTTCAAGGAACAAATTCTGCCTCTAATATAATAAATTACTCCGGTGACACTTTGCCTGGAGAAGTAGGTGTCTCTATGACTTATTGTGACGATGGTCAAATATATAACGATAATGGTGGAGGGGCTGGCGGCAGTGGAATTTCTAGTACCGCTCCCGCTACATATTCGGCTGGCGACAGGATAACCGTTGAACTAAATGCTGATGACAATGAAATCCAATTTTTTAAAAATGGTTCAAGCCAAGTAACAATCACATCAGGACTAGCTCCACCTTACATGCCAACTATGTTTAGAGGCTCAAACCCTAACATAACAATTAATTTTGGACAGAAAACATTTACTGATACTCCATCAAGCGGCTTTAAAGCTCTTAACACCGCCAATCTCCCGGCTCCGACTGTGACAGATCCAAGTGCGTTTTATCAGAACCATACATACACAGGCAACGGGACTGCTATAGGTTCTGGCGGGTTAACGGTAACACTTGGTGGAAATAGTGACTTACAACCAGACTTTGTTTGGATAAAGTGTCGCTCTCATGACAGTTCACATATGTTATTTGATAGTGTGCGTGGAGAAGAAAAGTTTTTACAAACTAACAATAATGGTGATTCAGACACCAATTCTGAAACTTTAACAGCTTTTAACCCTGATGGGTTTACGCTTGGAAATAATAGCAGTGTGAATGTTTCTAGTCGAACCTACGTTGCATGGTGCATGAAAGCTGGTGGTGCAGCGTCAAGCAATAGCAATGGTGATCTTACAAGCTCAGTAAGTGCCGCAAGTCATGGCGGTTTTAGTATTGGAACGTACACAGGGAATACAACTTCAAGTACCACAAAAACAGTAGGTCACGGTTTGTCTCGTAAACCCTCTTGGATAATTGTAAAAAAGACAGGAACTGGAAACGATCAGTCTTGGACAGTATTTCAAGAAGATATTTACAATGCGGCAAGTGACGAATATATAATTCTAAGTCAGGCTGGTGCTAAAACAAATGGAGCATCATTCGCTAGTACATCACCTAACTCTACCGTATTTAGCGCAGGAAATGCTGCAACAAATGAAAATGGCTCTACTTTTGTTTTCTATGCTTTTGCTAAAACGCCCGGATTAATTGCCAGCGGAAGTTATACAGGAAACAACTCTCCTGATGGAGCTTATGTAGTTGTTGATGACGGCGCATCTGGTTTTAGACCAGCTTGGTTGCTTTTGAAAAACATAAATGATTCTGAAAACTGGGTTTTGATGGATTCTGCACGAAGCCCATATAACCCTGTAGATGGTTATCTTTCTCCAAATACCGATGTTGGCGACGGGAGCGCTACAGGTCTTCCGCTTGATTTCACCGCAAATGGATTTAAGCAGCGTAACAACTCTAACATGACCAATGAAGATACAATCATTTATCTAGCATTTGCAGAAAATCCATTTGGTGGGTCTGGAGTAGCGCAGGCGAAAGCAAGGTAATAAGAGCATGGCGCAAAAAGTAGAGGCTAAAATAGCTAGGAAAGTAATTCGTCGCAGAAACAAACCTGTTCATCTTCGGCACCGGAAGAAGTTGGGTCCAAAGTCGCATATGCGCGTAAGATAGATTGGAGAAAGATAATGACCACAGTATACAAGGTTAATGGTCAGACAATAAGACCGGGTCGCGCATGGAAAGATGCGGATGGCACTCTACAGCCTAAAAACTGGCAAGTCTGGTCTGCTGACGAAAAGAAGGCGGCGGGTATATCTGAGATTGTAATGCAACCGTTTCCCGACAAAAGGCTTTATCTATCCTCACACAATGCAGATGGCAGTGTAAACTCAACACCTTTATCCTTAGACGATACGGCGCGTCAGACTCAGGTGCAGAACTCAGACGGGGTACTTATTTTTTTAGACCCCGATAATAAGGAAGTTCTCGACACCGATAGAGATGATGACGTTAAGTACACGCAAAAGATGGAAGACGTTTTAGATTCTGACGGGAATAAAATTATAACTTTCGGTGTAAAAACAAAATTAAAGGATGAAGTAAAGAAACAACAAGAATCACTTCTTTTTCAAACTGATTGGGCGGTAGTGAGGAAGGCCGACAAAGGCACTGCTATACCGTCCAATATACAAACATGGCGGGACGCCATCCGCACCAAAGCAACAGAGATGGAAACAGCCATCGACAACGCTGCGGATACAGCGGCGGTTGAGGCTTTGTTTATTACATATACAACGGACAGCGGCGGCAATACCACCAAGTCTGGTATTTTGTATGATTGGCCTGAACTCGCGGAGTAGACTTCATGCCGTATCAGAACATCACTCTTCGTCCCGGCATTGTGAGGGAGACTACTTCTTATGCAAACGAAGGAGGATGGTTTGATTGTGATATGGTGCGGTTCAGGTATGGTTTGCCTGAAAAGTTTGGTGGCTGGACAAAAGCAACGCCCTCTTCTTTTCAAGGCGCGTGCCGGTCTCTACACAATTGGGTAGCCGCAGACGGGTCAAACTATCTTGGAGTGGGAACTAACTTAAAGTTTTATATAGAAGAGGGTAATAACTTCTACGACATTACGCCAATTAGGAGGACAGCCTCCCTGACAGCAGCGGCACTAGCTACTGTAAACACAGAAAAAACTGTTACTGTTACTGACCCCAGCCATGGGGCTTTACAGAATGATTTTGTTACCTTTACGGGTTTAAGCGCAGTTAATGGTATTGTTGCTGGCGACCTTAACAAGGAGCATCAGATAACAAGTGTCACGGATTCCAACGTCTACGTTATTACAGTCTCTGGAGCCGCGACCTCAACCGGAACTGGTTCGGGAGGAGATACGTTCACAGCAACGTATCAGATTAATACTGGTGCCAATTCGACCGCTGGCGGTACTGGTTGGGGTGCTGGTTTGTGGAGTGGCATTGTTACGGGCGCTACAGCTACTACTCTAAATGGAGCGATATCTAGCCCTACTTCCACATCCAACATTACATTAACTTCTGCTACTGGTTTCTCGTCGGGTAGTAGCACCTTAGGAACGACTATTACTGACGCCAGCACTTCGATTACTGTGGCTAGCTCTACAGGGTTCCCCGATAAAGGAACAATCACAGTAGGCTCTGAAGTTATTAAGTACAATAACCTGTCCGGGAATGTATTTACAGACCTCACTCGTGGAGCTTTCGGAACAACTGCCGCCGCTCATACATCTGGAGCAACTGTAACTTATTTGGGAGTTGTTCTCATAGATGACGAACTTATTACTTACACTGGCATTTCAACTAATGACCTAACAGGAATAACTCGTGGAACGAGGGGGACAAGTGGGGCTACTCATAGTGATGCCGTTTCAGCTCAGGATGCTCGCACATACATTGGGTGGGGGGACTCTTCTTCCGTCACCGTAACGAATGAGCTTCGCCTGTGGTCACAAGATAATTACGAAGAGGATCTCCTTTTTAATGTGCGCGATGGCGCTATTTATATATGGCAAAAGGTTAATGGAGTTCTAACAGCAGGAGTTGATTTAAGTTCTTTGGCAGGCGGCATTGATGTTCCGGTGGTCGCAAAGCAAGTTCTTACTTCTGATCGTGACGGTCATGTGATTTGTTTCGGAACCAATCCTGCTGGATCTAGTACACAAGATCCTTTGTTGGTCCGCTGGTCTAATATAGAGAGCTTTACCGATTGGGACATAACGGGCGCAACGGCTGGGGATATGCCGCTAGGATCAGGTTCAACTTTTGTCAAAGCTGTTGAGACTAAGCGCGAAATTGTTATCTGGACAGATACTGCGATGTACTCCATGACATTTGTAGGAAGTCCAGACACATTTAAGTTTACGCAAATATCCAATAACACCACTATTATTTCTCCCAATGCTGTGGGGAATGTTGATGATGTATTGTTTTGGATGGGGCGCGAAACTTTCTACAAGTATGACGGGCGTGTTCAGCAGATGCCGTGCCCGGTTAGGTTTAAAGTGTTTGGAGACCTGAACACGAATCGAATAAGTACAATTTATGCAGGGGTTAATTCAGAATTTACGGAGATACTTTGGTTTTATCCCTCAGCAGATTCTGAAGAGAATGATTCTTACGTTGTCTACAACTATGGCGAGAATGTTTGGTACTACGGAAAACTTTCCCGCACTGCTTGGTTGGACAGGGGGGTTCGTGATTTTCCTCAAGCCACAGGGGTAGAGTCCAACCCCTACTTGTACAACCACGAGAGCGGCAACGATAATGATGGCTCCGCTATTACCGCTTTTGTAGAGAGTTCTCAGTTTGATATTGGACAGGGAGATCAGTTTAGTTTTGTTGATCGTCTAATTCCTGATCTTACTTTTGACGGATCAACAGGAGTAGACCCCGCCGCAAACTTTACCATACAAGCGCGTAATTTTCCCGGCGCTACTTATGATCAATCTCAATCGGCTGGCGTCACCAAAACTGCAACAACTCCAATTCAGCAGTTTACCAATCAGGCGTTCTTACGAGTGCGCGGTAGGAGCATATCATTAAAGGTATCAAGTGATGCCGAAGGAGTTCAATGGAGGCTGGGTGTTCCGCGTCTAAACATTAGACCGGATGGCAGAAGATGATTTTTACCGCTGGCGTCCCCGTATTTCCGACACCTCCTGAGGAGTACGACGCAGCATATGTCGCTGATCTTATAAGGGCTTTAAACTATCTTGTAGAGCAGGTAGGCAATGCTGGCCCGATGCGGGGGACAACTCTAGTTCTAACTGACCTTCCCACAAGTGGGGCGCAGTTAGAAACTGGCACGGTGTACAACGATAATGGTACACTCAAGGTAGTTCTCGTGAACGTGGGATATGCAAGTTCAGTGAGTGCCGCATCAAGTATTGGCACTGTAACAGTTACGACATCGTAGGTGGGTGATGGACGATTTTGGCGATATGTTCGGCAACCAAGATGAAATTGGTGAGCCGGGGGAGCATGGCTTGGGCGGCGATATGGCGGGCGACCCTTACGGCGGCGATGACAAAGCGCCAGAGTTGGGCAATTGGAAAAGTGGTGGAGATAGAAGTCCTCTTGAGCAGACTCTTAATGCGGTAAAGTCAGCGGTGCCAGACCCAACTACCTTTTCGGGAGCATTGTCCATCTTAGGAAGCGGTCTGAGTCTTGGGCTTAAAGATGCGGCAGTGACGGCTGCGAACCTCGCTGCTAAAGGATTGGGTGCCCTTACTAGTCTTGCCCCTGTCTCCACTCCTCCCTCAAAAGGCTCTACACCGGGACCTAATATAGCTGGCGCACCGTCTCCACGAGGCGCTCCAACTTCAGAGCCACCAATGCAAATGGCTCCTGAAATGACACCCACTCAGTCTGTTGAGAACACAATGGTTTCGATCAACGAAATCTCTCCCTTTGATCCCACATCACAAGCCGGTCCCATGAACGTGGCTACGCTTCCCGGAAATTACAAAGACCCGGACCCCCTCAATGATGATTACGGGCCAGATGATATTGAACGTAATTACGTGCAAACTGCTCAATCTGTTCAGCAGGCTCCAGAGCTAGCGCCGATTAACCCGGCGGCTTACGAAAGTTATTTTATGGGATATGATCCCGATTATGATCCTTTTTCAGCAGGCTTCGTAGGACAACCAACTCTTTACGGGCGGCGCGAAATAGTAGCAGAAGGTGGTGGTGGCATTATGGATTTACGAAAACAAGCAAACCAATTGGCCGCTCAGGGGCGTGGTGGGGACACCATGCTTATGCACATGCGCCCTGACGAGGTGGCTGGTCTAGCTTCTCTAGGAGGAGTCACTAGGAACCCGACTACAGGATTGCCTGAAGGCTTCTTGCTTCCTGCTCTTGGTGCATTAGCTCCGTCACTGCTTGGTTTGGGGGGCACCAGTATATTAGGCGGCGCTTTGGCTACAGGTTTGGGCGCGGGTGCTGGGCAAGCATTGCAGAGTAAAATACTAGGAGAGGAAGATCCTCTTAAGAAAGGTTTGGTTGCGGGCCTCACCGCAGGTCTAGGCAGTGCTGCGCTGGGTGGATTCGGCAAGATGTTTGGAGGCGAAGTGGGCGGTACATCTAATGCCCTTACTTCGCAGACTGCGAAGGAGCTAGGCACAACAGAAGCTCTAAAGGCGGGGCAAAGAGCGGGCAAAATGTTTCCAGAGGTTGGGTCTTTTGCCAATCTGGACTCTAAACTTATGGGCGCAGGAGATGCTGCTCGTGAAGCGTTAACTGTTAATCCTCTTACTACGGCAGGAGTTCTTGGTGGCGTAGGAGGCGCTGCTTCTGACGCTTACGCTATGATGCCCAATTCATTAGGAATGTTTCCCAAGGAAGGCACAGCAAAAAGTAAGAGTTTCCGCGAGCCGCAGATGGCAGTCCCTAGGACTCCTCGTGAGCGCACAGGGTTAGCGCAGTCTGGTGACCTCACCTCCTACGGGTTCGGTCCAGAGGGTTTGTTCTTCGGGGAGGGGGTCTATGCGGAAGACGGCGGCAGGCCAGTGAAAAGAATGAGTCCGGGTGGCTTTGCTAAGCCTCTTATGAGCAGGCCTCCTATAGGCAGGCGCTTGCCTCGTTCTCTTTTTGGAGATCAAAGCCAAGGTGTTCAAGGCAGTGTGTCTGAAGCAACACAAAATTTAGGTGAAGCAGGAAACGCTTTGCAAGCAGCAAGTGAACAGGTGCGAACGGCGCAGGGCACTCTTGATCCTAGCATGCGGCGAAGCGGATTTAGTAGCGGTATGTTTGGGGGGCTAGCAAATTTGTTCGGAAGCTCTAACCGGCAACAGATGCAACAAGAGCAGCAACTGTTACAAGAACAAAAGCCTCCTCTTCAAATGCCTCGTAGAATGGAGGATGGCGGTATCGCCTCAATGCCACGAGAAGGTGGTGATGCGGTGGCGCTGCAAGTAACACAAGACGCAGTAGAGGCCGTGCGCGGCGAACATCCTGAGCCAGAAATAGCCATCGAATCATTTGTTTCCTACTTCGGCCCGGAAGCGTTCGAGAGTCTTCGCCGCCTAGTTATTCAGGAAGAGTCCGCAAGGACTATGGGCAAAGCAGACGGCCTTGTTAATGGCGATGATGGTGGCCGGGATGACATACAGCGTGGTACTATTGACGGCGATCAGGAGCTTAATATCAGCGGAGGAGAGTACATATTTTCTGCCGATGATGTAGCCCTGATTGGTGATGGAAATACTGAAGCTGGCGCAAGAAGGTTGGATGAGGCGCGAGATAATTTGAGGCGTTCAGCTAGGGGCACGACAAAGCGGCCTGCCTACATGGGTGAGGGCGCTGCTGCGAAGATGATGGAAGAGGTAATGGCTACTTGAAGGTATCTATTGTCCCTCCCGAAAGGGTGCACGAGTGTTGGGATGAGGTGGTTCCGCTGCTTCAGCCAGCGGTGGACAGATCCGGGGGAAGGTTCCTCATGGAGGATGTCTATCATTTGGTTGCTACAGGTCAGAACCACCTGTGGGTAGTGTTTGAAGATGGGGTTATTGTGGCATGCTGCACCACAGCTTTTACGGAATACCCGCGAAAAAGAATGTTGACGGGACAGTTTCTTGGTGGAAGTCAGATGACAGAATGGGTTCCTAAACTAGATGCTGTTTTGCAACAATGGGGCACAGATCATGGGTGTTCTGGAATTGAGTTGACCGGGCGCAAAGGCTGGCTTCGGGTCTTGGATAAGATAGGCTGGGACATTACGTTCTACATAATGGAGAAGAGCTATGGGCAAAGGTAGTGGCGGTGGTGGGCCTACCCCCACCCCTACAAAAAGCACGGTTACGCAGACAAGTCTGCCCGAGTATGCGCAGCCTTATTATGAGGACCTGTTAGATCGTGGCGTAGCAGAATCAAAGACTCCCTATGAGGCGTATGGTGGTCCTCGTATAGCTGGTTTCAACCCACTTCAACAAGCTGGGTTTGATATGCAAGTAGCTTCTGCTACAGAATCGCCCACTGGCATGACTGATGCTAGGGACTATTACTCAGGAATTTTAAACAGATCCTATCCTTCTTTAAGGGGAGGCGATGGCAAGCCCGGCTTGGGTGGAATAACAACGCCTATGCAGCCTAGTCGTATGGAAGTTTCTGCTGAAGGTCAGCCGATGACACCTAGCCCAGGGGGGAGGCAAGTAGGGCCTCGTGCGTTTCAAGCGGAGGACTATCAACAGTTTGTTGGGGGGTATGACCCATCAGAGTCCTATAAGGAATACATGGACCCGTATTTAGAAGATGTTCTTGGCCGTCAACGAACACGGGCTGATGAACTTTTTGCTGAACAGCAGCAGAAGCGTACTGATCAAAGAATTGCAGCGGGTGGTCGCAGAGGCAGTCGTCGTTTTGTTCAGCAGGCTTTAGAACGAGATAAATATGAGCAGCGCATGGGTGACCTAGAGGCCAAGCAGAGATCTCAGGCTTACCTCTCGGCTCAACAACAGGCTAGGGACCAGTTCTTGCGTGATCGGCAGGCTCGTATGGATGCTGCAAGATTGGGGAGCGCCGATAGATTGTCGGAGGCTGGCTATGGTTTACAAGCAGCGGCGGCGGCTGCGGGGCTTGATCCTCAATTGTTTGCCCTACAGCAACAACAGGCTGGCGCGGTGCAAGGGGTGGGCGCTACGCAGCAGAAAATGGATCAAGCAAATCTTGATCTTGCTTACCAAGATTTCCTTAACCAGAGAGACTTTGATCGTAGGCAGCTTCAGTTCTTGGCTGGCCTGCTACAGGGCGTGCCTGTTACCCCTCAATCCGAAGTCTACCAGTATCAAGCCCCCGGATCATTTAGCGGTCAGTTGGCTGGTGCTGGTCTTGGTGGTTTGGGGTTATACAAAATGCTTTCAGGATCTTAGAGCCATGACAAATATTCTACAGATGCAGGAAATACTAAAAAGTGTTCCCGACCAGAGGCTTATGCAAGAAATGCAGCAGCCGACAGGCCGTGCGCCCCAGTATCTGGTGATGACTGAGATTCAGCGGCGCAAAAAAGTTCGTGACGAATATCAAGGCCAAGTGCAAGACCAGCAAACTACAGTGGCAGAAGACATGGTGATAGGGCGTGCTCCCCAACAACCTCCAATAGCTCCTGCGGGTATGCCCCCACAGATGTCTCAAGGTATGCCGCCACAGATGCAGCCGCCTATGCCAGCAGCCCAGCCTCCGATGAACATGGAAGGGGGCGGCGCTTTGTATCGGCAAGCGGGATCGCAAGCCTCCCAGTATTTTGGGGCTGTTGATTTAAACCGTTTGGTGAGTTTAGTCGAGGCGGAAGCAGGCAATCAAGACGATGCGGGTAAACGCGCAGTTGCTGCGGTGATTTTGAACAGAACACTTTCTGATCAGTTCCCTGACACGATTGAGGCTGTGGCTGAACAAAGAACCCCCGGTGGAAGTTACCAGTTTAGCCCTTTAATAAATACACGGGGTGATGTAGATCAATTGCCAGCGGGATCGGCGGGGACAAGGGCAGCGGTTCTTGATCTTCTAGCAGACTTTGACAATAAGAACCCTGTCGGGGATGCGCTTTATTTTCAGAACCCTGAAATATCTGGGATGATCTTCCCCGCTTTGCGCGGGAACTACGATGATGGGAAGCGAAACAACGAGCCTTTCCCTGATGGCGTAACCAAGATTGGCGATCATGTTTTCTCTGATCGTTACGGGAACGAAGAGACCGCTTCCCTTGAACCCGTAGCATTTAGGGTAGAGGACAATGCGCTTACAGACATAGACAAGAAGCGTCTTGGCACTGAAGAGGCAATGAAGATCACAGGCGCTGGCGAAGAAGTTATAATGGCAGAGTCTGAGCCTCCTCCTGTGCCTCCCTCAGCTTTTCGAGGTGGCATTGCAGGAATTCCCGAAAAGATAGCTCAGAGAACAGGCGGCTTTAGAGGCCCTACCTTTGCTGAAACGCTACAGCAAGTATCGCCTGATGCCAGATTGAATGTAGCAGGGTATGATGCTGCTGCTCTTGCGGGTTCTGGCTTGCCCATTGGGGAGGTTCCCCCTCCCGCGCCTCGCCCTGATGTTGTTAAGCGTATGGGGGATATAGCTGCGGCTACAAATGCGGCCCAAATGGCTGAAGACCCTTTGGTTGCGTTCGGAGGATTAGGTGCAACGGGTAGTCAGGCCACCCCTTTCGTGCCTGACCCTAATGTGGTTAAGCGCCTGCAAGATATAGCTGCGGCTACAAATGCAGCGCAATCGGTTTCCCCAGACGTTTACCTTCCCGTGGAAGGATATGATCCTGCTGCTCAAGCCGAACCCGGTTTTTTAGAGACTGCGCGTAATAAAATAGCTGGACTAACCGCAGAGGCTAACAGAGCTATAGGCGACTTAGATCTCACGGGAAAAGGATCTAATTTTGCAACTACGACAATGGCGGATAGGGGAAAGGCGGGAACTGAAGCATTTATGCGAAACCTTGCGGCGTTCAAAGACCGGTTCCTTACTGGCTCTCAGCAGGCATCTCAAGAAAGATTAAAACAAATACGCGAACAAGCTAAAACAGGCGTTGAAGATATGGACATCACGGCAGGTTCTGTGCTTACGCCGCCACCAGTTCCTTTCATGGACCCGAAAGAGTTTGCTACATATGCAGCCGCCGCTTCCCCCGCAACGCCTCCCCGTGCAACTGAATCCATTGAGGTTCCCCCCGCAGCAGCCGCCCCTCCCGCTGCTATTCAAGACGCTAATTTCACGCGAACTCCTGTTGGCATGTTCGATGATTTAGAGTCAGATGCCTATTCCGACTTGTCTGCTGGCGAGGTAGTTGTTGGGCAACCTGTTGTGGCGTCACCCCCAGTAAGTGAGGCAGGCACACCCACTGTCGCACCAACCGGTGGCCTAACAGACCTTATCGCTCAGTTACAAGCAGGGCGCGACGATGCCAAGGCTATGGGCCTACTCACTGCTGGTCTTGGGATCATGCAACAAGCCAGCCAGCCGGGCGCTACCTTGTTAAGCTCTATCCCCGGTGCAGCAGCAGGGGTCAAGCAGTACAGTGCGGATAAGGCTAACCTTGCCAAGCAGCAGCTTGCTCTCGCCACCCTTGCCAATCAGCAGCGAGCAACGGATATAGCCGCAGAAAGAGCAGCAAAACCGGGCGACTATGAACGGTTTGAGCGAGACACCTTGGCAGATCTCAGGAAGTCCCCAGATAAAAGTAAATATTTCTATCCTAATGGAGACCTCAAACCTAATGTTAGGGCTGATATTAGAGCAAGGTGGAACAAGCTAACTAATCCTTATGCGGCTCAAAAATCTTTGATGAGCGGGTTCACTGATTGGGTTTCAAGTAACGCTGGCATAAAAGCGAGAACCAGTGATAAGTATAAAGCTCTAAAAACTGAGGCTGAAAGAAAGGCTTACTTGGCCCAGCAGTACGCAGAAGATTAC
>VTLG01004156.1_pt1 | contig 34308 bp, 36 predicted proteins | sample 4694571 | NCBI WGS metagenome assembly VTLG01 (sample SAMN12604809, study PRJNA352737) | marine metagenome | biome: ENVO:00000447; feature: ENVO:00000209|ENVO:00000569|ENVO:01000036; material: ENVO:00002151; isolation source: viral sequences binned using virsorter ...
CAACTGCTTACTCTACATCAGAAGAAATTACTAACACTTCAGGAACTGCATACACAGCAGGTGGAAAAGCTTTAACAAGTGTAACACCTACTTTAGATTCATCTACAGCTGTATGTGATTTTGCAGATGTGTCTTGGACATCTGCTTCTTTTACAGCAAGAGGATGTTTAATTTATAATGATTCACATTCAACAGATGCTTCAGTTTGTGCGATAGATTTCGGTGGAGATAAAACAGCTACTAGTGGAACTTTCACAATTCAATTTCCTGCGGCAGCAGCTACTACAGCAATCGTCAGAATAGCATAGGAGTAAAACATGGCTGACGTTACAGTTTCGGTAACGGGTCTTCAGGCCATTGTCAATCCAACAACGTGGAATGCTTCACGTATGGGATGGGGCCAAGGTATGTACAATACCGGAGGCTATGTTGACGAAAATATTTTACAAGGTTGGGGTCATACTGCATGGGGCCAAGCTGATTGGGGTGATTCTGATTACTACGATACAGGTTGGGGTCGTGATACATGGGGATCTCAAGTTTGGGGTGGTACAAATAATATTACAGTTATTCCAACTGGCGTAAGTGCAACTTCTGCAAATGGTTCTTTATCAGCTATTACATCTGTTTCACTTTCTTTAACAGGTTTAGGTGCAACTTCTTCTTTAGGAACACCAACTATTGATGTTTCAGTTAGTCTATCTTTAACAGGTCAAGGCGCAACTTCTTCTGTAGGTGCTATTACACCAGCAGATCAAGTAATGGGCTTAACAGGTCAAGGCGCAACTTCTTCTGTAGGTGCAATTACACCAGCAGATCAAGTAATGGGATTAACAGGTTTAGGAGCTACGTCTTCAACTGGAACAGTAGTAATACCAAACGTAGGTGTTCCATTAACAGGTCAAGCAGCTACTTCCTCTATAGGTGAACCATTTATTGCATCAGGAGTAGTAGTAAATCCATCTGGAATAAGTGCAACTTCTTCTTTAGGTACAGTTGTTGTTCCAAATGAAGATGTAACTTTAACAGGTTTAGGAGCTACTGCATCAGTTGGAGAACTTTCTCCTGCTACTGTAACAGGAATAACGGGTGTATCCGCAAGTACTGGTATAGGTAGTGTTATATGTGAATCTAAATATCCTATAACTGGAGTAGCAGCAACATCTGGAGTAGGTGCTATTACACCAGCAGATCAAGTTATGGGATTAACGGGACAATCTGCAACAATTACTTTAGGCCAGATTGGTGGTCCAATTGCATGGGAAAAAATAGTACCTAGTCAAGGTGGTAGTTGGAGTGAAAAAACAGCTACACAAGGTGGTAGTTGGAGTAAAAGAACACCTTCACAAGGCGGAAGTTGGAGTAAAAAGTCGGCTTAATTAGTTGACATTATATATAAAACAAAATAAATATTAAGATCTAGATAAGATTTAGGAGAAAATTATGGCATCAACATATACCCCTCTAGGTGTAGAATTAATGGCTACTGGTGAAAACGCCGGTACTTGGGGAACAAAGACTAATACAAACTTAAATATTATAGAACAAATAGCTGGCGGCTATGTTGTTCAAACTTTAAATGCTGGTGGAGCGGGAGCAAATACTACTACTTTATCAGTATCAGATGGCTCAACAGGAGCAACTTTAGCTACAAGAACAATTATTTTAGGAGCAGAATCTGCTCAAACAATTTCAGGAAATAAAATTGTAACTATTCCACTTGATGTAGAAAACTTTTATTTTATTAAAAATAGCACAAGTGGAGCTTATACAGTTCAACTTAAATATGCATCAGGTTCAGGTGATTCTGTTACTTGGGCAACAACTGATAAAGGTTGGAAAATTATTTATGCAACCGCTAATGATGGTACAAACCCAGATATAGCAGAAATTACTGTTGGTGGATTACCAGGAGGATCAGATACTCAAGTTCAATTTAATGATTCTGGATCTTTTGGTGGAGATGCAAACTTAGTTTGGAGCGCATCAACAGGATTGAATATAGGTTCACAGAAAGAATTAAGACTTCAGGATAGCTCTGGAGGAGAATACATAGGTATGAAAGCATCAGGTACGACCACAGATTATACTGTTACGTGGCCGGCAGCCGTAGCAGGAGGAAATGGTTACGTCTTAAAATCAACAACAGGTGGAGTTTTATCTTGGGAAGAACTAGAAGCAGGTGGAACATCTTGGCAAGCTGTAAAAGTAACAGGAGATTCTCCTGTATCAGGTGCAGCAGGAGCTGGATATTTTATGAATACTACTTCTGGAGCAATAACTTTAACTTTACCAGCGTCACCAACTATTGGAGATGAGATTTCGTTTATTGATTATGCAGGTACTTTTGATACCAATAATTTAACCGTTGCAAGAAATGGTAAAAATATTAATGGATCAGCAGCAGATTTAACTGTTGCAACAGAAAGAGCTGCAAATACTTTAGTCTTTACGGATAACACTCAAGGTTGGTTACTGAAGAGTAATTAATAGGAGTTGGAGTGTCAACTTATAGAGAAATAGTCGGAAAAAAAATTAAAAAAGTATCATCTGATCCTTCGTCAGGAATTGAAGGAGAAATGTGGTACAATTCAACTACTGGATCTTTAAGAGGACCTAAATTTTCAGAAGCATGGTCATCAAGTGCACCAATAAACACTACTCGATATGGTTCAGGAGGAGCTGGAACTCAAACTGCCGGTTTAATGATAGGTGGTAATGTTGGACCAAGTGATACTCGTAGTACAGCCGTTGAAGAATATAATGGATCAGGTTGGGCTACAGGTGGAGCATTACCAACTGCTACAAGATCTTTAGCATCAGCGGGCATTCAAACAGCTGCATTTGCAGCTGGTGGATATGACACAGCTAACACGGCTGAAGCATATACTTACGATGGATCAAGTTGGACAGGGATTCCTGCTTTGAATACAGCAAGGTCAGGTCTAAACGTTATGGGATCAGGCACTACAACTGCTGGCTTAGTTGCTGGTGGTTTAATTGAACCTCCTTATTCAAATACTTCAGAAGAATATAATGGTTCTTCTTGGTCTGAAGGAGATAATTTAAACACTGCAAGATCTACTGGTGGATCAGCCGGAATTCAAACTGCTACCATATTAGCAGGAGGATACACAGGATCTGATTCAGCTAAAGCAGAACAGTATGATGGAACTTCTTGGTCAGAAGGTCCAGATATAAACACAGCAAGACGAGGATTAGGCGCAGCAGGAACTCAAACATCTGCAATAATTGTAGGTGGAAGATCTCCTGATAAAGATGCTACAGAAACATGGGACGGAACTTCGTGGACTACTTCGCCCGCAACATTAGCAACCGCAAGATATGATGTGGCTCCAGCAAATGCTGGTACATCTTCAACTTGGATGGTAGCTGGAGGATATGGTCCATCTTCAATTAGAAATTTAACAGAAGAATTTAATGCATCAACAGACACAATAACTGCAGCAGCATGGGCTAGTGGTGGAAATTTAAACCAAGGAAGATATTGGTTAGGATCTGCAAATCAAGCACCTAGCAGTGCAGCTTTAGGTTTTGCTGGTTATCTTACACCGGGAAATACTATGTATACTTTAACAGAAGAATATGATGGTACTTCTTGGACAGAAAAAGCTGATTTAGCTTTAGCTAGATCAAAAGTAGGTGGAGCTGGAACAGCTACTGCAGCTTTATGTATCGGTGGATATGTTAATGGCGTTGGAACTAAATCTGAAGTAGAAGAATTTAATGGATCAGCTTGGTCTGAAGAAAATAATATAGGAACAGCAAGATATGCAGGAGGTGGAGCTGGAACTCAAACTGCAGCAGTTTATATGTCAGGGGTTTTTTATACAGCAGGAGATGCACCTTCTTTAGCATATAAAGCAGAGACCGAAGAATATGATGGTTCATCATGGTCAGAATCAGGGGATGTTTCAACCGCTAGAGGTCTTTGCGCTGGATGTGGAACACAAACAGCCGCTTTAATCGTAGGAGGATTATCTCCTTCTTACAGTAACGCAACAGAAGAATATAATGGTTCATCTTGGACTACTGGTGGAAATTATCTAACTACAATGGCTCAATTCGCTGGAGCAGGTAGTCAAACATCAGCACTAGCTTTTGGTGGTACGGCGCCAACTCCTGGAACTGGTTCAGTATTAACATGTAATTATGATGGGTCTGCATGGTCAACACAACCAAGTTTAGCATCAGGAAAACGTGGTATGGGAGGAACTGGATCAACATCTGCAGGTTTATCATTTGGGGGTGCAACTAACTTAGCAACAACAGAAGAATTTACAGGTGAGACATCAGCAAGTAATATACAAGATTTTACAACGAGTTAATTATGGCAACTTATAGAGAAATACACGGTAAAGCAGTTAAGTCAGTATCAACTGATCCGTCTGCAACAACAGATGCAGGACAGATTTGGTATAATACAACAAGTAGTACTTTTAAAAGTATTTTAAATTTAGAAGCATGGTCATCAAGTTCACCTCTAAGTCAAGCTAGAGGAAGAAATCAAGGAGCTGGAACACAAACAGCAGGTTTGTCTTTTGGTGGAATGAATCCTCCAACTTTGTATGCTAACACGGAAGAATATAATGGAACTGGTTGGACAACTGGTGGAGCTTTACCTACATCAATTTTTGATCATGCAGGAGATGGAACTCAAACATCTGCATTTTCAGCTGGAGGACAACCTACAGATCCAGGCAGTGCTACAACCGCAACATGTTCATATAATGGTACAAGTTGGACTTCTTTACCAGCTCTTAGTACTGCAAGAAAAAAAATAACTGGTTTAGGTGCAAGTAGCACCGCGGCTTTAGTTTTTGGAGGACAAATTGAACCTCCTGGAGCTTCTACAAATGCGTCTGAAGAATATAGTGGATCTTCTTGGACGACTGGTGGAACTATGAACTCTGTTAGATCTAAGTCAGGTGGAGCAGGAACACAAACAGCTGGACTTGGTTTCGGTGGTTATATGCCATCATCAGGTCCTGGAAGTCCTGGTGTATTAGCAAATACTGAAACATATGATGGAACATCTTGGTCTGAAGTAAATGATATGAATACTGCAAGACAAGCTTTAGGAGGTTTTGGAACTCAAACAGCTGCACTAGGAGCTGGAGGAAGCACACCTCCTCAATCAACTGCTACTGAAACTTGGGATGGAACTAATTGGACAACATCACCAGCTACGTTAGGCACAGCTACCACTTCTATGTCAAGTGCTGGAACAACATCTGGCGGTTGGATAGCAGGTGGTTATAATCCTCCTGGTTCCGTAGGTGCTAACACAGAAGAATATAATAGTTCAGTAAGTGCAGTAACTGCAGGAGCATGGGCTAGTGGTCCATCTAGAGTTAATACATTAACTAATGCAGCTAGTGCAGATGGTACGCCTTCTGCTTGGTTGGTTTGGGGCGGAAGAGGCGCTCCTGGAACACCACCTTATACAAGTAATGTTTCTGAAGAATTTAATGGAAGCGCTTTTTCTAACACACCAAATTTAAACACAGCTGCTAGAGATAGATGGGGAGGTGGATCAGAACCTGCAGCATGGGCAGCAGGTGGAACACAACCAGCTTATATAGCTGCTACTGAAGAATATAATGGTTCATCATGGAGTTCAGTTGAAGATATGCCATCTGCAGCGGCTGGAGTAGGATCTTTTGGACCACAAACTGCAGGAATTTGGGTTGTAGGTCAAATTCCTAACCCGCCGGGAGCATATCCAAACGCCGCATTAAGTTATGATGGAACAGATTGGACAGTAGGACCTGCTTTAAATACTGCAAGAATTAATCAAGGTGGAGGAGCCGTTGGAGTTACTACCGCAGGATTATTAGCTAGTGGAGAAGACGCTCCAGGATCAGTTTTATTAAACGCTGAAGAGTGGGGTGGATCATCTTGGACAAGTGTAAATAGTATGATTACAGGAACAGGTGGAAATACTGATGGAGCTTTTGGAACTCAAACAGCTGCAATTTATGCAGGTGGAAACTCTACTTCAAGTCCTAACAATGGAGTAACTATAGCTCAATCTTATGATGGAACAACTTGGAGTACATCACCTTCTTTAGGACAAGCAAGAAAATATGCAAGTGAAGGTGGAACAAATACATCTGGATTAATTACTTCTGGACAGGCTACAAATGAAGCATCTGCTTTATCTTCTTCAGAACAATGGACTCCGGAAACAACAGCAATAAATGTTAAAACACTTACACAAAGTTAAAAATTATGATATACAAAATTAAAAAGGAGGAAACACTATGGCACACTTTATATATGGAGTAGCTACTAACACTGGAAAAGGATTTTTTACTGCAGAAGACAGACAAAAATTCTTCCTTAGAGGTTATCCTGCAAACGTCTGGATGGTTGGCAACAACGTCGATGGCGCTATGTGGTTAGCTGAAAAGGGCGGTCGTGAAAAGACAAAAGCAGAAGCACAAGCTTTGATTGACGCTGAAGTACAAGCGGGACAAGCTGCTTACGATGCTGAGTCTGAAGAATACAAAGCTATGCATGATAGACCAGGCGATATAATTCTTCCATAAGGAATTTTTAAATGGCAACATACGAAGAAATATACGGTAAACGTGTAGAGGTACTAGACACTGACCCCACGCTAAATTCAGCGTATGAGGGACAGGTGTGGTATAACTCTGCTTCAGGTACATTAAAATCTGTTGTAAGTTTTTCTGCATGGTCTGCTCAACCCAACACTATTAATAATTTAACTGGTGGTGGTAATATGGGATTTGGAACTTCATCAACATCTGCTTTATTTACAGGTGGTGGTCCAGTGCCCGATGCTACATCTGGATCACAAAAAACTGAAGAGTGGAATGGGTCAGGTTTTGCAGCACAAGCAGATATTCCTCAAACACTAAATCAAATGAATGATGGTAACATGGGATTTGGTACTACAACATCAGGTCTTGTTAGTGGATCAGCTCCTGGAAGTGGAGCTATTAATAACTGGTCACAAGATTGGAATGGAACTTCGTGGGAAGCAACACCTACTATGCCTACTACAGGAAGAGGAACGGCAGCAGGTTATGGTGTTTTAACTGCTGGTTTAAATATTGGTGGTTATGGTAATCCAATTCCACCTGGAAGATTAACTAGAGCTGAAGAGTATACGGGTTCGGCTTGGACATCTGGTGGTACTTTAAGTACAGGTAGATATAATATTGGTGGTGGAGCTGGCACACAAACAAGTGCTGCAGCTTGTGGAGGACAAGGACCTTCAGACAAAGAATTGGTAGTAGAAAATTATGATGGATCATCTTTTACTTCGGGAGTATCTTTACCTCAAAAACTTAGAGGAGGAAGAACTGCAGGAACAAGTGATAGTGCATATATTTTTTGGGGAGGTAGTGCTCCTCCTGGTATGGCAGGGGAAACTTTAGAATTTGATGGAACAGCTTTTACTGATTTAGGAGCAGACATGGGAACTGCAGGATCAAGTGGTGTGTGTGCTGGAACTACTACAGCGGCAATAAATATAATGAGTGGACCGTCTCCAGGACAAAATAAAACACAAGAATTTAGTAAATCAATTAGTTCAATTGTTGAAGGAGCATGGGCTAGTGGAGCAACTATGAATAATTCTGGAACAAGTAGTGCAGGATTTGGAACTATGACAGCAGGAGCCTTAGCTGGTACAGGACCAGGAGTTGATTTTGAAACTTACGATGGAACTTCTTGGACAGATAGACCTAATTTAAACTCAAACCATGGAGCAGGCGGAGGAGCCGGAACTACAACAGCGGGATTATGTTTTGGTGGAAATCCAACTTCAACTGCAGACTCAGAAGAATGGAATGGCTCAGCTTGGTCTGAAGGAGAAAATTTAAATCAAGCAAGATCAAGTTTAGGTTCTGCTACTTCAGGAACACAAACAGCAGCTTTAGCTTTTGGTGGAGAAACAAATCCAGGCGGAACTATTAGAAACAATAGTGAAGAATATGATGGGACTGATTGGACAGCCGGACCTACTTTAAACACTGCAAGATATGGTGGGGCAGGAGCAGGAACTTCAACTGCAGCTTTATTTGCTGGAGGAAATACTCCTCCATTTACTGCAAACTCAGAGGAATGGAATGGTTCAAGTTGGTCAGAAGGAAACAATTTAATAACTGCTAGAAGAGATTTAAACGGAGCCGCAAATGGTCTTCAAACATCCGCATTACTTTATGCAGGAGAAGCTTCTCCTGGAACTACAGGTGCTACAGAAGGATACGATGGAACAACGTGGTCAACAAGACCAAGTTTGTCTACTGCTGGAAGTAATAGAAGTGGGTTTAATTCTGCAGGTAATACAGCAGCAATAGCAGCGGGCCCTAGTAGTTCAACAGAAGAATTTACTGGAGCAACAACAGCAGTTACAGCTAAAACATTGACAACTAGTTAAAAATAGTTATATTAGAAAGTATATATGAAAGGAGCAATATGACAGAAAAACGTAATATACATGCATTAATAGAAAAAGAAGCACCTAGCTTAAATAACTTATTAGATCCGGAGGATGTAAAAGAATTTAAAGCAATGACTTCTGAGCTTAGAGATACTTGGACTAAGAAACAGGTATTTAGAACTGAAACAGAAATGAGAATGTCTGTTTTACAAGACATGAAATATCCAACTAAAGCTGCAAAGTATTGGCAGTGTGTTAGAGAACAAAACGTATTTTTAGAAAATTTAATGAGTTTATCATTTGATTGTAGAAGACAAGAAGCTAAACTTAAATGGTTAGAGAAAAAAGTAGAAACAGAAAAAGACGAATACAAATTAGAAAAATATAAAATAGATCTTGATGAAACTAGATATAGTCTTGCTAACATGCAACTTGTAGCTCGTGATAGAATGAGGGAAATTAAATTATGGTCTACATTAAAGAAAGAATTTGATGACGGTTCGTTTAATACGCAAGATGTTAACAGACATCAATTAGAATCGTATCATCACATTATGAAAAATAAGGCAGAAACATTAACTTCTGGTTCAAGTCAACCTGAAGTGTTTAATGTGTTAGGTCAATTAAAAACAATAGAAAGAGTTAAGAAATCAGGAGAAATGATTTACAACAAGAAAGAACAATTGTCTCATGACCTCGGAGCCAAAGAAAAATAAAAAATTATTTTTTTTAGTTGCAATGCCAAGATCGGGAAATACCGTTTTTGCTTCTTTAATAAATCAAAATCCTGAGATAGTTTGCACAGCTAATTCTATAACTCTTGAGATTATGAAAGATTTATATTTGTTAAAAAAAACAGATGTGTTTCAAAATTTTCCAGATCATAGGTCATTAGATAATGTGTTAGATTCGGTGTATAATAATTATTATAAAAATTGGCCGCAACGAATTATCATTGATCGTGGACCTGTAATGGCTCCAGGTAATCCCGGTAACTTTGAATTAATAAAAAAATATTTTAAACGTCCTTTTAAATGTATTGTTTTGCTTAGAGATTTAATGGATGTGTTAGCAAGTTATATGAAATGGTATACAGAAAACCCTGATGCATTTCCTAATAAGTATGGAGATACTACAGACGAACAAAAATTATTAAGACTAATGAACGTTGGCGGCGCTGTAGCAAAAGAATTAGAAGCAATTAAAAATTCTTTTAATTATCCCGATCTTTGTCATTTTGTAAAATTTAATGATCTTATAAAAAACTCTAAAGAAGAATTACAAAAAATATATAAATTTTTAGAAGAGCCATACTATCCACATTATTTTGAAAACTTGAAAAATATTAATATAAATGGTATAGAATATGACGACACAATCGTAGGAAAGAATATGCACAAATTACATACAGGAAAAATTGAAAAGGTTTATAATCCTTATATAGAAAAAATTCCTTTAAATATTAGAGAAAAATATGGGCACATTAAATTTTAATTTTATTTTTTTAGGTCAATCAGTATTGAGATATCAAGTGCCTCTTGATGTATATAATATTATTAATCATATTTATGAATCAAAGTATTCTAAACTTAAGCCTGCTAACAAACAGTTGGTGGGTAAAATAGAAAAAGAACATAGTTTATTTTATGATGGTGTGGATAACGACAAAATGACTAAACATAATCATTTACCACGTAATGTATTAAATTGGTTTGAACAAACATTTGACCATTATTTACAATGGAATAAAATAAAAAATTATACTATGCATTTTAATTCTGTATGGGTTAACACAATGTTTGAACATGAATACAATCCAGTGCACGTGCACCAAGGAATGTTTTTTACTGGTTTGTCTAGCGTTATGATTTTAAAATTACCACAATCCTATGGGGTAGAATATTCATCAGCCGACCAACCACAAAACGGTAAGCTACAGATATTAGGTTCAACTAATGGACAGTTTGCAAATATAGATTATCAACCAGAAATTAAAGAAAGAGATTTTTTTGTATTTCCATATGACATGAGACATTGTGTATATCCTTTTAATGGACCTGGAATGAGAAGAACTCTTGCAGCAAATATGGATGTTGATTATAATCCAGTTCAAAATAGAGGAATAAGTTAATGTACAAAAATAAACACATACTTGAACCTAAATGGAAAAGTTGGATTATAACAACAACCACTCCATTATTTACACCAGATCAATGTAGACAAATTATAGAAGCTGGAAGACGACAAAAACCACAACAAGCACAAGTTGGTATGGGTAAACCTGGAGGTGGTACAGATACAAAGAAAAGAGTAACTACAATATCATGGTTACCATTTAAAGAAATGAAACCTATGTATAATGATCTTGATACTTTTATTCAAAAAGCAAATGAAAATCATTTTGGGTTTGGTGACATAAGAATTACAGAGAATGCACAATTTACAGAATATCCTGAAGGAGGGTTTTATGATTGGCATATGGATTGTGATACACACATGGCTCATGAACCACCGGTTAGAAAAATATCAATGACTCTTTTATTAAATGATCCATCAGAGTTTGAAGGTGGACATTTAGAGTTAATGGCACCTGGTAAATTTGCAGAACTTAAACAAGGTCAGGCCATAGTTTTTGCATCTTTTTTAAATCATAGAGTACAGCCAGTAACAAAAGGAATAAGACAATCTCTTGTTGTTTGGTTTGGAGGTAAACCATTTAGATGATTAAAGAAGGATTTTTTCCCACTATTTTATACGCAAAAGATTTTCAACTTGACCTAAATCAAATGACACAAAATATTATTAAATGGTCAGAGGAGGATAAAGGAATTACAAAAACAAATGTAGATGGTTGGCATAGTGAAACAAATATGCATACTAAAATAGAATATAAACCTTTAGTAGATGAATTATTTAAGATGGTTTATGAAGTATTTAACGAAGAGTGGTTAGATGGACGAGTTAAAATTGGAAATATGTGGGCTAACATAAACCCACCTGGAGGTTATAATAAACCTCACGTGCACCCTAATTCTTTATTTAGTGGTGTTTATTATGTAAAAACTCCACCTAATTCTGGTCAATTAGTTTGCAGTGATCCAAGACCAGGTATTCAAACGTGCATGCCAAATAGAAAAAAAGGCGAACCTCCTAAACATTTGTGGAGAGACCTTCACTTACAACCTAAAGAAAATAGAGCTATAGTGTTTCCAGCGTGGCTATGGCATTCTGTACAACCCAATAAATCAAATGAAAACAGAATATCAGTAAGTTTTAATTTTTTACAAGATGGCTTTTAATAAATATCAAATAATTAAAAAAGCAATTAGCTATGAGTTAGCTAATTTTGTGTTTAACTATTTTCTTCTTAAACGAGATGCAGTTAAATGGATGTATGAAAATAATATTACTTATGATACTGGAATGCTTGGCACATGGACTGACAAACAGATTCCAAACACTTATTCTCATTATGCAGATCCTGTAATGGAGACCCTTTTAATGAAAGTACTACCAGTAATGCAGCAAGAAACAGGCCTAAATTTAATTCCAACTTATTCATACGCTAGATTATATAAGCATGGAGACGAATTAAAAAGGCATAAAGATAGACCTAGTTGTGAAATATCTACTACTATTAATTTAGGTGGTAATCCGTGGCCTATTTTTATAGATGGCACAGGTGCTGATAGTGTTATAGATGAACAAAGAAATATACATAAACCTAACGCTCCCAAAGGCACTAAAGTCTTACTTGAAGTCGGCGATATGCTGGTATATAGTGGATGTGATTTAGAGCATTGGAGAGAACCGTTTGAAGGTAATACTTGCGGACAAGTATTTCTTCATTATAACCATGTAAATGGTCCTTTTGCTGAAAAGAACAGGTTCGACAAAAGGCCGATGTTAGGTATTCCACCAATAAGGAATACATAATATGATGGAGTTATATGTTACAAAAAATAGGTTTTTTACCTGGGTTCAATAAACAAATTACACCGACAGGGGCTGAAGCACAATGGGTCGAAGGTGAAAACGTTCGATTTAGATATGGCACACCTGAAAAAGTAGGTGGGTGGAATCAATTAGGAGAAAGTAAATTAACCGGTGCAACTCGTGCACTTCATCATATGGTTAATGCTAATTCTCAAAAGTACGCTGCAATTGGAACCAATAGAATTTTATATGTATACACTGGAGGTGTCTTTTATGACATTCATCCTTTAGTTAATCCATCAGGAACAGCTATCTCTAATGCATTTACTACTACTAATAACTCACCAACTGTAACTATTACAGCTTCTTCTCATGGTTTTCAAGCTGGAGACATTTGTTTATTTGGTGACTCTTCAACTTTTAGTGCTATTACAGATTCTAATTTTGGATCATCAGATTTTTGTGATAAAAAATTTATGGTAACTTCAATAGTAGATTCAAGTAATTTTACTATTACAATGCCTAGTGCTGAAACAGGAAGTGGAGCTTCTGCTTCAGGAGGAATAACTTATTATAGATATTATCACGTCGGACCGGCTGAACAAGTTGGAGCTTTTGGATGGGGTATATCTTTATTTGGTGGTAAGGTTTTAGGATCTGTTACCACTACTTTAAATGGAGCTTTATTAAACGATACTGCAGGAACAGGAGGTTCAGGAACTTCCATTACTTTAACTGACACAACAGGCTTTCCAACATCAGGTACAAATTATGTTCAAGTAGGAACAGAAGAAATTTCTTACACAGGAGTTTCTGGAAATGATTTAACAGGTATTACTAGAGCAGTAAGAAACTCTACAAGGGCTGCTCATTCTAGTGGTGCTACTGTTACAGACACATCTGAATGGACTGGCTGGGGATCCGCTGCAGCTAACACTGACAAAGTTACTGATCCAGGTCTATGGTCTTTAGATAACCTAGGTTCAAAACTCATTGCTCTAATTCACAACAGTGCGGTTTTTGAATGGGATTCTGATGCTGCTAATGCAGAATCCACTAGAGCTACTATCATTACTGGAGCACCTACTGCATCTAGAGATATGTTAGTATCAACACCAGATCGTCACTTAGTTTTATTTGGAACAGAAACAACTATTGGAACTACATCATCACAAGATGATATGTTTATAAGATTCTCCTCTCAGGAGGATATCAACACATGGGCACCTACTGCAACCAATACCGCTGGTACACAAAGACTGGCTGCCGGATCACGGATCATGGGAGCTAAGCTTGGTAGAAATGCAATTTACGTTTGGACGGATACCTCATTATTCACCATGCGTTTTGTAGGTCAACCTTTTACTTTCGCATTCGAACAAGTAGGTACGAACTGTGGATTAATTGGAATGAACGCAGCTGTAGAAGTTGACGGGGCTGCCTATTGGATGTCTGATAATGGTTTCTTTAGATTTACTGGTAAACTAGAATCTATGGACTGTTTGGTTGAAGACTATGTTTATGATAATTTAAATACAACATCTAATCAATTAATCTATTGTGGAATTAATAACTTATTTGGAGAAGTAATGTGGTTTTATCCAACTTCTAACTCTAATATAGTTGATAGAAATGTTTGTTATAGTTATCTAGACTCTACAGTTAATAGACCTATTTGGTATACGAACGCTAGTACTATATTTAAAAGAACTACGTGGCAAGATTCTGCTGTATTTGGTTTGCCTCATGCAACTGCATACGATGCAGATGACGATACCTCATTTGATGTAACAGGTAATACTGATGGAACTACTATTTATTATGAACATGAAACAGGAGTAAACTATATTAAAGGTGGGACTACTTATGCAGTTCCTTCTCATATATTATCTGGAGATTTTGATATTACTCAAGATCAAAGACAAGGAATTACGTTTAGAGGAGATGGAGAATATATGATGAGAGTAAGTAGATTTTTACCAGACTTTATATCACAAGCTGGAACTACCAGTGTAGAATTAGGATTAAGAAATTTTCCTAATGATACATTAGTTAGTTCTACTTTAGGACCTTTTTCTATTACTTCTTCTAGTCAATATAAATCTTGTAGGGCTAGAGGTAGATCGGTTGCAGTTAAGATATCTAACACAGCAGTAGATTCTAATTGGAAATTAGGAACTTTTAGGTTAGATGTACATGCAGGAGGAAGAAGATAATGCCTTTTAAATCTGAGAAACAAAGAAGATATTTATTTGCTAACGAACCAGAGATCGCGAGAGACTGGACTGAAACTTATGGAAGTAGAATTCAAAAAAGTAATGGTGGAATAATGATGGATGCCGTTATTGTAGATGATGACGGTAACACTTATGAGGAATCTCCTTTAAGTAATTTTAGAACTGAAGAAGAATTTAATGAACAGTTTAAAGACAATATACAAGACCCTGATGATATGGAAGGATATGCTCTAGGAGATCCTGACACATATAGACAAGGTATTCTGACGCAACTTAAAAATTATGCAAATCAATATGGAATTAACCCTATTAAAACAGGAATTACCAGTGCGGTTGGGGCAGCGGCAGGCATTCCAGGATTAGGTTTTTTAGTGAATGCATTTAGGAGCCCAGAGTATCCTTCAAGTGCCATGAGTAGAAGTTTTGCATATGGTGCACCAAATATGGGACAGGATTATGGATACTATGGAGATTTAAGACATGGTAATACAACAACTCAAGATCAATTTGGTATTCATACAACTGGTCCCGGCTATTCAGGTTATTATGATCAATATGCAAGAGATTATGAAGCTGGTAAAATTCATAAAGGTAAATTTCAAAAAGATAAATATCAACAGGCCTTAGCAGTAAGACAAGCCAACCTAGATAGGATAGCAGATCAATTTGGTTCTACTAATGAAACATTTGATTGGTCTGGACATGAACAAGATACAGGGGGAGATGTTCCTGATACAGGTAGAAGTCAAAGCGGTAGACCTGGTGGAAGCGCTGGTTTTGGTCAAAGTTTTCATGGTGCAAAAGGAGGCATAGCAGATCTATGGCGAAGATAGTACAAACATTAACTAGAGCTAGTAGTGATTATAGAGAAGACGTTGCACAATCACTTGTAAGAGATTTAGACGCTGTTCTTGAAAAATTAAACACTACATTTCAAGAAGAATTAAAACAGGAGATAGAAGCTAAAGCCTTCTTTATGGAATAATGGCTGTTGTTAATCAATATAAATTTGTAGGAATAGACGATGATACTAGCAATGGAGAACTAAATCCTTTTGGTTCTGGTAATCCTTTAGCTACTGAAACATATGTTATTAAATCTATTTTAGTAACGTCAGCTGGCACACCCAGTCCTATTGTTACAAATAACTCTATTACAACTATTAAATCAGCAGCTTTGACTGCTAACGTAACTAAAGAATTATTAACCCAACCGTTAATAGTAGAGGGTGGAAAAACCCTAACAATTAAAGCTGGCAGCACAGACTCATTTGACGTGGCTGTTAGCTATCTAAACATCAAGAAAGAGGTAACATCATAATGCAAGTAATAAAACCAACAAAAATAACCACAATTATAAAAAATAAGAAAACAGGAGAAGAATATAAGACTGAAGAAGAGTGGCAAGCGAAGAATATCCCTGAAGAAGACATTCAAAGAGATATTCATGTAATGATGCCAAGTCTTGATTTGTGGGGAAAAACACAGTAATATAATAAACCCGAGTAAAATAAGACAAAATTATGGCAATAACAGATATACAAATTTCAGAAGAATTAGAAACAGGAGCACCTTCAATTAAGTATAGAGGTAATGAAGGACCAAAAGCACCTATGCAAATAGCTGAGGCAGATCCATTACTTGTAGAAGAATATCAAAAATATGTATTTGACATGGAAGAACAAGGACTTACACCAATGTCTTTTGAAGAGTTTAGAAGACAAACCATGGCAGGTTATGCCTATGGTGGTATAGCAGGCATTGATGGAAGAAGACGTTATGGTCTTGGAAGTTCACTTAAAAAAAGAATTAGAAAATTAATACCAAATGAAGCAGCAAGAGTTGCAGAAGTTGCAGCTCCTTTTGTTGCACCTTTCAATCCATTACTTGCAGGAGCTATGTCAGGCCTAGGTGGATTTGATAGACACGGAAGTATAAGCAAAGGTTTAAAATCTGGATTGATGACTTATGGTGGTGGTCAATTAGCTAGAGGTATTGGTGGCGGAATGGAAAATTTACAAACAGGTATTAATCCTTTTAAAAGCGCTAACTTACCCGGAGCAGGTGATGGTACATTTAGTAGATTTTTTAGTAACCCAATGCAAGAGTCAGGTGGTTTAGGAAAAATTTTTAGTGGAGATAAACCAGTTACCGAATTAGACGAAGTAAGATTGGATAAAAAATTTGATATACCAAGTGGTGCTGAAAGAACTTTATCTGATCCTCGAGAAAAAATGGATTTTATTAGTAAAACTAAAGGAAAAAATTTAAATTTTTTAGATAAAGCTTTATCAAAAATGGGAATGAACACAGCTGCAATGGCTGGTATTGTAGGTGCATCAGCACTAGTGGGATTATACACAGCTAAAAATCCAGCTGATGATTCAATAGAACAAATGCGAGGAAGTGGAATGGATATTGAAAGTATTAGAGCTGAAGTTACTGAAGCTATGAAAGATCCAACTGGTAAATTATTAGAAGAAATTAGAATTAAATATCCTTTCTTAGGAGCACAGGAAACTAAAAATGTAGGTATCATGGCTCAAGGTGGAAGAGCAGGATACTACGCAGGTGGTCAATCTATTCCATCAGAATATACAATTGAAGATGCTAGAAAAACTGCTATGCAAGATAGATTAGGTGGTATAACAGAAGTAATGAAACAAGCAGATTTATATCGTCAAGGAGACGTTGGTCAAATGTACATGGCTGAGGGTGGATCTACTCAAGAAGCAGGGATCATGGACCTTGGTGGTATGGAAAAAGATTACAGAGAAACTGGTGGCTTTGTTGATTTAGGAGCTGAAGAAAAAGCTGATGATGTACCAGCAAGATTAAGTGTAAATGAATTCGTAATGACAGCTGATGCTGTTAGAGGTGCAGGAGATGGAGACATAGATTTAGGTGCAGAACGTATGGAAGATCTTATGGAAAAATTAGAGGCTAAAAATAAAAGACAACAAGGAGCTTCAGATATGTTTGAAGTTTCGGAAAGGCTAAGCGCGGTAGTATAATGGCTGTACAACAATCACAAATGTTACCACCACAATATGTGGAAGATTTACAAAAGGATTATGGAAAACAATTAACGGCAATGACAACAGCGCCGTTAGATACAACTAAATTTGCACCACAAGTTGCAGGACAAGATCCTTTACAAACACAAGCTTACAATTTAGCAGGTGCTGGTATTGGAGCTTATCAACCTTACATTACACAAGCTTCAGCTTACACAGGACCAACAGGTTACCAATCTTTTATGTCGCCGTATCAACAAGATGTGATTGATGCAACAATGACAGAGTATGACAAGCAGGCCGCTAAAGGAATGCAAGGCATAGCTGATCTTGCAACAAGAACAGGAAATTTAGGTGGTGGAAGAGAAGGTGTTATGAGATCAGAGTATCAAACACAATCAGATTTAAACAGAGCTTTATTACAATCAGGTTTATTACAACAAGGTTTTGGTCAAGCTCAAAAAGCAGCACAGCAAGCATATATGAATCAAATGCAATTAGCTGGAGCTGTTCCACAATTACAAGCAGCCGACGTAACAGGATTGGGTCAAATGGGCGCGACTCAACAAGCACAAGCGCAGGCTCAATTAGATGCTACTAGAGAAGCAAACAGACTTGCAGCATATGAACCTTATGAAAGACTAGGTTATCTTGGTCAAGGTATTGCAAGCATTGCATCTGGTGCACCAGGACAATATCAATCAACAGTAACACCTAACCCGACACCGTTGCAAACTGCGTTAGGTACTGGATCTGTATTGTCAGGAATATATGGAAACATAATGGGACCATATAGAACACCGAGTTAATTATGAACAGAAGAGTAATGCATAGACCTATGTTTAGAAAAGGTGGTAGTGCCAGTGAAGGTATTACTTCTGGATTAAGACAAGGTTATAAAACAGGTGACAGAGTAAAAGAAGTTCTTGCAGAAATGCAAGAAGTATTACCTCAAAGAAATAGAAGACGAAACTTAAATGATTTTTTAATTAATTTTGGTTTAGATCTAGCGTCTAGATCTCCACAAGGAAATATATTTCAAACAGCTGCAGCTTCAGCTAAAGAACCTTTTGCACAGTTTCAACAAACAGCTGCAGGAGACAGAGCTTTTGATGACAAATTAGCTCTTGGTGCTTACGATATTGTAAAAGGTGAACAACAAGCAGAAAAAGATTTTCAAGAAAAAAAAGATTTAATTGCATACGAAGCAGAAGTTAATCCTAAATTAAAGAAAGTATTTAGAGAAGAGATACCTGAAGTTAGAATAAATAACTATGCAGACACTTTAGAAGAAAGTGAATTTGATATTATATCAAATAATGCAATGGAAATTGCACAAGACGTTGTTACATTTAATGTGTTTAAAGAAAAAAATCCTGAACATCCAGTAAATAAAAAGAACTTTAGAGGTATCCTTCAGTTTGAATACGATGCAAAAGGTAAAGCAACCCCTAACTATTCAAGTTATATAGTAGGCCAAGTATTTTATAATCCTGAAGACGGTTTATTTTATGAAAAAATAGCAGATGAAGGAGCAATAACAGATTTTAAAGCACTTGATCCTTTCACATATGATTAGGAGGATAAATGGCTTTAAGAGAAGGCATTGGGCTAATACAAGATCTAGATAAAGAAAAAGGCAAAAAGAAAACAATCACTAGAAACGTACGGGGTGTAGAAAGTAAAACTGAATACGATGATGAAGTAGGTGGTTTTACTGCAGCAGCAGCTGGAGTAGGTTCTGGTGTTATTAAAACTGTTGAAGGAGTTGTATCTCTTGGAGCAGAACTTATGGATGCGTTTGGTGTGTCTGAAAGTGCTGCAATGGAAGTAGAAGAATTTTTTGATAGATTGAATCCACTAGAAGAAATAGCAGAACAAAGAGCAATCGGTAAACTTACTCAAGCTTTAATTCAAATAGGTGTGCCTGCAGCCGCGGGTGCAAAGATTGCAACTAAACTTGCAACTAAAGCATTAAAAGCAAAAAGAACTGGTAAGTATGCAAATGTATTAGGAAAGAATGCACAAAAAGGAATTAAACAAGCTAAGAAATTAAATGAGTTGACAGGTAAACAAAGATTTGGAGCTGTTGTTTTAGGTGGAGCCGCGGGTGAAACTTTAGTTACAGACACAGAAGAAATTGGATCCTTTGGTGATGTGTTTGAAGCTGGACCTACGCAATTAGATAGAGAGGAAGAAGAAGATCCTCAAGAAGATGCTACTCGAAAATTAATGAACAGATTTAAGTTTGCATCAGAGTCTTTATTTGTTACACCATTTGTTTATGGTGTTGGTCTTGGTGCTAAAACATTAGCTAAGCGAGGAAAAGAATTAGCTTATAGTAGTTCAAAAATTGCACGAGGATTAAATAAATTTGGTGCAACGTTTAGACCTAGAGGAGATAAACCTAAAGAAGTATTTCTTTCTAAGATGAAACAAAATGCACGTAAGATGGCTGACACTAATTTTTCTATGGAACAAGTTGCACGGATAGATAAAGTTACTAACAAATATTTTCCAGCTACTAAAAAATTTTTTGATAGATCTTCTGATAATACTAGAAAAAAATTCTTAGCTGATCTAGATCAAACTTTATTTAAAGGAGATTTAAATAAAGAAGGATTAGATAAAACTTTAAAATCTAATCTTTTAAAATCAATGAACAAAGTAAAAATGCCTGTTGAAGATCAAGCTACTATTTTTAAAGGTTTAACAGATACACGTAAAAAATTTAGAGAGTTATTAGAAATAACAGCCGGTGGACCAGGAGCTAAAGTAGATTTACCTGCAGGGGTAGCGGTAGATTTAAGAGCTTTAATGGGAGATAGAATTAAAAATTACATAGGTAATACTTATGAATTGTTTCAAAATAAAGAAGTAGGTTTATTTAATAAGTACAGACCCACACAACAAGATAAAGATTTAGTGTCTAATATATTTATGAGATATGCAGCTAAGAATAAAAATCCTATTACTAAACCTGAAGCAGATAATATGGTAGATGAAATTTTAGATTCAGCTAGAAACATAGATCCTAAAAAAGACACACTTCCTACATTTAAATATCAAAATTTAACTAAAGGTGCAGATGATGCATATAATATTAAAACATTTGCTCAGACTTTAGAAAAAGAAGTTTCTGGAGGAGATAAAACTTTAGAAGTTATAGGTAAAGGAAGTAAAGCATTCAGAAAATTATTTGGAGAAGTAGAAGATGTAAGACATTCTATTTATGAAGGAGTCAATAGACTATCGCTTGTAGCTCGTAAGAATCAGTTGTTTGATGAAATATTAGATGTAGATGATAAAATGAAAGCTGCTGTTAAAGCAAGCACACCTCCAGGTCAACGAGGATTTTTTCATGCAACACCTTTAGAAGCACGAAGAGCTTTTGGAGATATACCTGGAAGAGAAATTGTAAAAATAAATCCTTATGTAGCTAACTATTTTAAAGATGGAGTTTTAGTTAATAGACTTAACAATATGTACACAACTAAAGCTATTGCCGAAGGTTTTTCTAACGTTAATAATCTTCAACAGTTTATGAGAGGTGAAACAGGTGGGGCAATGGGAAAAACTTTTTCATGGGCTTGGAGAAATTTATTATTAACTCCTAAAGCTGGAGCTCAATACGCTAAAACAATTTTATCTATACCTACACACATAAGAAATTTTTTAAGTTCTGGTGCATTTGCATTTGGAAATGGTATGTTATTTACTAACCCTCAATTATTAAAAGAAGCTTTAGCAAGAGCAGGAGCAACTGTTCAACTTGGAATTAGAAACCCATTATCAATGGAAAGATACAGAAGATATTTAGAACTAGGAGTTGTAAATACTAATACTAGAATGGGAGACCTTAGAAATCTTATGAGAGACGTAAGATTTGGTGATGGTAACATTGCAACCGATAGTGTTTTAAGACCTATGTTAAATTCTTTAGGTGCTTTTGGAAAAGGAATTAAAAAAACAGGTAAAGTTATGCAAGACGCTTACGTAGCGGAAGATGACTTTTGGAAAATTTTAAACTTTGAAGTTGAGTATGGACGAATGTTTAAGATGAATAAAAATAAATTATTAAAAATGTCTAAAGATCAAATGGAAGAAAGAGCAGCTGAGATTGTAAGAAATACAGTGCCTAACTATGCATATGTAGGTGAGTTTGTAAGAGCTATGCGTATGTCTCCTTTTGGAAACTTCATGTCATGGCCATCAGAAATATTTAGAACTGGAACTGGAATTATGCAACAGGCATTAAAAGAAATAGCAGACCCTGTTACCGGAAAACTTAATCCTGTTACCAGTACAAATCCTTTTAAAGCAAATGGATTAAAAAGATTAATTGGAATGACAATGACAACAGCAGCTATTCCTTATGGAGTTATTAAAGGATCACAAGCTATCTTTGGGGTAAGTAATGAAGAAGCAGATGCAGCTAACGATTTCGTAGCACCTTGGGCTAAAGATTCGCAAAAAATATATTTAAGAGATCCAGAAACTAATGAATTATATTTTATGGATTATAGTAGAAACAATGTTTACGATACATTAACAAGACCTTTTCAAACTGTCTTAAGAAATATTCAAGAAGGAATTGAAGACGAAGAAATTTTAATGAAAGGTTTTGTCGAAGGAATAGCTCAAGCAATGGGCCAAACTGCTGAACCATTTATATCAGAGTCTATTTACACAGAAGCGTTTATGGATATTTATGGAAGAGGTGGAAGAACTAGAGAAGGTGTACAATTATACACAGATGAAACACCTACTGCAGAAAAAGTAAAAAGAATTTCTATTCATCTAGGTAAAACTTTATTACCATCTGTTCAACCATTTGTTAGAACTTATAAAGGTATGAGAGATATACCGGGTAAGACTGGAGAAATGTATGAAGTTTCAAAAGAACTTGCAGGTATTATGGGATGGAGATTAACTAAAGTAGAACCAGAAAAAGCTTTAGGATTTTTTATTTATGATTACCAAAGAGGTATATCAGATGCTAGAAGAGAATTTACTGGAGGACCAGAGGGACTATTAAAAGGAGGACCTAAAACTCCAATGGATGTGGTAGAAAGATATTTTGTAGCTAACAAAGCTTTGTTTAATGTGCAAAAAGAAATGCTAACTCATTTTATTAATGCACAAAAATTAGGAATGTCTAGATCACAAATTAAAAAATCTTTAGAAAAACGAGGTATATCTGAATCCCTTATTACAGATTTATTAAAAGGAGATTTTAAATATTTTTATCCATCAGAAAAAATTCAAGAAAGATTTAAAGATATTGCTAGAGAAACAGGACAACCTAATCCTTTCTTACAAGCAAAAGGAATTGTTAATTCAATGAGAAATGTATTTAAAGGATTAAGTTTATATAGAAACTTTAACATGAATTTAGAAGACTTTATGCCTAAAGCAAGTAATTATGAATCTAAATTACCTACACCACCTTTAGATACACAACCTATGCCACGTGTAAATATGGCTCAAACTATGCAACAAAAAAATCCAATTACTAACTTGACACGAACAGAGGAAGCTTTACTATCACCATCAGAAAAAATAATTGCGGGGAGAACCTAATGAGTAAAACTAACGCATTACAAAGAATAGATTCTCATGAGAAACTTTGCAGGATTATGCAAAAACAAACTCATGACAAAATTCTTAAATTAGAACACCAAATTAATAGAGTAGAAAGTATTCTATTAGTGTCTGTAGGTGCTTTAATTAGTGGTATGGCTTATGTTATTTTTGCTCTAATGTCACAATAAAATTATGCAACTTTCAAAACATTTTTCTTTAAAAGAAATGACCAAGTCAATGACTGCTCAACGTAGGGGCATTGATAACACACCAGGATCAGGTGAGATTAAAGCTTTAGGTGATTTATGTTGGAAAGTTTTAGAACCTTTACGTGCACACTTTGACAAACCTGTGACTATCACCAGCGGCTATCGTAGTGAAGCATTATGTGAAGCTATCGGTAGCAAAAAGACATCGCAGCACGCGCTGGGGCAGGCGGTCGACCTAGAAATTTTTGGCATACCCAATATTAAGACAGCTTACTGGCTACAAAATAACGTGGATTTTGACCAGCTGATCATGGAGTACTACGACAAGGATGATCCTGCAGGCGGATGGGTTCACATAAGTTATCACGAATCAGATTCAAATAGAAAACAAGTATTAACCTTTGACGGAAAAAAATACACCGAAGGACTTCCAGAAATGAAGTGGTCCGGAGGAAAAGTAGTAAATTAAAAATTTTAGCGCGCGTCGCGCGTATATCCTACTAAATCCATGATTTCAATTCTTCACCTAAAACTTCTGACGCTATATTTATTTTTTTTCTTAGAGATTTTACGATTTTCTCGTCAACTGTCTCGTCGGCCAGGATGTCCACGTACGTTACCGACTTTTTTTGTCCGATTCTGTGTGCTCTATCTTCTGACTGTAATCTTTTTTCGAGGTCATATCCATTAGAATAATAAATAACTGTATTGGCTGCAGTTAGAGTAATTCCATATCCACCAGTTTGAGGAGTTCCTACAATAAATCTACATTTGTCATCTTCTTGAAATTTTTTAATATTTCCTTGTCTTTCATCTTGTGGAGTTAACCCATAATAGTCAACAATGGAACCCGGACCATGGACCTTAATAATTTCTTTAATTATGTCTTTTATATCCCATTGATAATGAGCCCATATAATTGCTTTACCTTCTATTTCATCTAATACGTCCATTAATTCACTAATTCTATTGTTAGGAATTCTTTGAATAGTTCCATCATCAGCAGTAAAATGACCACATGTAATTTGATGTAATCTCATTAACTGTGTTAATGCATTAACAGTTGTTACTTTTTTACCATTTAAGATAGCTAATGCTTCTTTTTTCATTTGCTGGTACAATTTATTTTGATCCGGACTTAATTTAATTTGTCTTTTCATATAAATTTTATCGGGTAAATCCAAACAATCTTCTTTTAAAACACGATAAGAAAATGGTTTAAGTTTGTCTGACAATTCTGCTAATCTTTGAAAACCAGCCACTAATTGAATTTGTCTACCTGAAATATTAGCTGTTTTCATAATGGCGTATCTAGTTCTAAATGCATAATAAGATTGAAAATCTAATAACCAAGGACTTAAAAATTGACATTGACTATATAAGTCTAATGGATTTCTAGTTACAGGAGATCCTGTCATTATTCGTCTATATTTAGCCATTTCAGATAATTTAATTATATTTTTAGTTCTTTTAGCTTTTGGGTTTTTTATCGTAGTAGATTCGTCGATAGCCATTAAAGTATTATGACTAGATAAAAATTTACGTGCAAAATCTGTACCTTTACTCGTGCTTAAAGCTTCTACATTCATAATAAGAAAATGAAGTTCTTCTCCAGTTTTAAATAATGTACCTAATTTTTTTGATTGACCTTTAGTTATATTAGCCTGCCATAATACAGACACATTTTCTATATGAGTTGGTAAGTGTGTAGGAATTTCTTGATTATACCATGTCCCTACCACACCTTTAGGTGCGATAATTAATGCTCCATTAACCTTACCTTTATCATAAAGCATAGCTACATTATCAATCAAAACTTTAGTTTTACCTGTACCCATTTCCATAAAATAAGCATAGGTCTCCCTATTCCATGATTTTTCTAACGCAATTAACTGATGCGCATATGGTTTTGTTTTAAATTTGTAATTCATTTTTACTTTCTAGTTGACAATATAATCTTTAAGACCTATATTGTCAAGCATGAAAGAAGAAAAAATTCGTTATGAAGATATTTCTAGTAAAGACAAAACTCCAGTAGTTTATATTGTTCAGGAAATTCCTGGAACTAAGGAGGGCAAACCTAAAATAAATATTTTAGGGGCGACTCAATATGGTGGTTTTAAATTTTTACTTCCAGAACTTTCTCAAATAATTTTTTCTCCTGGTCCTTTAATTTTTAAATTAAGGCAAGCGCTAAAAAATTTTTCTAGCAGAGATTATTTATTGCTTACAGGAGATCCAGCAATTATAGGAGTAGCATGTTCTATTGTATCTGATTTAACGAATGGTAAATACAAACTTTTAAAATGGGATAGACAAGAAAGAAAATATTATCCTATTGAAATTAACTTATACGAGAAAGGAAAAATAGATGATTGATTTCGAAAAAGACCAACAAGATGCAATGAAAAAGACTGATAACATTCAGTCACTTGCAGATCAAGTTGAAAGATTAGAAACTTTTGCAAAAACTATAGAAGCAGCAGAAGAAAATTTAAAACGATTAAAAAAGAATTATGAACATTTATCAGGAGAAGTTATTCCAACTATGATGAGTGAGATGGGTTTATCTCATCTTAAACTTATGGATGGATCTTCTGTAGATGTTAAGCCGCATTACAGCGCCACTATTACACAGGCGAATAAAGAAGCGGCGTTTAACTGGCTTCGTAACAATGGACTAGGCGATATTATAAAGAATGAAATTTCTGTATCGTTTGGTCGTAACGAAGATACAAGAGCAGCAGATTATGCTGACCTTGCGAAGAGTCACGGGTTTCAACCGACACAAAAGTTGAAGGTGGAACCTATGACTCTGAAAGCGTTAGTCCGTGAGCGTATTGAGGCAGGTAAAGAAATGCCAACGGAAATTTTCAATGTATTCATTGGAAATAAAACTACAATAAAAAGGAAACAATAACTATGAACCAAGTAGCAACAAAAAAAGAAGGAGCATTATCTACAAATTTATTTGAAGCTGATGCTAATAAAGGTGCTCAAAACATATCGCAGGAAGATCTTGCGTTACCTTTCTTAAAAGTTTTGGGACAATTATCTCCAGAAGTCAATAAGACTCATGGAAAATATGTCGAGGGCGCAGAACCCGGCAAAATAATAAATACAGTTTCAAATGAACTGTATGATTCTATCGATGTATTACCCGTCTTTTACAAAAGACAATACATAGAGTGGCAGGATCGTGGAACTAGCACTGGTGCTCCAGTTGCAATTCACGAGGCAGACAGTGATATTGTGAGTACAACTACTCGTGATAAATCTTACAAGGATAGATTACCAAACGGTAATTACTTGGAGAACACTGCCAATCACTTTGTGATACTCTTAGGTAAGAGTCCAACAACAGCTTTGATTTCTATGAAAGCTACTCAATTAAAAGTGAGTAGAAAATGGAACTCAATGATGATGGGCATAAAAATGCAGGGTAAAACCGGATTATTTACACCGCCAACATATAGCCACATTTATAATCTAAAAACTGTTCAAATGTCTAACGACAAAGGAACATGGTTTGGATGGGATGTATCTAAAGTTGGTCCTGTATCTGACAAATCAATCTATGATATAGCTAAAACTTTTGCTGAAAGAGTAGGTAAAGGCGAAGTGCAAGCGAAACATGGATCAGAGGAAACAAGTAGTTCACCATACTAACCGAATCCTAGGTAGTGGGCGGCGAAGCGAGAGTGGATCCGCCCGCTTTGAAAATTTATGTCAGTTGCAAATTTTAAAGATATATTTAAAGGATTAGATCGTGCGCGTGGTGTCACTTATGTTGACAAGAAAGGCGAAGACGGTCAAAAAATAAAAGGGAAATCGTTTGTAACGAGAGAAAAAGTTACAGATGATTTGTGGGATAGACACCTCAAAGGAATTGAACCAAGTCTAGGTATAATTCCAATCAATGATGACAATAAATGTATATGGGGATGTATAGATATTGATTCTTATGCAGGATTTGATCATAAAAAATTAATTGATAAAATTAAAAATTTAAAACTACCATTGGTGGTATTTAGATCTAAATCCGGAGGAGCCCATGTATTTTTATTTACTGAAGTTCCAGTAGAAGCAAAGATAATAAGAGACAAATTATTATCTATTAGTGCAGTATTAGGTTATGGAGGAGCAGAAGTATTTCCAAAACAGATAGAATTAAAATCGAAAGATGATACAGGAAACTTTCTTAATTTACCATACTTTAATGGTGATGACACAACAAGATATGCCTTTTTAGAAAATGGAGAAGCTGCATCACTGTCTGGATTTTATGGTTTACATGCAAGAAGTAAATTAACTCCTGAACAATTAGAAAAATTAGAAATTAAAAGACCACAGTCAGAATTTAGTGATGGTCCTCCTTGTTTAGAATCTTTAACACAAACAGATATAAAAGATGGAAGAGACCGAATACTTTATCAATATATACAATATGCAAAAAGAAAATGGCCAGAAAATTGGCAATCAAAAATAAATGCTTTTAACTATAGATATTTTGAAAAACATCCTGAAGGACCACTAGAAGATAAAATAGTTCAAGGTAAAATAAAATTTAATGACGGAAAAGATTTAGGTTTTAAATGTAATGAAGAGCCAATGTGTAATCACTGTGATAAAAATTTATGTAGAACTAGAAAATTTGGTATAGGTGGTGAAGCGGTATTTCCATCTCTTACTGATTTACAAAAAATTTTATTAGACGAACCATATTATTGGGTTAACGTCGACGGAGAAAGAGTAAAACTAGATACAATAGATTATCTTATGGAACAAAGATTATTTAGAAGAACGGTAGCAAAACAAATAAATAAAAAACCACCAAGAATTACAGTTAAAGAATTTGAAAAATATACTGATATGCTTTTACAAGGAATTGAAGAAGTAGAAGCACCTGTTGGATCGTCTAAAATAGATCAGTTAAGTAATCATTTAGAAGATTATTGTATTCAAAGATCAATTGGATCAGTTACTAAAAAAGATATTTTAAATGGAGCAGTTTATACAGAAGATGGCAAACACATACTTACTTTTCATAGATTTTTTCATGGACATTTAACCAAAAAGAAATGGAAAGAAGATTATCAAGTAACACAACAGATGCTTAAAGAACATTGTGGATGTGAAGAAGGAAGAATGACTATTGGTAAAAAGAAACCATCTATTATGAAAGTTGATGTATTTGATAAGGTTGAAGATCAATTTACTCAAAAAAAATTAAAGGAGGAGGCACCATTCTAATGAAAAAAATAGATATAAAATATATAGCTGGATTTTTTGAAGGCGAGGGTTCTATTTGTAAATACATTACTTATAAATATAATCCTATGATGAAAAAGAGGTATCCATGCACTACGATTCGTATGGAAATAGTTAATACTGATTTTGGTATTATGAAACAAATATATAAATATTTTAAAACAGGTCATTTAATAAAGATTAAACCTAGAAAGAAAGGGTATAAACCACAATTACGTTGGCAAACTACTCATAGACAAAGTTATCAGGTCCTTAAAAAATTAATACCTTACATGATTCATAAAGAAAAAATAAAAAAAGCGAAAGAAGTTTTTAAATTTTATGAGTAAAACAATTGTATTAGGACCACCGGGAACAGGAAAAACTTGGACTCTTCTTAATAAAGTACAGGATTATTTAAAAGATACTGATCCGGATAAGATAGGGTACTTTGCTTTTACCAAAAAAGCAGCTAATGAAGCCAAAGGTAGAGCAATGGACAAATTTAATTATACCGAAGATGACCTACCTTATTTTAGAACATTACATTCATTAGCATTTAGAAAACTTGGATACAATAAAGATCAAGTAATGCAGCGCAGGCATTATGAAGATCTTGGTAAAAAATTAAATATTTTTTTAGATTATAATGAATACGATGAAGAAGAGACAGGTATATTTACAACTAAGAGTGATTACTTAAGACTTATTCATTTGGCTAAACTTAGAAACATAACTTTAGAACAACAACTTAAATTAGGAGAACACAATACTGAAGTAGAATATAAAACTTTAGTTCATTTAGCCAACGAATTAGAAAGATATAAAAAAGAAAATGTTCTTAAAGATTATAATGATATGATAACAGAGTTTATTAAATCAGATAAATGTCCTAAATTTGATGTTGTATTTATTGATGAAGCACAAGATCTTTCATTAATACAATGGGATATGGCTAAAACTATTTGGAATAATACAGAAGATTCTTTTATTGCCGGTGACGATGATCAGGCAATATTTAGATGGGCCGGTGCGGATGTAGATTCTTTTATTGCACAAACAGGAAAACTTTTAAATCTTACACAATCAAGAAGAATACCAAGAGCAATACATGATTTTGCTTTAGGTATAATTAAACGTGTATCTAACAGAAGATATAAAGAATGGGCACCAAGAGATCATCAAGGATCATTAAAATTTCATGATGACATAAAAGATTTAGATATGTCATCAGGAGAATGGTATGTGTTATCGCGAACACGTCATATGTTAGATGGTATAGAAGAAGAAATGAGAGAACGTGGCTGGTATTTTGAAAACAGATTTAAAATAATGCCAGAAAAAGATGCAGCTGAAGCTGCAGCAGATTGGGAATTAGCAAGAAAAGGAACTCCATTAAACTATAAACAAATAGAAAGAATATATAGTTATATGACTCCTCAACATGCAGATAAATCAAAACTTAAAGGAATGGCTAAAGAAAGTTATTATAATTTTTCTCAATTAAAAGATTATGGATTAAAAACTGATGTAGTTTGGTACGACGCATTTAATGATCTAAACTTTAGAAGAAAAAATTATATTAGAAGCATGCGTAGAAATGGAGAAAATTTAAAAGTTAATCCAAGAATTCATTTATCTACTATCCACAGTGTTAAAGGTGGGGAAAGACCTAACGTAGTTTTATTAACTGATCTTACTAACAATACTAATAGATCTTACAGAAAAAATCCTGATGATGAGACAAGATTATTTTATGTAGGTGCAACACGAACAAAAGAAAATTTACATATTATAAGACCTAAAGATTATGAGAAAGCATACCCAATGGAAAATTATGAGTGATCACATATATAAAAAGCAGGTAGGCGGGAGTCACTACAAATCTATGGTTATTCAACCATCAGAATTTATAAACAGAAACAACATTCCGTTTGCAGAAGGCAACGCTATAAAATATTTGTGCAGGCATAAACAGAAAAATCAAAAAGAAGATTTACTAAAAGCAAAACATTATATTGACATGGCTATTGATAGAGATTATCCTGAAGAAGTGAAAGAGATAAAAAAAGAAAAAAAGAATTCGTGGGGTATTGTTAAATGATACAGTTTCCCTTATTTAAAGCTCAAACTGAATGGTTGCCACCAGAAAATTTTCCAGACTTATCTAAATATAGTGAGATTGCAATTGACTTAGAAACTAAAGATCCTGATTTAGTTAAGATGGGATCAGGTTCTGTTGCTGGTAGAGGAGACGTTACTGGTATTGCAGTCGCTGTTAAAGGATGGTCAGCTTATTATCCAATCGCTCATGAAGGCGGTGGTAATATGGATAGAAACAAAGTTTTAAAATGGTTTCAAGCAGTTCTAAACACAGATTCTATCAAAATATTTCATAATGCAATGTACGATGTATGTTGGATTAGAACTCTTGGTCTTAAAATTAATGGTAAAATAGTTGATACTATGATTGCTGCAGCGATTGTTGATGAAAATCAAATGAGATATGACCTCAACAGTTGTAGTAGGAGATATATAGGTTATGGAAAAGATGAATCAGCTTTATACCAAGCTGCAAAAGATTGGGGAGTAGATGCTAAAGCAGAAATGTATAAACTTCCTGCTATGTATGTAGGTGCATACGCAGAAAAAGATGCTGAACTAACTTATGAATTGTGGCAAGAATTAAAGAAAGAAATTTTACACCAAGATTTAAATTCTATTTTTGATTTAGAGACTGAACTATTTCCTTGCCTTGTTGATATGCGTTTTTTAGGAGTTCGTGTAGACGTAGAGCAAGCTCACAAATTAAAAGAAGAGCTACATAAAGAAGAAAAAGAGTTATTAAAAATAGTAAAAAAAGAAACGCAAGTAGACGTCCAAATATGGGCAGCACGCAGTATTGCTCAAGTTTTTGAAAAGCTTCGCCTCCCATTTGACCGCACCGAAAAAACAAATTCTCCATCATTTACAAAAAACTTTCTTCAAAATCACCCCCACCCACTGGTGAAAAGAATCGCCCGAGCCAGAGAAATAAATAAGGCCCATACCACATTTATAGATACCATAATAAAACATAATCATAAAGGAAGAATTCATGCAGAAATCAATCAGCTTAGATCCGATAATGGTGGAACTGTGACTGGTAGATTTTCGTATTCAAACCCAAATTTACAGCAAATACCAGCACGGAACAAGGAACTTGGACCACGGATTAGGTCGTTATTTATACCCGAGGAAGGCCATACATGGGGTGTATTTGACTATTCTCAGCAGGAGCCTAGGTTGGTAGTGCATTATGCAGCTTTACAGAATCTCTATGGTGTGGACGAAGTATTGGAAGCTTATAAACAGGGTGATGCCGACTTCCATACAATCGTGGCAGACATGGCAGAGATCCCTCGTGATCAGGCTAAGACTATAAATCTTGGTCTGTTCTACGGGATGGGTAAAAATAAATTACAAGCAGAACTTGGTATTAGTAAAGATAAAGCTGATGATTTATTCAAACAGTATCATAACAAAGTTCCATTTGTAAAAAGATTGATGGACAATGTTATGAATAGAGGACAAGAGCGAGGTCAAATCCGTACATTGCTAGGACGACTGTGTCGTTTTCACCTATGGGAACCTACACAATTTGGTATTCATAAACCATTACCTCATGACGCAGCGCTCCAGGAACACGGACCAGGAATTAAAAGAGCTTACACATACAAAGCTTTAAACAGATTGATACAAGGATCAGCTGCTGACATGACAAAGAAAGCAATGATTGAATTATACAAAGAAGGAATTACTCCACACATACAAGTTCATGATGAACTTGATATATCAGTAAGTGATAATGCAAATAAGATAAAAGAGATAATGGAGAATGCAGTTTCACTTGAAGTTCCAAACAAAGTAGACTATGAATCGGGACTTAATTGGGGTAATATAAAAAAAGAGGAGGAAAAATGAATAATATAAAACATAAAATAGAACATTTCTATTTAATGCACAGAGAATATATAATTGGTGCAGTTGTTGGTTTTATTATCGGCGCAATAATATTCTAATGTATTATGGCTTACCTAAACGCAAACATTCCTGTGACGTATGCACAGATCAGGAGAGAGTATCTCTATGATCTTAAAAAACATCATGGCGAAGTTGAAGACTGCATTGTATTTGGGCTTTCGTCCATCACTGGTCGTCCGTTACTTTTTCATGCAATTATGGAAAATGGTGCAATCTTTTATAGGTTGCCTATTTCGGCCTTTATTCAACGTGGTTTTCAACCGGAAACTGTTCCACATCAAAGACTTGATGAACTTCAACTCTGGAATTGCTTTAGTTATTATCCTGCTATTACTAGCTATGATATTTTAGACGGTCAATCCGGTAAGTACATAGGTAAAGATAAAAAATGGTATCACGGTGCCTACTTATTTACTGTTGATTTTGCTCACCCAGATAGTAATATACTAGATACTGATCATTCAGAAATTCCGCACGAACATAAGTGCGCACACATACTTGCGTTGGAAAACGGCAATTATGCGGCTCAGCCAAACAATAGATTAATATGGGATATCCCATCATTTACAGTTAAGGATGAAATTCCTGACTGGAAAGTTCAAACTTCTGAGTGGAATGTAGAAGACACTCGTAAGTGGAGAACAGAAGACACTGATAATTTCTTCTACGAAATTGAGGAAAAGAAGCATGAGTAGATGCAAAAATTGTCATTGTAAATGTCACTGTGATGGCGATCTTCATGCAGATGATTACGGTGTGTGTGTTTGTGATAATTGTAGATGTGGTAAAAAAAGAACTTACAAATATCAAAAAGATCATGCTACGGACATGTCTTTTGAAAATGAGGTTAGATACGAATGAATTTAGCAGATTTGTTAAAAAAAAATATAGTTATGGTACCAGTTGTGGCTTCAGTGTTAGTCGGAACTTTTACCGGCGTTCGTTATATTGTTAATCTTACAGACACAATCAATTCAAACCAGCAAGAAATTGTAGATTTACAAAGAGATTTAAAAGTTGCTGAAGATAAAATTACAGATCAAAATACAAGATTAACTTCTGCTGAGTCTACTTGGCAAATGGCAGAAAATTTATATAGACAATTAGCAGATCAAGTCAGAGAACATGACTATGATATTAAGGATTTAAATAGGTAGTTATGTATGGAGGTAGCCAGGATGAATTATTATTTTACAGGAATACTAATTATAGCAATGCTTTGGCTAGCTTTATGTGTAGGTCCAGCACATTCTCGTAACGAATATCTTAACGAGTATGGTGTTAGATGTGGTGAAATGGAAATAAGCACAGAAAGACGTGATACTGATTATAATTATTCTGAAAGCAGCACACATGAAGATCAATATATTAGATTTACTTACAGAAAATATTTAGGCACAGACTGTAAAACTTCAAAAGAAAACGTAGCAATCAAACAACAATTAGAATTAATGAAAATGTGTGGTAGAGTTAATGCTAATCCAAGTCTAGCATTAAATGAAAACTTTGCTTTACTTGTATCTAAATGTAGAGGTGTAACCCCTGCAGGAGATAATACTAGACCAGCTGACTCACAAAGTTTATGGGATGACATGAAAGATGAGTATAAAA
>VTLG01005867.1_pt1 | contig 34305 bp, 43 predicted proteins | sample 4694571 | NCBI WGS metagenome assembly VTLG01 (sample SAMN12604809, study PRJNA352737) | marine metagenome | biome: ENVO:00000447; feature: ENVO:00000209|ENVO:00000569|ENVO:01000036; material: ENVO:00002151; isolation source: viral sequences binned using virsorter ...
GGTCAGGCATCGGTGAGTTAATCCGTATGATCATCTCATTGTATTCTTCGACCGACATCTTAACACCGCGCTGAGTGTCCTTTGGCTCACGCACGCCAAGGCCCAAGCGAAGCTGCTCCTTGTCTACCAAAGCCCCACGGCCTCGCTTGCTGCCGGTGTGTGTCTCTGTGCCATACCAACGAACCGGCGAGATCATGCACCACACACCATTCTCGCACTGCGTCGGCTTCTCCGCGTACATATTCAGCTTCACCTCAACGTCTTCGCTCAAGATCGGCGTGCGTGACTTCACTCTGTTGAGGGCTTCATACCAGCCCCGGCGCATGCTGCTGACGTAATAGCGACCAGCTAACTGCTCATTCGTCGGATTCACATTACTCGCGTCGGGGTCTATCGTCCGCTCGACCGTAGCGACTAGACTGCTGTAGGGCGTAATCGCAGCCATTCCAGCCTGCGAATATTTCTTGGCGATAAGTTCCTGCGCTCGCGATATCCGCTGATCTATATTTTCATACTCCTGCCCGAATACCTCCATGATGTCGGTAAAGCCTTCCATCATCGGCATCGTGCCCAATTGCTTTCCAACAGACTTGCCGGTGTTCACCATCAGATGCTCTTCCGCAACAACCGCCCCGGCCATTGCAAACATCGCCTGCGTGTCTTCGTCGTTAGCGTAGGTGCTGGTATATGCAAGATCACCTGCCATAGATAAAAGGCCGGAAATTGGTTGAAACCGGTCGATACCAATTTGGTGATATGACCCATCGTCTTGGCGTATGCCGATTGAATACGGCATGATTTTGCTGCGTATCCACAACTGACGCATCGCCGGATCATCCGGGTACGCGCCGGTTATGCGTATGCCATCAACCATCTCGCCGCTTGCAAGATACGATAGTGTGGCAAGCAGGCCGGTGCCCATAACGACACGCGATAGTGCCATGTCTGCTTCTGCCCCGCCCTTGCTCATCGCTCGATAGAAACGTGGCGTGAGTGCAGCCAACGGCGTCCGCGCTGCCATCTCGTTCACAATCCACTGCGGTGTCTTATAAAACGCAATGATCGGCTTCATTAGCGGGTGTGACATATATACACCGACGCCTTTCTGAAAACCTTCAAGGGGAGCTTGGAAAGTACCACGCAAGGCGTAATCTATTGCGGCCTCATTTACGTCATCGTCCAAACCGGAAAGCATGCGCTGTGCTTCCATACGCATAACGTCGTCGCTTGCGCCCTCTTTCTTCAACCGATTTAGACGGCGCAGAGTCTGCGCCTCTAGTTCTTGCTGATATGAGATGCCCTTTGCAAACTCATCCTCAAGCAGCAACAGGCGCGGACCAAGGGCACGGACAATAATTCCGGTATAATCAACAAACCGGCCCAACGCATTCAATTGCCCTTCTTTTGACAAAAACGGTGCCTCACCGTCTTTGGGTATCCCAAGGTAATCAGCGCTAATCGCTTTTGTCTGATCGTCCAGCAGGTCGATCTTGCTTGCGCCCTCAATTTCACCTGTCGGGCCTCTACGACCAAATTGCTTTTCTTCTGTCGCTAACGCTTTCATACCCGCTTTTGTACCGTTAACGATGCCGCGCACCGTTGCCTGCGCCATCACGATTGCTTCCTCGGCATAGACGCGGTCTTCGTCACTCAGGTTTTTAAATATGTCTGTACTTACTCGCCCGACACCAATCTTGCCCTTCCATCCGGTAAGATTGACTAACCCCGTGCGAGCGGCACCGATCGCACCGCCGAGGGCGCGTTCCGGTACTTGGTAAAAATTGAATAGCGTATTAGCGACGACATTAACTGCATGCGTCGGCGGGCCACTGAGGATCGATGATATGTATGCCTCACCTATCATGTTCAGCCCTTTGTTGACCCCCAGCAAAATCTTGCTGGCAAATTTCATTTTTTTGTCGGGAGGTAGTGACGCCAACAAGACCCGTATCTCTTCAGTCTCTGCATCGCCAATGCCGGAATTATCGTATCGCTTCAGAATTTCTGTAACAGATGTCAGATCGCCCGGAGCTTCGACTGTTCGACCAAACGCTGACCGCACACCCTGCGCTGCGCCGGCTTCGCTCGCCGCGTTTTCAATACGCGGTGCCAAGTTGCTGACCAGCGCAAGAGCGTGACGCAGTTCCTCAGTCGTCCCGTTCTCTTGTGCGTTTTGCAGTGTCGCTAACAGATTAGAGCGAACATATAACGCTCGCGCTGTTTCGACTTTGTTAAAGGCTTGCCCCGGCTTGGTCTGCATGAGGTCAAGGATCAAGCGATCCATGCCAAGCTCTTGCGCCTCTGCTAGTAACTCCTCAAGAGTACGCTTATCACCGACACCGGAGAACTTGTCATCGAAAGCCTGATACAGACTTGCGAGATATTGCTTTTCCGTTTCATCCAGCAGGGATTTCTTCACAAGGTTAGGCCGCACAATTTCGACCAAATCCACGCCTTCACCAAGCACACGCCGGAGTTGATCGACCTCTTGCTCTGACGCAGGCTCAATAACCAAATTAGTGCCGGTCATTCCCGGCTCGACACGCACCGCACTAGGCGCTTCCGGCATCTCGGGTTCAAGCCGTTCCTGCTTACGCACTTGGTCAAAGATTGCTTTAGCTGCAGACCTCACAGGGCCAGCCAATTGGATTTCTGTCGCCGGTTCTTCTACGGCCTGCGGCAACCCCTGCAGTTCTTCCTCTTCTACGATCGTCTCCATCGGGATTGTTTCCGGCGGGACGATATTGGGGTCAGTCTGTTCTGCTTGCGTCAAATCATCAAGCGGCAGCATCGGTTCAGTTGTCATTGTGCTCCCCCTCGACTTGTGACATTGCTACGGCACCACCGGCAGTGAATAGCGGTGCGCCTTTCTTCATCAGGCTGTCGCGCATTTTCTTTGTGACGGGCAGCGTCCACACTTCTGCTCCGACAGTAGGTGCCTCAGGATCAGGCGCATCAATTTCAGTCACCCCAACCTTTGAGCCGAATTTCTTGCCCCACTTCGCCGCGTAGTTTTTGAGCATCTTGTCATAGAAGCCCCCCATGCCTCCGCCGCCGACATTCAAATCCAAACCCGAATAATCAACGGTCTCTTGTTTTTGGCTCCTAATTTTGTCGGCTAATTCTTTTCCAACTAAACCTTCAATTTCATTATCAGGGACAAATGTCCGCAGCATTCTGCGATTCCCGCCTTCCGGTGGGATATATCCAAAACTATAAGTGCCATCCTTATGCTTTTGCGCTCGCAATTCAGAAACTTGCTTGCTCAGATCATACCGCTCGGCTTGCATCTTGCCGGGTGTCCACGCGATCGCGTCGTAGCCTTCCTCTGCTGCCATACGGGCAACACGGCGTAATGCCATCTCATGCCACGTTTTTTTCATCGGAGCGTCAGGGACTTGCTTGTCCTGCGCCACTCGCGCCAGCATATAATTTTCTTCCTCAAGGTTGCTTAGCCATCTCGCAAAATACTCCCGCGCATCTTGCTCATCAGAGACCGTGCCCTTTCCAACAGACCGCGCAACGCCATTTCTGTCAGTCGTAACCCACTGCATATCAGTTTGGCTTATGTCAAAGTCATCAGGCGCGTATGCTTTTGGCTTTTCAATTTCGGAACCTTTATATCCTGCCTTGCGGCCCTTCTGATGCCAGTCGGACTGTATCTCTTCTATGAACAAGATGCGCTCACCGTAGGGACCGGTGCGGTCGTTGAGGCGCATGTGAGCTAGGACGTTGGGCTCGTCAAAGTGACCGCCTCTAAATTCTTCTGATTTTGGTGGGTTTACAGATAAACGATTGATGGCCTGCTCGGTTGCCTCTTCTAAAGTGCTACCACCAACAGGAGTTCCCACACCCGACGGGCTAACTAATGTATATTTAGCTGTTGGATGCCCTTCAAGCGAAGCCACTTCATACCCATCAGGTAGCTGAGTTAAAGGCACAGGTTTAGCTGTCGGCAACGTCAGCAGCACCTCGCGATAGTTCTCGCCGCCGGGTAAGGTGTAGCTCGCAAATTTAGGACTATCGGGATAAGCTGTACCGCCAAGCCCTTCTGCCGCTTCCCACTGTTGCGTCAGTGCGTCAGCGGCATCCCAATTACCTTGCGCTTCAGCGTTGTCGATTAACTCTTGCCATTCGTCACCGGTGCGCTGTGGTAGGTCACCGCGCTTTGTTACCTCTTCAATCTGCACTTGATTGGCCTGCACGTACTCCTGCACCTCGGCCTTCGTCACAGACTTCTTGCCTTTCAAGAAATCATCGAGGCCGATCCACGCCATCTCTTCCGGCTTGACGCCCTCACCCTTCGCAATCATTGCCCGCATCTGCGAAGCGCTGCCCTTCTCCATCGGCAACGCTTCGACAGCGCGATTGACCGCGCTATAGAAACCGATGTCGGAAACGTCAGCGGCTCGATCGACCGGTACAGTCGCACCACCCATTCCCATGTTCATCACAGTTAAATCAGGGGCACCGCCGCGTAATAATTGCTGAGTTGCCCGCGCAGTCACGCCGACGCCCTCTAACTGTTCCATCATCCCGCCCATTAGAGCGCGACCGAAATTGATGAGTTGATTGTCTTCACTCAGATCAATCTCTTCGCCTGTCTGCGCGTCAGTGATCACACGCGGGTATAGCTGCCCTTGGTGCAAAATGTAATCGTCGGACGGTACGCCGGAGAACGTGCCCGACGCCGCGTCATAATAATCGCCCAACGGTACAGTCGGGTTTTCAATAACAGCCATCTGATAATCGACCGGCTGCAGAGAGCCGTCTTCTATACGGTTCTCGACTTCGCCGATCCTAAATTGCTGATACGCTGCACCGAAATCATCACCGAGAAGCTGCAAGGCGTTCGTCGCTAAATCTGACATGCGACCACCCACCTCATTCGATGGCGCTCGCTCTTGCATCGCATCGTCAGCAGTCGGCTGTGCGAAGCCCTGCATTTCATTGCCACCAAGGATCGGATTGCTCTCAGGGCCGGGCTCAAACGTGATCGGGTTAAACCCGGTCGATGTTGCCCGATACATCTGCGGCGGCGCGCCCAAGGATCGCAGGCGAGCTCGCTCCAAAAACAGAGCCTCAATGCGATCTTCACTCATCGCACCGTTCCCAAATGTAATTGCTCAATGGTATCGAGTTGCTGCATTAGCCTGCTTATGTCTCTTTTAGCGTTTGCAGCACGAGCGGGTAGCAGGCGGTCAAGGCTTTGAAGGTAATATTTTACGGTGCCTACATTGCTTATATCTACCAAGTTATCGTCGGTAAACGCCTCAGGCAGTTCAAAATCGGCAAGGCCTAATTGCCTTCGGCGCTCCGGCGTTACTTGTTTAAGGGATGTTGCCAAAAATGTCCGACTTTTAAGATAGCTGTTACGGAACGCTTTCATTGCAGCAGGCAATTCAATTTCTGTCATTCTCTCCGAGACTTTACGGAAAGCGTCTAGTAGATGGTTTCGCGGGACGAAACGCTTCAACTGCCCAAGAGCACTTGCATCACCGGCCAACGCATCCCTATGCTCACGCAGTTTTTCCTCTATGTGATCGACTGCGGTATTATATTGCTGATTGGCTTTCACTCTTGCCGCTGACAATTGACTGCTAGGCGTTGTGAAATCCGGTTGATATTTCCGTTTTACTTCATCCAGCGTTTCTTTCATTAAATCATTTTGCTGGTCTCGCAATTTTAAAAAATAATTAGATTTGGTTGCTGACTTAATTTCGGCCTTAAAAATGTCGGCAGGCGACAGCCGACGCGCAGCCAATTTCCTGTCCAATTCCTGCGTTATGTTTGGAGGGTCAAAGATAATGACGTCATTAGTTTGGTTTAGTATTGACGAGACATTTACGCCTGTAACAGCGAGCTTTTGTGCAGCTTTTTTCAACGCTTCGGGGTCATTGTTATTAAGAGCATCAGCCAACTCAACATAGGCCTGCTCTTTAAACGCCGGGTTATTAGCGTCGAACTGTCGCTCATTTGCTTCGCGGAATTTGTTTTGCTGTTCAAGCGTCGTCGCAGCCTGCTTATAGACATCCTGTTGATCTGCATCAGACATACTCGACCATATTTCACGCAACTCAGGCGGCAGCTTAGTAGCCGGGTCTTGCAGGCCTTGATATAATTTTAATGCGCTAGAGTTTGGCAGCCTCGCAAAATTGAGCAACTTGCCGACCTTCGCGGTATGCACGGCTTTGTCAAAGTCTGTGAGTTTTTGCTTCTTTGTAGACTCCGCGACATTGTGGGTTATCAGATCGTTTTCAGTCATCTGCCGTAATGCAGATATTTGATCGGCCAAAGACGCGGTATTGGATTGCGGATTGATTGGCGTTTGGTAACCATCAACCATTGACACCGCATCACCTATGCGGGTAACCGCACGCCCGATCGCGTCAGCCTTGCCCTGCTTTATCTGCGCGGTGGCGTAACTCCTCGAATAACTCTGCAGATTGCTTGTTGCGAGCATCGACAGAGACTTTTGCATTTTGCCTGCTTCAGTCGGGCTTACCACTGAGAAAGCGTTGGCGTATTCAGAAATAATGCTGTCGAATTTTGCACGCAAATCGGTTGGCGACAGTGTCGTGTCAGCCGATGCAGCAGTAAATTCTTCAGATATTTTACGGCGACCCGCGACTTCATAACGCGAGGCCGCAACGGCAAGACTGCCCTTGTATGCTGCCTGCTGGTACACATTAAAGCTACTAGGGTCACCTGCCAGTTCTACAGGCGCTCCAATTGATTTTGCCTGTTCAATGTCTTCAATTGTCGGTGCATTCCGCGCACCGTAGGCAAGACCTTTGGCCTCCGCTTGCGCCGCTGCCATCTTGCTTGCTGACTCGGCGAATTGACCAATTCGATTGGCAAGCGAGCCAAACGATTGCGCCTGCACTTGCAATGCCGGATCAGGCCCCGTGGGTACGCGCACGCCCCCGCTGACCGGCGTGACCATGCCTTGCAAAAGTGATGCTCGCTGAAATCGCTGTGCCATATCAACTGAATGTCACGTTGCTGCCACTGTACGGTTGCGATGACCAACCACCACCGCTTGGGTCAAACATCGTTTGCCCGCCTACATTGCCGCCTGCACCGCCTGCACCGCCTGCACCGCCTGCATATGCGGATGCTGCCGCGCCGACCATGGTTGTCATCGCTTGAAAAACCGCTGCAGACTTCGCTGCTTTACCTGCTGCGCGGGCGCGAGACGCTTGAAATAGCTGCATCTGCGCCTGCTGCTCACCAAGCAAGACCGTGATGGCCCGATTGTTGTCTGCCATAGCGTAGTTAGTTCCACCGACATCAAGTGCGCGGGTACGCAAGCCGAACGGATTGCCGCTGAACGGATCAATGTTACCTGCGCCAGCCGCTGCGTTAATCTTCGCCATGTTGACGAGCGTTTTCTCCAACTCAGCGACAGCCGCAGCCTTGTGCTTGAGGCTTTCCTGTTTACCCTTAAACCGCGTGAACTCAGCCTGCACTTCGTAGCCGCGAGCTTGTCCCTCAAGCATCGCCTGTTCCGCTTGCCCTTTCCGAATTTGGCCGTACGCCTTCATGGCCGCAAGAGCAACAACAACAACGGCAGCAGCCATAACTTAATCTCCCGGTGACACGCTGACTCGATAGTCTAAAGCGAGCAGCGTCATGAATAAGGGTTGCGATTGTGTGACCTCGACCTGACCTTTCCGGTCATATCCGAGAAACGGGCCGATCTGTTTGGTGCCAGTAAACTTGCTGACACCCTCGTCTAACAGGTCGCTGCCAAGCGCGCGAAACGGAACATCAACGCCGTTGATCGTCATGCTCTGCGTATTGTCAAGGATCGCGCTGACACGCACGACGCGCTTCTTTCCGCCTAGCACCGGGCCTTGAGGCAATCGCGTCTCAACCGGCATAGTGCGGGCAAGCGGTGTGGTTTTTGTTGCACCGGCAAGCGTGTCGGTGAAGCTCGGATATTCGAGCCCGATCTCTAAATATGTGGTTGCTGTGCGATCGGTCGTAATTGCATTGCTTGATACAGTCTCGTCGCCAAGCATCGCGTCGTCGGCAATCACTTTTACCGACTGCCCCTCAAGGTGGTTCAGGCTGCTGACCGACGTGCTGCCCGGCAGATTACCGGCAGCGCTGGTGTACTGATACGATGCATCTGTCGTGTGGTTGTTATCGAACACCTCAAGATAGTAGACAGTTGCCGAGTTAATCGTGCGCTTGACCACGGCATACACCAGCGGCACGTCAGCATCCTCAACGCCGACATCCTCAAACGTGCCCGACGTGGTGATCAGAGACGGAGCGACGACGTTTTGTGAGCGTAGAATACTGAAGACTGCCATACTGCCGTCACCGCTATTGACGATGTGCAGCAGATCGCCCTCGTCGACGTTGGTGCCCCGGCGCATCGCCATTCGCGACGGCGTCTGCAACAGGTGAGACGACAGCATTGAGATGTCATTGGATATGTAACTGCCTTCCATGTCAGAAAACAGAAACTCGCGGATCGCCTTGCCGCCACGCTGCAGGTACAGCGTCCCGCCCTCAGTGCTTACCGGTCGCGTGCCGCTCTGAGACCCACGGCGGGTGCTTGGCTTAAATATAAAGTTGAGCGGAGACAGCGGCTCGCCGTCGAGCTGCGGCACTACAAACTCGGTGCCCGTTGTAAACACTTGGAAGTCACGACCGGAAAACACGCCGACAATTGCATTCACCTGATCGGTGTCGATCGTTGCCTCTAAGCCTTCGTCATCCAAGGACTGCCCCGGATCAAAATTAAAGAACTGTCCGACGCGAGACCCCCATATTGTTGTCGGCAGGTTTTGTGCGCCGCCCACGAGCAGACGGCCCTCATGAAACGCTGCACTGCGCGGCCATCCCTTGTAGCTACTCCACGCATCTTCGTATCCGCTTTCAAGCACCCAATCACCGGACGAGATTGATGACGTGTTAAAAAACGGGATTTCGACCTGCGCCTCGACAACCGTCGTTGAGGTGAAGCTGACAATGCGAGCACGGCCAAAGTTGTTTGTGTTCTCGCAATACTGACCAACCACACTGCTGACAGTGTACGTCGATGTCGCATCCGGTTGCGTCGTCCACGCAGACGACACCGTCGCGACTTTGCTACTGCCGACATAATCAGAGATGACCCGCGTCTGACCGTTGCCGGTTCCGCCCGTGATGCGAACTGTAGCGCCGTTATAGATGTCGTCAGTGGCAAGTGCGCCCGACTTGAGCGTGATCGTGCTGCTGCCGCCCGCCTGCGCTGTACCGGTGTCGCCGTCATGGAAGACCGCAGAGCCTGCCGTTAGCGTGACCGCACCGTCTACCTTCGATGGCGTCAGTGTCGCTGCCGGGTTTGTCTCTGTCAGCGTGAAAGCAAATTTGGGAATGTAGTCGAAAGAGAGATCACTGACCGTCCACGTTGAATGCGAGGCACCGCGCACAATTTTCAGCGGAGTCATCGTCTCCTCAAACAGCAGCAGCGTGTCAGCCGACTGCGTGTACCACAGGTTGGACAGTCGCGCAGATGTCACCCCGTCAGTGACGCCCGACACACTTGAGGACACGTCAAGGAAGTCATCGCTGCCACCGTTGATGCCGGTGACCTGCGTGCCTTCTCGGAAAACATACATGCGCGTTCCAACAAAAATGAGCATGTAAGTTTGCGTGGTGGAAAACTGAAACGGCACCAACCGCACACCGTTTTGTGGCGAGGCAGCAGACGGTATTTTATATAGAAACCGCAAACCCGGACGACGCTCGATCGATCCCTGCGGCTTGCATATCACATTACGCGCACGCTCTAGTGCACTCTCGTATTGTCTCAGATCAATACGACCGCGCAGTTCCGGGTTGATTTCACCCACCGCAAAATTCGTTTGGACTTTTATGACGCGGCTCATGCAAGGGTCAGCCGTGTATCGATCAATGGGAAATCTTGAATGAACGAGGTGCCGCTGCCCATGCCATCAACGGCTGCGGCTTGGCGAAAATATCCACCGCGCCCACCTTCTGCGGGCGAACCGTATGCCAGTTGTTGAAAGTATGCCGCCTTCTGCGTTTGGTCAGTGACCGGCTCGGCAAGGATCGACGCCATGACATACTTGAGCAATTGCACAAAGTATGACGGCATGACCTGCTCTAATGGCCGGAACTGATAGTCAATCGTAATGTTTTCCTGATCAGTGATAATTGCCTGCTCATACACTTCCCAACCGGCAGTGATCGGCGAAGCGCCTACGTCGGAGCTGTTGAAGACAGCGCGAGGTACGCCCGTCAGGCTGTCGCTCGGCATAGGGTAAGCAAAAGAAAATTCATTGACCGGAGCCGTGGCTGAACGCGCTAGGTCTTCTTTTTTAATCGACCAACTCCACGGGTATTTAACGAGCAGACTGTCTCGGGTATGCGGATACAACTCTGCGCTGAGATTGGCACTCGTCGTGCCATCACTAAACGACGAAATCGCACTCTCTCCCAACAATTGAAGAGCGTGCGAGCAAATGGTTACCTCAGTGTCGTCTGTTGCCATTTTTCCCCCATGATCCCCGAGACAGGTGGAAGAGACCTGCCTCGGGGTGGGAAGCGCCGTCGAGGAGAGGACTCGACAGCAGGGATTGCTTAGTCGCTGTCGGTCGCCGTGATGGTGAGGCCATCGACGGTATCGACTGCCGAACCGGTGTTCGCGTTGACGTAAGACCACGTCAGCACCGGAGTTCCGCCGGTCGCTGAAGCAACGAGGATTACATCGTTGACCTTCAACAAGTCGGCTGCGCTGTTGAAGTAGTTGGCCGCTCGCACAACCGACTGAGCATCGGTTGTCGAGTACGACCATATCTGCGGAGCATTACCGGCTTTGTTTCCGCCACCGATGAGGTTGAGTCCGTCTTTATCGTAAGCCATGCTCTATCTCCTAGCTCTCGCGGGTTGTGATGCGAACGATACCGTTGTCATCGATCGCAACCCCACCTGCTGATAGCATGCAGTTGGTCAGCCACGCAGCCCGCTCGGGCACGTAGTTGATTTCGGTTTTGATGCCGATGCCTTCCGCGTAACCGAGTGCAGACTTGTGGATCGCGTAGCATGTGCGATCGCTTGAGCCGTCGATGGTCAAGCCGCCCTCGTCCATGTCGCCCATGACAACTACCGTGAAGCCCATGTACTGATCCACGGCACCGGACATAAGTGCACGGGCAGAAACATAATCGACGCTCGTTGCCTGTTCTTCACTGAGCAGGTTGGCAAGGCCGTTGGCGTGAATGATCAGGAAACGATCATTGGCCGGGACGTTCTTGGCGTTGAGCTTTTTGGACGCTTCACGAACCTTGGCGAAGTTCAGATTGGTGTTTGAACCACCAATTGAATTGGCGACCGTCTGTGGCGAGGATGCCGCATCGAGTGCGTCAATTTTGATCTGATCAGCGCGACGACCAATGGCGTTTGACACGACCTCAACGAGTTCCTGTCGCTCGTCATAATTGACCTTCTGTTGATCGAAGATCGAGGTGTATTCCGGTGCCACATAATCGGTGAGCGTTGCCGTCACGTTTGAGTGCGTGACGTTGAGCGCAGACACGTTGGTCGATGGAATGTGCACGGTGGCCTGTCCCGCTCCGATTTTGGGGAATTGGACCGTGCTGCCCACGACGCCCGTGCGTGTGCGACAAGCCGATGCTAACTTTTGGACGCTTTGGTAATTTTGGTGAACCTCGGCCTCAAAAAGTTTTACGAAATTTGTTGATAGACTCACAGCCATATCGAAAATCTCCGTAGGGGTTAAGACAAATCGCCAAGACGTTGGGGACGAATGTCCGGGTCAGGCTTGCGCTACGCGCCGCAGACCGATCCTGTCGGAGTAGGGTCATCTAATCAGATGCACACTTTTTGTCATATGTCAATCACAACCGTTATGACTACGGACAAAAAAGACCCGGCGCAAAGGCCGGGCCAGTGCCTGACTGTGGCAGGTCAGTCAGGTGGGGAGGAACTTATCCGAACGTCGGCGCGTGCCCGTCTTTGCCGTACACCCGTTCAAATTGCTTGTAGACCTTGTTGCGGTATGCCGGATTGGATTGGTATTCCGGCGAGGCAATCATGGACTGCAAATCATCTGCTGTCGGTGTGTCATCACCGTCAGGCGTTGCCTGCACGGGTATCGGCTTCTCGCCATAATATTGCCGCAATCGTGTCAGTGCGCGGATGCCGGAGGCGGTGCCGCCCCACACTTTAAATTCCTCGAAATCATCCTCGGTCCACACGCCGCGCTGTACCAGTGACTGCGCCCATTTGACCTGTCCGTTGATCATCTCCTCGGCATTCGGACCAAGTTGGCGCAACTCTTCCTCGCGATCAAATTGCTCTTCAATCGGGTCTTGCTGCTCCGGCATTTGCTCCATGACCATTCCGACAACCGCCTCAAAGTCGTCCTGCGTCAAACCGCGATCCTTGGCGACTTCGCGAAACTTGGTCAGCAGCGCGTCATCTTCCGGCAGTTTCTCCTGCAGGAATTTCACGTCGTAGTCTTTATCGCCTTCGGGGATCAGGTGCTTGCCGTTGCGTAGCTTTTTGTAAAGTTCCTGTTGCGACTTGGCGAGGTTCTCGTAATCAGCCTCGCCATCGTCGGAGTTCCAAAATCGATCAGGCAACCACTCGGGCTTTTCGCCGCTCGCCGCTTTATCGACATGCTCAATTGCATCGTCTTCCTGTGCAGGCTCTTCGCTCTCGATCTTTGCAGCATCAAGCAGGCCGGTTTCCGGCGCTGCCTGCTCTTCCGTTTGCTCTTCGCTCATCTCTCTTTGCTTCTCTCTGCTCTGTTTACAATCTCGCGGATCAGCGCGTTCTGACCCTCGCGGTAATAACCGAACTCCGCGTCATATCCGGGTGCCCATGCGGGTTGATGCAGGAAAGCACCGCACAGCCACTCCAACATCTTCTCGCCGTCTTGGCTTTCGAGGATGCGATTAAGCGCCCGGTCGAGTTCAGCCGCTTCTGTTTCAGTTTGTTTCAGCGGTAGTGGGCTGTCAGCGTTGACGCCTTCCCACCCCGGCGTCGTGATGTCGATCACGTCAGCAGTCATCGCCGTCCTCCTTGCGGCCCGCACCGATCGCAATGCAGCCGTTTGTCAACCTGATGTAACTGATCGCTACCGCATTTCTTACAGGTTCGCTTTCGACTCATTTCTTCTTCTTCGGCGGGCGACCGCGTTTCTTGCCGTAGGTGCCTTTTCCTTTGGGCATCACACTACTCCTTCCGGTGGTGGTGCGGCAGGTGGCTGCATCGGCATGCCCGCCTGCTGCTGCTGAATGAACTGCATCGCCTGCTCTTCGATCTCGGCACGCTCTTCCTGCGTGGTGCGTACCTCAAGCGGCACGCCCAGCTTGTCGGCTACAAAATCGCTGACCGCAGCGTAGTTGATCATTGCCTGCCCGACCGGACCAAGTTGCGACGAGATACCGATCCACTGCAGCACGTCCTGCACCTCGGTCATGTTTTGAGCTTGAGCGAGCGGGCTGACAGGCACGACTTTGACCTCTAGCCCGTTTATTTTGAGCGGTAGCGTTATCAGACCGGCGTCGTCCATGATCGACATCGATCGACGGACAAGTGGTACCATCGTCTCAGATATGAGCCGACCGAAGGCACTTCCAAGATTGGTCGCCAGCTCACGCATGCGTTCTACGATCTCGGTAGCGCTGCGAGCACTCATATTATCCGGCGGCAGACTGTCATCTAGCAGCGTGCGCTTGATGTTCATCCGTAAATCCTGCAGCACAATCTGACTGAGTTGCAGATCGCCGGCGCGGGGCAGCGGCATGAGTGACGGGCCTGCCGGGCCTGCGTTTCTCGCTACGGGAATAATAGCCCCCGGTGCGACGCGGATCGTCTGCGGGTTAAGCACGCCGTCATCGACAGCGGTATACATGCCGCTGATGCCAAGGCTGGCGTTTTTCAGCAGCAGTTCGACAGCCTTGTTGAGTGTCAAAATATCTGCGAGGCAGGCGACCACGGGACCGCGTCCGTAAATTTCACCGGCGATTTTCTGAAACCTGCTGACAATCCACGGTGATGACTTCAACTCGCGGTAGACCAGCATCGCGTCATCGCTGCGATCCTGCTCGCCTTTGTAACAGATGTAATAGCCGAAACTGCCGTCGCCGTTTCTAATCGTGCTTTCCTGCAGGTCGATCGGCTTATGTGGCTCGTCTTCGACAATGCGCCGCAGCACTTCCGGCAGTTCTGCGTCTTCCCAAATGCGATTGATATTCTCAGCGGCTACGCGCACCCGGCGATAGACGTTCTCCACGTTGCCGTTTGGCCCCTCCTCTAGCGCGACGAGGAACTGCGGGATCGACTGAAACCGGATGGGCTCAAGGTCGTCACCGGCCTGCACCAGCATCACGCCCGTCCCGACGCAGAGGTCCATCAAAAATTCGCCCATTGCGAGGTCGAAATTTGTCTGCCGGATCAGGCTGAAAAATTTGTGCGTGTATTTTTGCAGGCCGTCAGCGACATCGTCCATGCTCTCTTCGGGTATGTCAGTACCCGGCTGCAAAACCATCCACTTTCGATCCGGCGGGAACAGGCCGCTTTGAATGCGATTGGCGAAACGCTGCACGCCGTGGACGGCAGTGCTGTCAAAAACGGTCGATCCCTTTTTACGCCCGCCGACCTTGCCGTCATAGTATCCGTCATAGAGGTTGCGCTGCGGCAGAGCGTACTCGTAACACTGTTCATACAAGTCGCGGAAAGTTTCCTTTCGCGACCAAGCAGCATTGTAGCGTTTTGTGAGGTCACCAACTGAAAGACGCGCCATTAGCTTGGCCCTAGTGTGTTGTTCATAGGTGCTGACGCGGTCGTCGTGCCGAGTGCTTCACCTGTTATGCCAAGCGGAGACCCGCTGATCAGTGCCCGACCACCACGGCGCGAGCGGCGCTGTGCAGCTTGGCGGCGTTGGGTGTCTGTGCTTTCAACAGGCTTTGGCGCGGCCACGGGAGCCGGTGGCGGCGGCGGCGGCGGCGGCGGTGAAGACGGTCTTGAAATTACACTGCTCATGCTGTGCGGTTAGCTTGTTCACGCGAGAACTCGGTAGAACTCGGGCCTAGCGTTGTGTCTTCGGGAATGCCGAGAAATGGATTACTGTCGTCCTGCGATAACAGCAAGCGGCGACCGGATTGACGGCGGGCGCGTTTACGCGCAGCAATCTGCTGTTTGTTTTCGCGTTCCTGCTGCGCGAGCCGCTCGTCCTGCTCCTGCTGTCGCCGCAAAAGCTCGGGATCAGGGCCCGGCGGTGGCGGTGGCGCTTTAGGCTTTGAGAACAGTCCTGCCATTCGACAACCTCCCAAACATATAAAAATCTGATCCGTCAGGCCCGTAGCATTTGAGCAGGCCCTCCTCGACAAATCCTAGCGCTTTAATGAAACGAATGGCTGGTGGATTGCGGGCACATACGGTGCACTGAGCGCGCACAATACTGAGCTCGTCCATAAGTATGTCGATTAGACGTGGCGCGGACGTCCAAAACGGACGCACGACGGACGCAAGTGCGGTGTCTGTCAGCATCCATAATTCGCAGACGCCCGGCCACAGCTTAATGCATCCGAAGATAATGATCGGCTTGCCACGGTGGCACCCGACATATGCGGGCCCCATTTCGTTGTATGCCGCAATAACCTGCGAGAATTGCGGGATGTGATCGAAAAACATGCGATCGGGCTCGCGCAAATCCATCATCTGCAGCAGCGCCGGGTGATAGGGCACAATTTGACAGTCGTGACGCGGCAGACCGCAGGCTTCTGTCAGTGCCGCGTAGTCGTTAAGCAAAGACATCGAAGTCTAGCGTGGCTTGCGGCATCCGTGCCCACGTCGTCGGTGCCCGTGTCATTCTCTTATGCTCGCCGCCGCCGAGTACGAGATAGCCATAGGCGTCACCGATGTGGGAATGCTCGTTTTTGTTGGGCACGTCTCTGTACCGCTCCTGCCCTGCCCCCATCGACACGCGGCTGAAATGGTAGCCGCCTGCAAGTGCCTTGCGGGTGCGCGTGCATTTACGATCGACCAGCAGGCCGGGTGCCTTGTCTATATAGCGGATCATCGGTGAGGCCATCGCCTCGCGGCGGGTCTTCCAATCGTTCGTCGCTGCCGGGCGAGCGGTCAGGCCGATTGTCTTTAGATGATCGAACGCGGTCACCTCAAAAATTTGGTCACGCTGTTGACCGGCAGGGTCACCCCAAATCATCACCTCGGCTTTTGGAAACAGCGTCTCAAGTTCTGCTTTCAAGGTGTTACCAAACCTCTCCAACCCCATATCGAAGGTCACAAGCTCATGAATGATGCGCCACTGACCGCTGACAGAACGCTGCCCGAAACAGGCCGCAGGCGTCAGGCCAAAGTCGAGTCCGATCTGTATTGGTAGCGACGGGTCATACTCAAGGCTGTCCACGGTCATGCTCTCGTCGTCGTACTCCGGCGTGATCGGCTTGCCTTCTTGGACGTAGGTGTATTCGCCTTTGGCATAGCAGCGTATCCAATCAAGATTTTTCCCACCGACGAGCTGCTCGTAATAGCCGCTAATAAGATTGGTGAGGTTCTCCGCACTCGGATTTACCTGCCACCACTTGCCTGCCGACTGTACGAACCCGTTAAACTCAGGCTCACTCGGCAAGTCGTCGGACGGTGTCTCAATCACCCCGCCGGGTTGCTTGTAGAATTTCCACCCGTATTCACCCAACGGGGCCTCGCCGCCCTCTGCCAAGCGCCACCACCAATGATCATCATGCATTGGGTTGGTATCCATCCAAATGCCCCGCCACGACGGGCCCCCATCGGCCTGCACCGGGAACCGGCCAACGCGGTGCGTCAGACCGTCGATGATTGCTTTCGGCAACTCCCGCGCCTCATTGATCCACGCGCCGGTCAACTCCAACGACAGCAGTTTCCGCACGTCTTTCGGTTGATCCAACGCGAGGAAAATCACCTCGCAATCGACACCGGCTGCACCGTCTCTGCTTGGCAACTTGATGTGATGGGTAATCGGCGGCGACCAGTGCGCCCTGCCCCAAATATGCTCGGGAAATATTTCCATCCACGTCTTGAGCGTCGTCGTCCGCAGCATCGGGTAGCTGTTTCTAACCACAGCAAAGCGCGATCTGCGGATACCATCACGCGGGCTCGGCTTTTGCTTTACAGCGCGGAGCATGATCTCGGCAGCGCAGGCGTAACTCTTGCCGGAACCGACCGGCCCCATGATGCCCCTTACAAAGCTGTCATCGCGCAGGAAGTCCCACACGGTGCGGCTTTTGGAAAAATCGAGATTCAGACTCGCTGTCGGCTCCATCACAATCTCCGAAATTTATCGATCGGTATCAGCGCCACGGGCTCGATATCCTGCGCGTCACCACGATCCCGGCGACCGCCTATGGACACCCGGTACTGCGGTGCCCCCTTGCCTGTGAGGGTCACCCAACCGGTACGGTCCTGCCATTCCACAGCAAGCACGATCGGCACGCGGGTGACGTGGTGCAGCATGCGGGCTGACATTATCTTGCCGAGAGATATCATATACGACGGGAATGCATGCATTTTGCCTGCACGGCATTTCAATTCGGCAAATCCGACGACCTCACCATTCCGCAGAAACGCATAATCAATGCCGTAGCGGATCGGCAGCTTGGCTAACTCGCACGACCATGAGTCTACAAGCTGCTTGGCAAGGATGCGCTCTTTCTCAAGTGTCGCTTCGTTTTCGTATAGCGGGCGTATCGCTCACATCCTCGTATGTGGTCTCAACAACATCGGGGCCGACCATCTTGATCCCGACGACAGACGGTGCATTGCTCTCTGTTGGCGGCGGCTCAAGCAACCCGGCAGACTTGGCGAGGACGCGGAGAACAGAAATTTTATCGTGCATCTCCAACTCAAGCGTCGGCTCGCCCTTGTCGTTTTTACTGACGCGGATTTTCTTGATTGCACGGGCGACGTGATCGGGGATTTCGGCAGACGCCTTGACCTGCACGTTGCCTGCCTCGTCCCACGTCACGACATCAGTCAGATTAGCGGACGCGATATCGAGCAACGCCTGCGACACCGCGTCCTTGTTTTGCATAATGACATCATTTCGACCGCGAAGACGCCTCTCTAGCGCCTTTACGCCGCCGAAACGACCCGTTGGGGAGCGACTACCCGCCACTCTGCGCCCTCCTTGCGCGTGACCAATATGCTTTTGGACGCCGCACACCCATTGCCGACATTTTGGCGTAAATGTTTGGCGCTGCGCGATTGAACCGCTCCGCAATCTCACCCACAGGCACGCCGTCCTCGTACATCTTGCAGATAAACGCCAACTCCGTCTGCAAATACGGACGCCGTTGCTGCTTTGCAGGCTGCGGTGCGGCAGTCACTTGCTCGCGCAACCACAACCGCTTTAATCGCTCCCACATCAGAACGGCATCTCTTCGCTGTTGCCGCCCTGCTGCTGACGAGGCCGGGGCTCCATCATAATTACGCGGGTCTCGTAATCGCCGCGATCGTTTTTGCTTGGCAAGGGAAGCGCCTCAAACGAGAGATTAAAGCCATTACCGGACTTGTTAGCGAAGGCGACACCGACTTTCGTCCAATAGGTCTTGCCGTCGTTTCCCGATCGGGGAACCATCAAATCATAACGCTGTGCCATCAGTCTTCCTTTCGATGTTTCAGTTTCCGCGAATATCGTTTTGCGCTTCTCACGACCTTGTGCCGATAAAAACGCAGCGCAGCGGCTGCGGTATTCCTCCTGCGCTTCATGTGCTTGTCCTTTTCTGAAAACACTCAATTTTCGCTACGGGCACGCCGGGAAATTCCTGCCCTGCAAAGGCTTTCAAGGCGTCCAAATTCCGCTCTACATGCTCGTAACACGCCTCAAGACTGCGAAACTCGACTATCCGACCGTGCCGGTGCGTGACCGTCAGAGCGTCATTTTCGTTTGGCTCGGCAAAGGGCAGAAACATGAAGATGACGATTTCGTACATCACAGCGCCTCCACGAGTTGCTTGATCAGATTGCGAGCATGAGCAGCTCGCACCGGCTTAACGTGCAGATCACCATCTAGCTGGACGCATAACTCGACACCGCCCTGCTCTCCGGCACGGGCAAACACCAGCATCGGGCTGAGTTCGCGACCGCAGGACGTGCATTTTCCTGCAATCGTCCGGGTAGACGCACCGCACCAGTCGCATTCGGTCATTGGCTGGGGTCTTTCGGAATGAGGTAAAACTTATCGAGAATACTCGCATGAGTTGTAGCGAGGGACTCGTGTCGCTCCACGCAGGATGACAGCGCGGTGTGATAGCTGAAGAGGATCGCGGAGAGGATGAGAGGGGGGATCAGGCAGAAAAGTGGGAAATATTTTTGTGTGGGCCCCCCTAACGTCATATGTGGTGGGGGGGGCAAAGGGTAGGTGTACGTCTCGCCGACGCGATCGATGTACCCCTTGCCCTCACGGCTGTCCGTATTGGTAGCGTTCGTTTTGACTTGTGACACCCTACCGCTCCGCGAGGAATAAGAGGTTGAGGGGCGCGGGTTTCCTGATGTCTCGGCATACGATCAGAGCATCATGGGCCCTGTCCCTCACCTGCTCTTCACCGATCGACTTGACTGCCCGGCCTGCTGCCTCGATCGCGTTCTCGTTCAGCACCCTCAACTCGCCGGTCACGCGGCCAACTTCTGCCACGTACCATTGTGCCACTCTTCTACAATCAACTAGCTCAACCTCACCCCTTCCATCCCCGTGATTTAATTCACCCTCGGCCTTATCGTCACCGACTGCCTCGCTCTGCATCGGTATGCTTTGCTCATCAACGGGTGGCGGGTCTTCCGTATTCATCGCATCGATCAGGTCGTCTGTATCAAGCCTGTGATCGTAGATGATGCGGTAGACCGTGCTGTAGATATGCTTCCACTTCGGGTGGCTCTTGTGCGCTGATACCTTCTCGACATAGCCCAACTCAGCCGCTCGGATCATCGCTGCCTGCACCTGCCGGTACGACGTGTTGACCGTCTCCGCGATCGTCTTGAGTGCAGGCCATGCGAAGCCCTGATTGTTAGCGTATGCACAGACAGCCAGCAGTATGTGCAATTGCTTCTCTGTCAGCCCGGTTGCGCCTTTCTTGCCCCCGTGCTTCTTGCTGACGAACTTGGCATCCCATATCGCTCTCGTCGGCACATACGTGTAAATGCTCGGTGGTCCGCCATGCTTCCGCCCGATGCTGTGCGGTAATCCCTCCACAACCTCCTCAGAGCCTCGCACAGCGCCCTTGGCCTTTTCCTGCTCTACTGACACCACTTTCCTCCTGTTCCCCTTTTGTAAAGCACCCTAGCGACTACTGACACTACATTGCTGCCAAGAGTTGCTTGAACCCCGCGATAACCTTCTGCCGTTCTGCTTCATCCGGCTTCTGTCTGCTTTCAAGTGGTGGCATCGCCTTCAGCCTCTCCACATTCTGCAGTGCCGCCTTGGTTCGCTGAAACTCAAGATCGTTGCTGATGTGCTTTACGAACGTGCCGACACGCGGTGGCGTTTTATACTCATGCGTCACGGCTACCCTCTTGATCGCTCGCTCCAGCACGTCTGCCGGGTATGCTTCCAGCTTGGTCACATACTCTCGCAAGATCACCTCGTCCTCCGGTACGTTGATCAGCTTGGCAGCGTCAGCCAGCATTCTCATCGTCGCTGTCCATCCCGCTGACATTAGTGAGCGCCGCAGGTGCGTCTCGATGCTTTGCAGCTTTTGGTCTGTCGCCCATGCCGGTCTGTGCGTCTCGTTGCGCGAAATAGTGAGCTGCCTTCGTAAATGCGTCGGAAGTGCGTCCAATGCGGACGGCATCGTCTGATTGCTTGGCAGTGTGGATATGTTCATCGCTCCATCTCTCTTGGTTGAGCCACGTAGTCGGATTGCATGTGTATTGAGGGTCAGGGTTATAGCGAGCAAGCCCTGCCATGATGTCGTCATGACTGACCTTCTTGAGCGCTCGGTTGTACGATGTCTTGGCAGCACCTTTGCCAACCTTCTTGGGGTACTGCTGCCAAAAGCTATCGAAATCGCCCTTTATATTATTTAACGGATCATTAACGGTTATATAACGGTTAGTGTCGCGCCTCCGCGACTGCAGAGGTCGCGCCTCCGCCACCTCAGAGGTCGCGCTACCGCGACTAGTCGCGCCTCCGCGACCACAGGAATCATACGGTACTATACGGTATCTTGTACTCTGCCGGCCCTGACCGCTTTCCTTGACCAACTCACCCATGCCAATCAGCGCATTGATGTTGCGGATGACGTTGCTGCGATCGAGTTTGCAGTACTCTGACAGGCGACGAATTGACGGCCACGCAATACCGTTTGACGGGTTGACGTGGTCAGCGATCGCCAGCAGTACCAGCCGCGCATTGCCGGTTGCTTCGCTGTGCTCCCACACCTCTGCCATTGCTTTGACACTCATTCGACTGCCTCCACGATTGCATCATGGATCGCTTCACCGATCGACTTGCAGATGCCGTCGATGTCAGTGTCTTCATGTCGCTGCGACGTGCTGACCCACACACCTACAACCTTGCCAAGCACATCGAACTCAACGTGCGTAAAGAGCGAGCCGAACTTGCTGTCAATCTTCGTCGTCGTAGTCAGGGTGCGGCTCATTTCTTCATCGCCTCAAACCGCTCATACCGTTCGTACTCTACCTCTGCCAGTTTGGAACACGCCGGGCAGGCATCTTCCCCACCGATCGTGTACTCAGAATACTCCGCTGTGTACTGACCCACCGCGACAGTGACCTCCGGTCGATAAATCATGCCTGCCCCTCCGCATCGAGGGCAGACAGGGTGATCATCACAGCCCGCTGTACGTTGTCTCTGTCCCACATTGCGGTCCATCGATGCACCCAATGGTCGTTCTCAAGGATACCGAAATGTTCCAGCCAATCGCCGACCGGCTTGAGCAGATTGTCGAGATCGCGCTTCCGCTTGTCCGGTGGCCCCGCCCGTAGCTCCACCGCAACGGGCTCTGCTATTGGCAAGCCGTTCCACCGCGCTGTGCGCGATGCTTGTGTCAGCCATTCCTTGTAGACCGACGTGCGGTAGACGCCTCGGCTTGTGTATCTCCACAAGCGGTTTGTGCTGGGCGGGTACGGAAGCAGGAACGTGACCGGCGTCATACATAGCGAGCCGCTTTTTTAAACGCTGTCAGCCGTGCGGTGTGGTCGCCTTCCCTCGCCTGCAAGCCGATCGTGCAGAACTCACTGACAAGCGAAGACATCGATCGACGCTCACCTGCTGCCCTCATTTTTAGTGCGCTCGCCAAATCTTCCGGCAGAACGAGTGTGGTCTTGCGTGCTTGTGTCATAAGTCCAACCGTAATTATGTCGCACTTCCATATTATGACTATTGACAACGTTACGAATAGTGACATATAAGTGGAACAAGACAGGGTATTAACGATTACAGAGAGGAACAGACTAATGGCAGACCAATACGATAGCCGAGTAGATGTTTTGTACGTTTATGAGTATCTGCACGACGCGCTTGATCAGGATCATGAATACCTAGCGCAACAGATCAGCGATCTAATGACATCGATGGCAAAGGCATTCAAAAGCGACACCGGCATAACTGTCGGCGAGGCACTTGGATGGAACAAGCCCTACACTGGAGCGCAGCGATGAAGCGCAAAGTCACAATTGAATTAACTGTGCAGCAGGCAGCGAAGGTACACGACCTGCTTGGGCACGGGCTGCAGGATGCAGAAGCTGCATGCCTGTACACACCGCAACAAGAGGCAGCAGCACACCGCGCATATGACACGGTCGTGCAGGCACTACGCGAAGCATTCGGGGAGCGGCTGCATGACACCCCGTAATCCTAAGTCAACCACGGCACGCATTTACACCCGTGTCAGCACGCAAAAGCAGGGGCAGTCGGGCCTTGGGCTTGAGGCGCAGGAAGAGATCGGCAGGGCTAAAGCAAAAGAGCTTGGTCTGAAGGTTATCGAGGTCGTGGTCGAGGTTGAGTCCGGTCGCAAGTCGCGCACCGGTCGTCCGGCACTCCGCAAGGCTGTAGATGACTGCCGCGATGACGGCAGCGTTCTCATTGTAGCCAAGTTGGATCGCCTCTCGCGTAACTTCAACTTTATGTCGAAGATCACTGAGGCAGCAGAGCGTGACGGCATTGGTATCGTCGCATGCGATGTGCCTGATCTCGGCAATCCTGCCACAAGCAAGTTCCTGTGGCGCATTCTTGCTGCTGTTGCAGAGTTGGAAGCAGAGCAGACGAGCGAACGCACCAAGGTCGCCCTGAGTGCTGCGCGTAAGCGTGGTGTGAAACTCGGTTCACCTGACAGCGTCAAGGCGAGCAAACAAGGACGCAAAGCGTTCCAATACGACACGATCAAGTACGCGCAGGACATTGTCCTGCCTGCGATCGTGGAGATTGAGAAGATCGGCATCGTGGGGCTGCGTGCAACAGCTCGCGAGTTGAATGCCCGTCATGTGCCGACTTACCAGCAGCACTTGATTGATCTCGGTGTCTCAACGCGGGAGCCCGGCAAGAAACCGCCGCAATGGCGTGCCGAGACAGTCAAGCGGGCGATCGAGAACGCCGGGAAACCATTACCGAAACGGGTTAAGAGCAGAGGAGAAGTAAAATGAGCACAAATGACAGCATTGGGTTGCAAGAAACATTTGTAAATCCATCCGTCACGTTGACCGGACAAGCTCAACGTGCGGCGCGCCGGTTTAGCGCATCAAAACAAGTATGGGAGCGCGCTAACCGAAATTTTATCAGCTATTGCGACGTGTTCCACTGGCGCAACCGTTTCGCGTTTATGAAAGCGGCTTCTGCCGCGTTTCTCGCGATCGAAGAGTGCATTGATGGCGACGTTGGTCCGTTGATCAACGAATGGCGACATTTCAACAAATCGGCATCGGTTGTCATTCGGAGAATCACCAACTTGGAAGGAGTAACTCGAAAGACCTTTACGTCGGCAGATGTTGAGAGCGCATTACCGCGCGGTTACACGACGCGGCGGTCGATCACAAGCATTCTCGGGCGCGGCATCGAGTTGGGTTTGCTCGACAAAAATGACAAACATGAATATGCGTTAACTGAGACGTTTTATTCCGAATTTTATGTGCGTACTTTGCGGCGTGATTTAGACGAGCGCATCGTTAAGTATGCTCGGATGGTGGTAAATTTTCACGACATGATTAACATCGCCAACGAAACGCTCAATTCTGAGACGGTTGGTGTGATTCACGATTCCGGCGCGCGATCGTTGAGTGAACGCATCGACGCCGGCGACTATGATTCGGAAATAAATTACCAACGATGAGTATTTTTTTTCCGACAGTATGTCGTTTTTTTCCGGAGGTCAGGAAAACTCTTCCGGCACAAAACAATCTATTCATGTTATCAAGTAGACATTAGTGGGAAGAATGATGAACACTATGGAAGACACACCGAGAGGAATGGACCGAGTTGCCGCCGCCAAATATGTTGGCGCAAGCCCTACGACGTTCGACCGGATGGTCAGCGATGGTCGCCTGCCGCAACCGCGACGGGTGTCACTCAAGCGGTTTGTATGGGATCGCCGGGAATTAGACCGCGCCTTTGACAAATTACCTCATAAACAGACGGGAGGTGATTGGTAATGCCGCGCAAACCCAAACGACCCAAGCTGCCGAACCTTCCACACCTGCGCCCGGTGCTATCTCGCCACGGCAAATGGTACGTTTACGTTCAGAAGCACGGTAGAGGTAAAGCGTACCGGCTCACAGCAGAGTTCAGGACAGAGCCGCTTGCCTTTATAGAGCAATACAAGGACGCTGTGGCGCAGATCGAGCGCATGCCGGTGTCTACCCCTAGCAAAGACGCAGCGACTCTCAGCGGACTCTACAGCGCGTTTAGGAAGTCATCTGAGTGGCGGCAGTACGCAGACAGCACGCAGAAATCAAAAGCTGGGCGTCTTGATAACATCATAGCAGAGCATGGTTGGAAACGCTGGGCGCAACTGACGCGAGAAAAGTGTCTAATGTTGCGCGATAGTTGGAGTGAACAAAACGGCGCACAGCAGGCAAATAAAAAACTGACAGAGTTGTCGTCGGTTTTGACGTGGGCGATTGATCGGAAGATGACGCCGACACAGTGGCGGAACCCGTGCCACGATATCAAGCCACTGCCAAAAGCCAACAAGGACGGTTTTAGAACGTGGACTATTGCCGAGATGGAGCAATACAAGGCGCATCACGCGCTAGGCACGATGCCACGGTTGGCGTTTTCAATTTTGTTCTACACTGGAGCGGCTGCGATCGATGCCTACAAGATGGGTTGGCAGAACGTGCACCGTGATAACTTGGGTGATGACCGGGTTATTTATCGCCGGCAGAAGACCAGCGTCGAGGTTAACATACCTCTCGACAGCGAGTTGTCTGACGTTCTGAGGGCCACAGACTTGGGCGATATGGTTTGGCTTAAAACCAGTCACGGCACACCGTTTAAATCCGCCAAAGCGTTCAGCCAGTGGTTTACTAAAACAGTCAAGCAGGCAGGTTTACCGTGCGGTAAACCACCGATCGGCCTATCCGCGCACGGTCTTCGCAAAGCCGGCGCGACCGTTATGGCTAACAACGGCGTGAGCGATAAAGAAATGATGGCGTTTTTTGGTTGGAATAAATCTGATCAGGCACGCACTTACACGGCTAAAGCCGACAACGCTAAACTGGCGTCGAGTGCTGGGCGGCAGTTGAAAATATGAACAAAAAAAGTACAGAATATGCAAACCTAGGGAGCAAAACCTGCAAACTTAACCTAAAACCGTTGGCATTCTGCGGTATTCAAAAGAAACTGGCGGGAGTGACGGACCCGCCACGAAATCTGCAAGCTATTGGAATAGCTAAATTCCTTAAAATAGTTTGCAAGCCAAATATCTCCATGAATACGCATGAATGCCCTCGGATATGCAAACCGAGAGGAATATATCATGGAAATATTCAAGACTGTATTTGAGGGCGTCGTGTTTCTTGCGGCGCTCGTCACGCTGTGCGCGTGGATGTTCGCCTTAGAGGCGTTGCTCTAATGAAGCACAGCATAACCGGGCAAGAGAGCGGCGCGTCGGAACCGCCATTTATCACGCCGATCAACGGCACGTTTTTGATACCGTTTGGCAAGACGCCTAACGATGTGCTGCAGCGTCATCGTGCCGCCCGCGATGGTGTCGAGGAAGACATCGCCACGCCTAACATGAAGCGCGGCAATTATATGCAAGACGGTGCCCTGCAGTGGTTTAACGACGAGTTTAACGCCGCAGTTGTTGAGCCCGAGATCGGTTACCGGAACGAGTGGTGCAACATGGTCGCATCACTTGACGGCATGTTTACCGCTGATTGGATGCACGGCAATTACCTCATACCTGCAGGCAGCGTGTGGGAGTGTAAGATTCCCGGCTACCCGGCAGAGCGCACCGACCGAATGGAGCGCGTCCTGCAGGTGCAGGCACAGATGGACTGTGCCAATTGCGAGTGGGGTGTCATTGCCGAGTTAGCGATGTCTGACTGCCGTTGGCGCATTGCGATCGTACCGCGACACCAACCAACGATCGATCACATTCGGCGGGCGGTCGATGAGTTTTGGCAACATATGGAAGACGGCACCGATTACGGGCCGCAGACCAGCAGCGAAGCGTCTCGCATGCTGCTCGGCAATCGTCTGCCTGACCGTATGGACCTCACTGAAAGCCCGACGACAGAAATTATGAGTGAGGCACGTCAGCATCTGATTGATGCATCTGAAACGTACCTGACCGCCCGGCGCACCAAACAATCGTGCGAGCGCATGATGGATGAGTGCGGCCTCATTATGAAGGCCATGATGAATGATGTTGAACGGGTCAAGCTGCCCGGCGGAATAACCATCAACCACACGACGACAAACGACGAGAGGCCACGCCGCTTCTCTGTAACGGAGCCAAAGACATGAAAGACACAAGACAATATCTGCAATGGTGCGATGACATGGAACGCAAACACGACGTGATGCCCCGGTGGTATTGGGATGAGGCGAAGCGTCGGGCTGAATTCGAGAAGGAGTCAAAAAGTGAACGAAAATAATTTTCACGCAGACCTAGTGGCTGCGCTGTCAGAGATCACTAACCCGCCGATGACGCAGCAAAACCCGCATTTCCGATCTAAGTTTTCGTCGCTCAAGGATTGCGTTAATACGATAAGACCAGTCCTTGCCAAACATCATATAGCCGCCACGCAAATGGTACGCCACGGTGAGGCAGGTGATCGTGTCGTCACGCGATTGGTGCATGTATCGGGCGAATTCGTAGAGGATGGGGGAATACCCCTTGCGAACACGTCAGACCCACAGAAAATGGGCTCGGCAATGACCTACGCACGTCGCTATGGATTGCTCGCAATATGCGGTGCAGTCGGTGATCCCGATGATGACGGCAACAAGGCAAGTGAGCCGGAGCCGGTTGTCGCAAAGCCGATCGTGAAAGACGATGCGACCGATTATCTGCTGTCATTTCTCGATGCGCGGACGCTGTCATTCGACAACAGCAAAGGGTGGGTAGATGCGTACCGGCTTGAAATGCGGAAGCTGGTCAACGACACCGAATTGACACCGGACGAGCGCATCAGATGCATGGAAGAATTAGAGGTAAAAAACGCGGACACCTTAGATGCACTCGCACCCGGCGTCTCGAAGGATTTGCGTGACAAGCGCATTGCAGCGAACAAGAAGATTGGAGCAAGCAAATGAATACAGTGGTAGCAGCGGGAAACGAACTAAAGCACGGCATGACGCCCCGCCAAAAAACCGTACTCGATTATGTGCGCGATTACATTGAGCTACACGAATACTCCCCATCGATGCGTGAGATCAGCGAGAATTGCGATCTACATCTCAGCGGAGTTGCGCGTGTTCTAAACTCATTGGAAAAACGCAGGCGAATTTCCCGACTCTATGGTGTCAGTCGCTCGCTTGTCGTACTTGACTGATCGCTTCCAACCACGTTGATTTCTCGGCGGCGGGGCTAAAAAACCTCGCCGCTATTCTTTTGGTACGGGCCTGCACCTCGCTGACGTGCACAAAATAACAGAGCCGCAAATCAAGCGCGACCAGTGCAAAGATATCAATCTTGTCAGCAGTCATAATTTGTTTTGTGGTGCGCCCGTGACCCGTAATAAATTGGTACGACGTGCGATCGTCCTGCAGCTTCGCAGTCGATTTCACCTCAACGCGATACCACTGATTGCGGTAGTTCGCGACGATGTCACAGCCGTCTGTGCGGACAATCGCAGGCATGCCGCCCAATCGCTCGATCGCACTGGCCGCGAGCAGGTCGCCCACCCTGCCCGACCGCGTACTCATTGATCAGCGGCGGCTCGTATCTTGTCCCGCAGCACCCCGTAATCGATCAGCATCTGACCAAGGGCACTACACTCGTCCGACACGGTGTCGTGCGGGCATGGCTCTTTCAGAAAATCGGTTTCGACTGCTGCCTTGGCAAGAAACTCCGGCGTGTATTCCTGCATCGGCGGCACTATAACGACACCCTCTGCTTTCTCGGCAGTAAGGTAGTCGAAATAGGCACCCGTCGCGGAAGCACCTGCGCCTAAAATACTAGAAGCTGCTGTCACGCAACCGCTTGGCAGTATAAGGCATAGACCGATTGCCATCCACCGCAGCCATCCGACGATGCGCCTCGACCTCGGCTGCAAGGGCTTTGGCCTTCGCCGCCTTGCGGACAGCCCTCGCCAAGAGGACGGCCCCCCCGGCGAGAACTGCGATGCCAAGTACGATGGAGACGACAATAGTCGTACTCAACTTTCTGCTTTCTCGCCAAGGAAGAACCCGGCCACACCCGCCAAAGCGGCAAGCGCTGTGCTGATGTTCTGCATGAGGCCGGGGTCCACGTTGACCCCTATGAGGGCAAGCACCCCGGTAAGGGCAGCATAACTTGAGGGCTCGCGTAGTCTCTTGATCAATTGTTGCATTACGACTCCTGACGTTGAGGTTAAGAATAAGACCATAGGTTAGGCCGTGGGGAATTGGTGATTACGTCGACGTGCAGAAAACGCTGATGGTGCCGCCCGGTTTGATTAACGCCGATGCCTGTCACGCGGTCATCTGCACAGAATAATCTCAACAACTCGTAGGCGTCCCGCCCGCTAGTTTGCACATCTGCCGCAGCTCCGCTGTTGTGTGCACCCGGCTTAACCTTGCGCGCTTCGATCGGGTGCTTCTCACAGCGATAGCCGGATGTAATTTTCATCGGCTTGCCGTACTGTGAGCGCACCGACTGCAGTACCTCTAGCAACGTGGCGTCAAGTTTAATCGTCTCGCAGCCGCAGCGGCAACGGAACTCACTCTCGCTGAAGTTAGGATATCGTTGCCAATCAATCATGCTTGTCAAACCCATCTATAGGCGGGTGCCGACCATTATGGGCAGAGAGGTATTCGGAGCGATGCGCGTCCACATCTCGCCGCAGATGCGCGACCTCGGCCTTCATGCGCTCCAACTCGCGATGCAACCTCTCTCGATTGTGCGGGTCCATCATGCCGCTGATGACTGACAGCCGCTGTCCGACGAGATCAGTCTGTGTGTCGTTGCGATCGAGCCGTGTATCCAATTGATTGAGGCGCGTTAGGGCTTCTTTCAATTCATTTTCGACCTGCTGCAGCTTGGACTTCACCATTGCGAAGGAGGTGATGATGGACGCACTCATGCCACCCACAGTGACGATCATCTCAGGCGTGACCTCCATCACAGCGAGTTCGCCTCGTCGCCTGCCGCCATGACGCAAATGATTTTACGACGCTGTTGCCTGACGACCGCTATAAACCGCCCGTCGTTGTGGGTGTAGATCACAAAGGCCGGGCGTGCCGGATCGATGCTCTCGGTCAGTAATCCCTGCACAGTTACCGCAAACCCCGATCGCTTGATAAGCTGCCCAAATGCCTCACTCATATAGCAGGGCGAGAGTGTCTGCATCCCCGCCGCAGGTCTGCCCAACTCCCCCAACGGGTTTGCTGCCGCCGGAGCGATCAGCAAAACCATCGCGATGAGCAGGCGGGTAAGCATCACTCACCGGGGTCAGGCGACAAAACCAAGACCATCATTAACTCCATTTCAACGCCACACCGTGCACTTCGATGTCCTTGGTGTTGAGCGTTTTAATCCTGTAGACCATCGATGTGCCGCTCGGCTGAGACGAGATGTCTGTTGAGGCGCTTTCGTAGTATTTTGTTGAGGTCGCGCCGAGTGTCGTCTTGAGCGCCAGCGTGCAGGACGTAAAATTTGATCCACCGTTACGGCTAACCTCTGCCGTCAGATCGGTGTTGATCGTGATACTTTCGTTCTCCACGACTTGAACACCAACGATTGCATTCGATGGCGCCGCGTCAGCGGTGAAAGACTTGCTGACCAACGTCATGTTCGTGCCGCTTGATGGCGCGTAAAAAGTTCCGGTGCTGTCAAATTCTTGGTTGCTTGAAAGACCTGTTGCATACAGTTTTAGCTCGGCTAGCCGCCCATGTTTTTGCCCTGAATTGGTGGTATTGGTAGCGACCTCGACCCAATGGTATCGATACGCTGTGCTCGTCGTGATGCCCGACGTATAGGTCTTTGTGAGACCTGTGCTATCGGAAAAATTGTCCGTGTGAAGCTGCGTTCCACCACCAATCGACGGTGTTGAATTGCTACCTCGCAGCGAAACCGTGATGGTCGAACCGCCGCTGTCTCCGTCAAACCCGCTGTCGGATGGAGCAAACAGCTCGTATTTTGTGATTGTCTTTGTGACGCCGGACCCGTGATCCTTTCCAAGGAAAGACGTGCCGGTGTCGTTGGCTCCTTTGGCACTTGCAGCGTGAGCTTGCGACGTCGTTCCATCAAACCCTGCTGCTAGACCGCCCGCAGCAGTCATGTCTCCCACGTTGCTGCCCGCTGTAATCAGGGAAATTTCAACGTCCGTCTGATCCGTGAAGGGATCGGAAATACCGTCCTCTAGGCCAATGCGGTCAGACGCCACTTGAAGCGCGAGAAACCTCACATCTGCACTCACATCTGTCGCGGCGGCCGAAAACGTCGGTGCCGCCCCAGCGCCGTTTGAGGTGAGAACTTGACCGCTGCTGCCGGTCGCAACGTGCGCCGGATTGCCTGACGCATCGTAGGTGATGAGGTTGCCGTCAGTGCCGCTCGCCATCTTGGCGAGGCTCACCGCGTCGTCGGCAATCATCGCCGTGGCGACTTGTGCATACGCGGGGTCGGTTCCATCGCTTGTCAGGACGGTATTTGCTGAACCGGCAGCGAGACGCGCCGTCGCGTTTGAACTGTCACGGACGATGATGTCGCCTCTAGTCGTCATCGGATCGTCGAGCGAACCGGCGTTGCCTGTTCTCACAAACGACACGAGTACGGCGTCGGAGTTACTAAACGAGCCGCTTGACACAACGTGCGTCACCGCGAGCTTCACGTACCCGCTGGCGTCAGTGCTTGCGCCCGATATTTTGTACGTCGCGAAATTTTGTTGCGCGGACTTTTTGGTGATTGTCACCTGTCCACGGTCGCTCGTTTGGGTGCTATCGTCCCACGTTAAAATGAACGCAGACACATCAGGATTACCCGACGCGGCAGTACTGTCATCGATAAAGATTTGCGACACACTGCCAAGCGTTCCGTTGTTCAAACGGATTTGCCCGGCACCGGGATCGCTGTCGGTTGTCGTTGTCGAGAACGTATACGGCAGACCTCCCACGCCGTCGGGGCCCTGAGATCCGGTTGATCCCCCTGCCCCGTTGGACCCTACGGGCACGCCGAGTGCTAGTGCGCCGGTTGTGCTATTGAACGAGACAGTTGCACTCTGAGAGTTGCCTGATCCATCAACCGCGACATTACTCACCGCCACCGTATTGACGCGCCCGGTCGTCGTCTCCAACGCTGTGCCGTTGCTGTCATAAGCGATCAGCTTGCTTGCCTGATCAGACGCCGTGTCGGCATAGGGAAAGAACAGCGGACCTGATGTGCCGGTGCCGCTCGTCGTACGGTTGACTGTGGCAGGCAGTTGGATGTTGCGGGACAGCAGCGTCTCAATTTGCTGATCATTAATCGTCAATCGATCGAGTGCGTCATTGATCGATGCCGCTGTAAAGTCGCCGCCTGTCGAGTAATCCGTCGTGCGCTCAATCGCCTGATCGCTTTCAATCGTGACGATGGCGTTGTTGGCGGGGGCGTTGCCGGACGTGAACGTGACGGTGCCCGTACCGTCTGCATTCAGCGACGTGGTGTAGTGTGTCGTCACCGTCTTCGTTGTGGTGCCTTCGCTTACCTTAATGTCGCCTGCTGCGAGCACTTTAAAGCTGAATGAAAACGGACCAAGGTTGGAGCCGTTGCCCGTGTATTGCACCCTGCGGTGCACTGCGTTGACGGTGATGCTCATATCACAATTCCATTTAATGCGTTGCGACTACTGACATATTAGCGAAAATCAAGAAACGACGGCATGACTTCATCATACCATCCACCTTGCGGAACGGCTTTGCCTAACCGCATGATACCCTCATCATATATCTTTTTGCGTTGTGCTAATGACCCACGGGCATCGAGAGACACCTCGCCATCCACCATCTCAAACATTTCATCGAGTACAATATCCTTGCGTGAGTTTAGCACCTCACGCAACATGTTGAGCTTGTCACCATCATAGGCATCATCATACGCCTGCAATTGAATTGTCTCGTACAACTCATCGACAAATGTCAGTGTGGTTTCCTCGTCACCAACAATGCGGTCAGGCATCGGTGAGTTAATCCGTATGATCATCTCATTGTATTCTTCGACCGACATCTTAACGCCGCGCTGCGTGTCCTTTGGCTCACGCACGCCAAGGCCCAAGCTAATCATCTCCTTGTCTACCAAAGCCCCACGGCCTCGTTTGCTGCCGGTGTGCGTCTCTGTGCCATACCAACGAACAGGCGAGATCATGCACCACACACCATTCTGGCACTGCGTCGGCTTCTCTGCGTACATATTTAGCTTCACCTCAACGTCTTCGCTCAAGATCGGCGTGCGTGACTTCACTCTGTTTAGGGCTTCGTACCACCCCCGGCGTGCGCTGCTGACGTAATAGCGACCAGCCAACTGCTCATCCGTTGGCTTCACATTACTTGCGTCGGGGTCTATGGTCCGCTCGACCGTAGCGACTAGACTGCTGTAGGGCGTAATCGCAGCCATTCCAGCCTGCGTATATTTCTTGGCAATAAGTTCCTGCGCCCGCGATATCCGCTGATCTATATTTTCATACTGCTGCCCGAATACCTCCATGATATCGGTGAAGCCTTCCATCATCGGCATCGTGCCCAGTTGCTTGCCAATAGACTTGCCGGTGTTCACCGTATCCACAAAGAAATTATCCTCTGCGAGAACCGCACCCGCCATTGCATACATTGCCTGCGTGTCTTCGTCGCTGCCATAAGTGCTGAAATTAGCAAGATCACCTGCCATAGATAAAAGGCCGGAAATTGGCTGAAACCGATCGATACCAATTTGGTGATATGACCCATCGTCTTGGCGTATGCCGATCGAATACGGCATGATTTTGCCGCGTATCCACGCCTGACGCATTGCCGGATCATCGGGATATGCCCCGGTTATGCGTATGCCATCAACCATCTCGCCGCTTGCAAGATACGATAGTGTGGCAAGCAGCCCGGTGCCCATAACGACACGCGACAGTGCCATGTCTGCTTCTGCTCCCCCCTTGCTCATCGCTCGATAGAAACGTGGCGTGAGTGCAGCCAACGGCGTCCGCGCTGCCATCTCGTTCACAATCCACTGCGGTGTCTTATAAAACGCAATGATCGGCTTCATTAGCGGGTGCGACATATATACACCGACGCGCTTCTGAAAACCTTCAAGGGGAGCTTGGAAAGTACCACGCAAGGCGTAATCTATTGCGGCCTCATTTACGTCATCGTCCAAACCGGAAAGCATGCGCTGTGTTTCCATACGCATAACGTCGTCGCTGGCGCCTTCTTTCTTCAACCGATTTAGACGACGCATAGTGTGCGCCTCTAATTCTTGCTGATACGACATGCCCTTTGCGAACTCATCTTCAAGCAGCAACAGGCGCGGACCAAGGGCTCGGACAATAATTCCGGTATAATCAATGAACCGGCCCAACGCATTCAATTGCCCTTCTTTTGACAAAAACGGTGCCTCACCGTCTTTGGGTATCCCAAGGTAATCAGCGCTAATCGCTTTTGTCTGATCGTCCAGCAGGTCGATCTTGCTTGCG
>VTLG01007010.1_pt1 | contig 34303 bp, 54 predicted proteins | sample 4694571 | NCBI WGS metagenome assembly VTLG01 (sample SAMN12604809, study PRJNA352737) | marine metagenome | biome: ENVO:00000447; feature: ENVO:00000209|ENVO:00000569|ENVO:01000036; material: ENVO:00002151; isolation source: viral sequences binned using virsorter ...
ATCAGTAGAACCAGTCATAGTAACGACTTTACCATTTATGGCTACATCGTCAACTGTTAAAGCTGTGAGAGTTCCGAGACTTGTAATAGCTGTCTGAGCTGCTTGAGTTACAGTTAGTGCAGTTCCACTAGCATTACCAGTTACATTACCTGTTAATCCACCAACAAAAGCTGTTGATGTAACACTAGTTGCGCCAGTTACTACACCTGCATCTACATTAATCGTACCATCTAAAACTATAGCTGAACCGCCTGCTGGTGTAAGGTTTAAAGCACCTGAGTTTGCTGTAATAGTATTACCATTAATACCAAGATTATCTACTGTTAAGGCTGTAAGTGTGCCTAGACTTGTAATAGCTGTTTGAGCTGCTTGAGTTACAGTCAAAGCTGTACCCGATGCATTTCCTGTAACATCGCCTGTTAAAGGTCCAGCAAAAGCATCTGATGTAACAGTTCCATCAAAGAACGCATCTTTAAACTCTAAAGAGCTTGTTCCTAAATCTATTTCATTATCTGTTACAGGATATAATGCTGAAGCTGTTAGTGTTAATCTAGCTGCATTAGCTGCTTTAAAATCAATTTCATCTGCTGTTCCGAAATCAATAGCAGTTTGAGAGTCTTCTCCTAATATTAAATCTGTAGCATAAATTGAAGTTATGCCTGTTTGTGCTGCATCTACAGCAAAATCTATATTATCATTTGATGTATCGTATGTTACAGTTATTCCACTTTCTGTATTACTAGAAAGCATATTTGTACCAACAGTATCTCTAATATATGTAGCTAAAGCTGTTCCGTCTACTGTGTATGCATCTGCTTCTAAGGTTCCGTCAATATCTGCGTTTCCACTAATATCAAGTGTAGCTGCATCTAATTCACCGCTTATGGTTATATTAGTACCGCCAGTAATAGCACCATCCATTGCGACAGCACCGTTAATGTCTATTGTAGTTGCCGTTAGTTCTATCTCAGTATCGGATACTAAGTCTAATACTCCGTCAGCGCTTTGATATATGTATGTTCCGCTATCTCCGAATTGTAATTGATCTGTACTTGAGATAAGCAATCCTGTATCAGCAACATGAGTTAATGATACATCTTGGTCATCTCCAAAGTTTATAACTGCTCCGTCAGCTAAAAAGAGATCACTAAACTCTAAAGCACTTGTTCCTAATGCTGCTCCATCTGAAGCATCGGGAACAAAAGCTGTAGTAGCTGTGATTGTTGTGCCTTGAACTGTGCTTGAGCCTGTAATAGAGCTGCTTGCTGTTATAGTTGTAAAAGCACCTGAACTAGCTGAGTTAGCTCCAACAGTCGCTCCATCAACAGTTCCTCCATTTATATCGGCTGTGTCTGCTACTAAAGCATCAGTTGTAACTGTACCATCAAAATAAGCATCTTTAAACTCATAAGAGCCAGAACCTAAATCAATATCATTATCCGCTACTGGAAGAATTGATCCATCATTAAATGTTACTTGATTAGCACCTGCTGCTGCTACTGTAATTACATTTGAACCACTAAAGGTTATTGAAGTATCAGTATCTCCGTCACCTGCAATACTGTCTAATTGAACAGCACCAACATTACTGAGTGCTGCATCGCCAAAGTCTAAAGCTCCTGCTACAGCAAGTGTTCCTGAAATATCTACGTTACCATTAATATCAATAGTAGTTGCAGTTAATTCAATCTCTGTGTCTGATACTAAATCTAGTACACCATCGGCTGATTGATAAATATAAGTACCTGAATCACCAAACTGAAGTTGATCAGTACTTGAAAGAAGAATTCCTGTGTCGGCTACGTGTGTTAATGATACATCTTGATCATCTCCGAAGTTTATTACTGCGCCATCGGCTAAGAATAAATCACTAAACTCTAGTGCAGATGTACCGAGTGCTGCACCATCAGATGCATCAGGTACGAAAGCTGTCGTAGCTGTTATTGTTGTTCCTTGTAATGTACTTGAGCCTGTGACAGCTCCTGTGACTGCTAACGTACTAGATAGCGTAGTAGCTCCAGTAACTCCAAAAGTTCCTGCTACTGTACCATTTACATCTACGTCAAGTGTATCGACATGTGCAGTACCATCTATGAAAAGGTCTTTAAATTCTAAAGAGCTTGTACCTAAATCTATATCGTTATCTGTTACTGGTGATATAACACCATCAGAAATTCTAATTTGTTCTACTGCTGCTGAAGATACTTCTACAAATACTCCCCATCGATTATTCGTGCTATCCGCAACAATCTTATTTAAAAAGTCTAGATCACCAATAGTATGAACACTACCGCCTTCTGCTGCTGTTCCATCATGTTGATGTCCAGTTGAAGCTGAACTTGTTGAATATGCAAAAGCATTTACTAATTGGTTGTATTCGTCATTAAACAAAGCTGCAGTAATGGTATCGCCATCACTAAATGAACTCTGTCTTGTATACGTTAAAGTCATCTATTTATCTCCTACCTGAGGGTTCATAATTTATATATAATCCGTTAATTGTATATGTTGAGTTTTGATCATCGCTAAATATTCTAAATTTAGCAGTATTTCCGCTTCCTTGTACTGCTTGCCTAGTCATTGGATTTGCAGCAGCACCAAAAACACTTGTATTAAAAATTCCTGATCCAAATATTGCAGGATTAGGAATACTATCTAAAGTATAGTCTCCTGGTTGTGGAATATTTGTATCTTCATAATCATAACGAACTCTTAATGTTGGTTGTACTTGTCCTTCTGGACTTACAGATACTTTTACATATTTTAAAGTTTTTAAAGTTCCTAAATCTCCAAAATCTATATCTGGTGATTCATACTCAGCATCAATATTAGTAGCTGTTCCTGCTGGATTAAATTGATCTCCTGTATCGTGATTATAAACATATCCTGTATAATCTCCATGATATATTTTTTCTATATTATCTTTATCAAATCCTGATGTAAAGCCTTGGCTTGCTTGTATTCCTAATAATTCTGCCCATTCAAACCTGCTTCCTCCTTCTGGTGTTATTCTTAGTGTTCCTATAACTCCTTGAGATACTTTTGTTGCTGTGCCAGAACCACCATAAAATAATCGATATTGTGATTTTTTTCTAATAACTGCACTACTAATATTATATGAACTAATATTTGTTGCAATATCTGTAAATATAGGCTGAATTTTTCTACTTAAAGAACCAAGCTCTACGTCACCGATTCTTGCTGTACCTGCTACAGTACGAATACCATCAGGTGCTAAGAAAAGCAACTGTCCTCCTACTTCTTGAATGCTTGCGCCATCCAAGCAACCAATATTTTTAGTAATAGGTGTTACTGCAATCGTAGATGCATTATTAATATTCTCTAATTTATAAATACTATTTCTACAGAAAATTATTAAATCATCTCGGAAACTTCTTAAACCAACTACTTGATCATCTAAAAGAATACTTCCTGATCCACTTGATGTAAAATCATCTATATCACTTGTTCCACTATAATATATAGTATTTTCTGATGTTCCTGCACCTGCTACAACTAAATGTTTATCATGGATAACACAATATTTAGGATATTCTGTGCTGCTTACTGTTATTACTTTGGCAAAAAAGGTTCTAGTATCTAAGTCTCCTGTGCCTGTCATCTTAAAGTAGAATGGTTTTACACCTGTGCCTCTATCGGTTATAATTAATTCACCATAATCTGTATCACCTTCAAAAATTGCAAAAGTAGCTTGACCTTGTGATGTTCTTGCTGCAGCACTACGACCACCAAAAGTACTATAATTATCTCCACCAGCATCTACACTAGCTTTATTTATCTGTAACCAACTATCTCCGTCTTGGCTAAAATAAATATTTGTTCCTGAACAAGCTATTACTCCGTCTGCATATACATGAAGTCCTAGTATAGGATTTGAACTATTTGGTCTTGTTCCATCTCCTAATTGACTATATCCATTAATACGTCTATAACCTCCTTTTGTAGAAACTTCAAAATTTTGCAAACGAGTAGCTTCGCCTGGAGTACGAAGTAACTCCAATTGGCTTGCTATTTTATTCAAGCCTCCTTGACAAGCTAATGCAAATGGTTGTGATTGTGCCATATTAAATTACCGACATATATTTAGGTATAGGATTCAAGAGATTTGATCTCATTTGTTTTAATCCTTTCTTATAATCATCTAATGCAAAAGCTGAAGCTTGTGGATTATCTTTAAATTGCCACATATAATATCTAGCTCTTGCTAATAAAACTGGTGTATACATATCTGGAAACACAATTGCATCTCCATGTGCGCTCAAAGCTGTAGGTAAATCCCAAGCAAAGAACCACACTTTATATACTTTTTTTGGAATTGGACTTAGTCCAAAGTTTCTTCCATCTGGACTTCTTATTACTACACTTGGTTCTCCCCAATTCTGTGCATCAGCATCATCTATATTTTCTGCTTCTCTTCTATAATTTTTCCAATCTGCAAGAGTTACATATTTTAAATTTTTACTGATGTATGGTGAAGACTCTCCGCTAACACTAATAGTTGTAAGATAAAAATCATCCCAATCAATTGAACCATAATCTGTAGTTACTGCACTAGAAGCTGCTTTTAATTCATACCAACGAGTTCCAGCTACAGTTTCTACAGAAACATTACCATACATAGGATCTGTTGCTCCACTTTCTCCTGTGGCTAAAAAAGACCATTGTGGCTCTGAGCTAACTATATCATGATATGCTCTATTTACGCAATCTTTAACGTGCTGCTGTATACCGACAGCACTTGAAAAATTTGCAGAGGTTAATACAACTTCATTAGATTCACGCAATAACTCATTTGATAATTGTAAATAAGTTGTTGCCATTACATTTTATTCCTTTTAAAATCTTTCTTATTATCACCAAAGATTCTATCCCAACCTTGATGATATTTTTGTTTATCTTCTTTATTTAAAAATTTAGAAGATAAACCTAATTTTCTGTTGCCTTTCTTTTTATTCTTTAAGATTAAAGGTCTTTGTTCTGTTCCTGCTTGTGGCATATATTCTTTCCTAATTTAAGTATGGGGAAGATGAATATAGAATTCTCTTCCCACATACCATTTTGCTTGCGCTCAACTATTGATTAGTCAATTTCGTAGAAACCATTAACCAAAGCTTCACTACGAAGAACATCTGCACCATAAACGTGCAAACCTCTTACGATGTCACCAAAACTGGACGGATCACGAAGAACCTCAGTTTGTGTGATAGCTTGGGCTGTTGCTGTAGAACTAATATGTCCAGCAATAAATTTGCCACTACAGTTAGATGTAGCTGCAATATTGTTGGATTTATACATATTAAAACCACGTAGCTTTCCACTTGATACTAATCCGTTTCGAAGTGAACCCATTCCTGCGTTGTAGTCTACTGACATTAGCTTTGAACTAGTTTGAGACAACTGCTCGTACCAATCTGGTCGAGCAACAAACCATCTACCCTCTTCGGGGATGTTTTGATCGTCTAAAAGTCTAGCACAGAAAGCCATTACGTTTAGCGGATCTATACCTGTTCCATCTGAACCTAGAAGGTCATATGAAATTACAGCACTAGCTTGAACAGCAGCGTTTGTAGTTCCGATATTGTCATTATCACCACCTAATATATGATCAGGTGAAGAACTAGACGTTCCACTAAACATTTCAGCAATAACACCTTCATCAAAAGCATCTTTCAATGCATAAGCAGCAGCACTAGAGGCTGTTTCTTTCCAATTCACATGAGACATAGATTTCTCAATGTCATCAACTTTGAATTTGAAGGCGTTAGCTACATCAACAGTTAAGGTTTCTTCGGCATCAGTCAACTTCGTTTGCGTTACGTCAGCACCTCTTTCATACTGATAAACAGTAATCGTAGGTTCTTTGACAATACGCACAGTATCTCCGAAAGCAGATATATCACCAGAATAATCGGTGTTAGTAATAGCTTCTGCTACCGAGGCTTTTCTAAAAAAGTTAAGAACCTTCTTGGAATAGACCTTCGGCATGAAGAAACTATTATTTTGGTTGCTTACGGAGTTCCCAAAGTTGGCATCAGTATCAGTTGACGGCTCAAATAGAGCGTCTGATTGATTATAAGCCATTGTATTTACCTTTAATTGTTAAAGATTAATATTACAATCGTATTCTACCTTCTTCTCCAGCACGATCTATCTCGGATTCGAGACGATCATACTCGTCCATAGGTAAAGCTGCGATCTCCTCTTGAGTCCATATTTTAGGCTGTCCTAGATTGGTATCTACTGTTGTAGTCTTTGTAGAAACCATGTCAGCAGCCTTTGAGTTGGAACTCTTATTAGACTTCTTTCGAGTCTGTTTATTCTGTGATCCTGCACCTATTAATCCAATATCCTGTTTAAATAAGTCAATTGCTCGACTTGCTAAACCGACATTATGCGGATTATTATAAACCCATGCTTGAATATCTTCTTGTTGTGATTTTGCCCAATCGTGAAATTCATCACTATCTCGAATAGCTGCAAAATCAGGATGTTTATTCAACAATTCGGACTCTGCTTCTCTTCTTACGGCTACTGATTCACGTTCTTGTAAAACACTCAACTGAGCTTTTAACTCTTCAGTCTTGGCTTCACTCTGTAAATGTGAAACAGTTTCAACCACATCATAAACATCTGGATACCGAGCTTTAAAATTTTCGAGTTCTTCAACAGTTTTAGGAGCTTTATACTCAGGTCGTGAAGCAGTTGCTTCGTTTATGAGTTCTTGCTCTCTGCTTCTAAACTCGTTTAGCTTAGAATCGTAATGCTTTTTCAAGTCATCGTACCTTTTTTTATAGTTAGGCTTTGTATAAGGTTTTGCTTTCTGTGCTTTTGGTCTTTCTTGTTGGTCGCTCTCTTCCTCTTCTTGTTGAGGTTGAGGTGCAACAAATAAACTATCAGCAGTTTCAACACCACCTGTAGGCATAACATCATCCGTATGCCATGATTTTTTCAAGTTATACGGATTAGGTACTGGTCTATTTTCTTGTGCTTCTTCACTAGAAGCAACATTTTCTTTATCAGTCATTTTTTTTACTCTCCTTCCTTCGGGCTTGTTTCTTGTTAAAGGTCGCTTATTCCAAGAACGTCTTCATAATAAGGGCTTGTATAAAACAAGGTAGCTCTAAAAGGTCTTTACTTTTTTAAGTTATGTAGAGTGCTGCTTGACTATAGCAGGTCGCTCTACGATTATTAACTAGCAAATAGGCTCATTCGAGGATTTAAAAGATCTGCATGTGCCTTTGCTCTCTTTGAAACTTCACTTTCAGGCAATATTCTGCCTGTAGGTAAAACTTTCTCAGAGACTATAGGCTGACTTGCTTCTTCTTCTACATCTTCTTCCTGAACATATCCACCAGCTTGTACAATTCGTCTTTCTTCATCATCAGCATCCATTTCGGCTTGTTCCATCATACCTTGTAGGTTATCTGGACCGATTTGGTTAGCTGCTTTAGAAGTCATAACGAACTCTCCATCCGATAACCTTGCGGGTATCGAATCGGAAACGGCTGATCCTGGACCTTCAATAGATCCAGAACCTGAAAATTCAGATGCCGTTTCGACAACCTTATCGAAGATCATGCTTAATTGATCATCTCCGCCAAGTTTGTCCAAAAGGTACTGTTCTTCTGTTTCATCTAATGCTTCGTCAATTACGAAGTCTATATAATCATCTTCCATTTCTTCATCTGGAAGCATTGTCATTTCTTCGTCTGGAAGCATTGTTTCTAATGGTTCTTCTGCTGTTTCTAAAGGCATTGCTTCTTCTTCTGGCATTATATCTGCCATTTGTTCTTCAACAGCAGTACCACCTTCTTGATACCCAAGACGTTTCTTATCTTTTTTATATTGTGCTTTACCTTCTTCAGTATATTCGTAATGCTTGTTACCTAATTTAGGCATTTTCTTCTCCTCTATCTAATGCTTCTTGTACTGTTTCTTTAAGCTGTTCCAACCGTACCAGAGAATTGATCTTCCCCTGGCAACGGAACATTTCCTGTTCCGATGTTGCCACCACCAGTGCCTGTAGCTCCAAGTTCTTGAGGTTGTGGAGGTGTTCCAGTAGGGCTACCCATAGTTGCCTGTTGTTCACCAACGGCTTGAGGCTCCGCGCCAGTTTCTTGTCCAACATTTTGTTGCATTCCTATAATTTGTGCCATGATAGCTGCTTCCTCTGGATCATTGAGTATCTCATCGGGATCAAGATCCAAACTATAGGCAAGTTCACTAATTAATTTAGAAATTTTAACAAACGGAGCAATAGCTGGATTCTGCACAGTCTGTAAGAATGTAGTCAGCCTTTGACTTCTAACTTCTTTCTGCATCAAACTATTTGTTCCCATTGCTTTAACTTCTAAATCGCCTTCGATTCCTAGTTTACCTTCCATGAATTGCATATTCCATTGGAAGTATGCTTCTCCTAAAGGTTTCAATAGAAAATCATCTAAATTCTTTACAACAGTTTTTATATTTAAACTAGCTGCACCGAGTAACATCGACATACCCGATGCTGTTCTTGTCATACTTTGCACACCTGTTTGTCCATGTGAGTATGAAGGTATCCCTGTTTGTTCATCTGCTAGTTGTCTAAATTTATCAAACATCATTAAATTTTCTTGTGCAGTATTCGGAAACTTCATTCCATGAACTGCTTGACCTGGCATTCCTGCTTGTCTTCGAAATATCTTTCCTGGATATATTTCCATTGATTGACCACCAACAAGTGCAGATTCATCTACGTCAAAAACTAAAGAACCAGCAAGCGCAAGATTATCTATAGCCATTCTTGCATGACCATTCATAACTTTTTGAGAATCATCCATATTCTCAGCTACTCCTATACCAAAGAAGTTATAAGGATTTCGCTCATAAGGAAACGAATGATAAGGAATTCTATTAGGTGTAAATGGATTTATAACAGCACGTAGAAGTTTTCCATTACATATCCAAGCATTAATCTGTAGTTCGTCAAGATCATCTATATTCTCTGATACATCAATATTAGCTTCTCTCAAATATTCTGCATCCATAATTCCCCAATATTCTAATACTTCATATTTATCTGATCCATAATCTTTATCATTTTGATCATCTTTTAATTGCGAATCATAATAACGAGATTCATAGTTTGCTCCCATCATAAGACAATCACGAATTGCATCACTATCAAAATAAGGCATCTTACGTAAAGCTCTAAGTTGGCTTTTATTTATCTTATGCCTGTGGAAGATATATTCACATTCTTCGATATTAGTTGCAGAAGGATCAGGAAAGAAATCCCATAAACTAACAAATTCTATTCTAGGAACTCTTACATCTATTGGTTTATATTCTCTTTCTCCTGTTTCTTCACTTTCATCCCAACGATTTAAAGTTTTATTAAAATTAAAAGGTCCTTTAACTATTCCTGTGCCTAGTAGGGCTGATTCAAGGAGTGCATTTCTAATCTCAGATGAACCTTTTGATTCATCAATTTGATCGTGAATCAGCTTTTCCATTCGCCTTGCTGCTTTCTGAGCAGGTTTAATTTCAGGAATCTCAGGAATAGGAGATAAACCATCTACTAAAAACTGTTCTGCTTCTTCTTCTATAAATTTTCCATTAGTAAATGTTGCGCCAGCTTTAAGAGTTCTTCCGTCTCCTTTATAACCAACATCAAAAGGATTTTCTGTTGATGCTTCTGCTTCACCACCTTCTTCTTCAGGAGGAGTAGTTTCTATTCCTGGTACTGGATTCTGAATATCTAAATGTGCAAATTCAGAAACTCCTTCAGGCATTTTTGTTTCGGTAACTCCTATAGGGAACTTACCTGTACCGAAAATAACATCTACAAGTTGTCCAAAAGCTGCTAAAACTTTAGTCTTTGTTATTTTAACAAATATACGAGACTTTTCTGATTCTCTGAATTTAAGACCTTTATTATAAAGACCTCTATAATTTCGATAAGCATCTAACCATCTTGATTCGTTTGGTATTCGTGCTGTTTCAGCACTTGTAAAACGCTTTTGTATTGTTCCAACTAATGTTAGTTTTTGATCTTCTTCTAATTTAAGACTCTTACCTTGCTCACCTTCAACATCTTCAAAAAAGACATTATCAGAATTTTCTAAGAAAGTGTTTTCGTTACTGTTATTGTTTTCTTGTTCTGCCATCTTTTAAAATTTCTTTAAAACTTGAAGACCATAATAAGATTTACCATATTTAGGTTTAGTTACACTAGCACTTATACTTGCACCTCTTTTTGTAGTTCCTGATGCGCTATAAGTTGTAGAAAAAGGATTTTTATTGATTCCATAAGAACCACCTTTAGGTGTCATAACTCCTATACTTTTACTTCTAAAACCATCAATTTTAGAAATACCATAGCTTATTTTTGGTTTTAAGGCTTTTTTTATTGGAGGTGATTTAAAATATTTTGCCATTCTTTTTTAATTAGCTTTAGCTACGCCACCACGAGAATAAGGATCTCTTTTTTGTTCAACTGTTTCTAGTTTCTTATTCAAGGCTTCAATATTTGCTTCTATGTTAATTTGTCTTATGTCCAGTCTTTTCTTTTTTCTTACTTGCTTTTTTTTATATCTTCTTTTTTGAGCAGGTGTCCTTTTCTTTGCTGTTACTACAACTTCACCAAGATATGTACCATCATCCATTAGATACGGTTGTATCGGCTGTAATCCTGTCTTCACTCTTTTTGCATCTTTTGTTGCCATTTGTTTTACTCTCCTATTTTAATATCCAAACTCAGGATCTGATGGTTTATATATCGATTCTCGTTTTAAGTTTCGTATGCGCTCTAAAGGATCTGTAATTCTTGGTCTACTCATAATTAAATAACGTAAAGCATCGTATGCATGATCAGATGCATTCGTGTCTACGTCTTCAGGCTTCGTCTTGCTCAATGGTATACTTTGTAGTTCTCGAATCAAGTTAGGACAGTTGTTAAATATTTGTAATCGTGGTCTCCCATTATTCTTAACTTTCAAGTATTCATGGATTTGGATTTTACCCTGTATTCTATTCTTATCTGCTCTTCTGAGCTTGTGACCAAGTTGTTGTAATGTCTCACCAACAGTCGGTCCAGTAGTTCCTGTTTTAGCCCAAGCAGCCGTATCTAAGACTCCTTGAACTGAAAACGGATCTTCTATCTCCATTTCTGTTATTATACGACCTAAATCAAGTCCTGTCAAGTTTTTTCTGTATAATTCTCTATAAATTACTAGAGTTCCATCACTTCTGTCAACTGCTCCCCATAGGCAACAACTCTCTGAAGCATAACCATAGTCTATACCTTTGACTCGTTCCCAAACAATAGGAATATAAAAAGGAGAAACAATATGTACTTCTGGATCAAACTCAACAAAGGCAGCACCTTCCGCTACATCCCAATTACCCTCTAATAATTGTCTTCGCTGAACTGGAGGAAGTGCTTTAAGCATTTGTTCATAGCGACCATCGTTAGCAAGATACGGATTATCATCCAATCTAGCAGGAATAAATTTTCTTGAAAGACCATCTTTGCCAACAAAGGAAGTGTTCGGATCTATAGGATCTACATACCTTTTTTTAACCCATTGTGCGCCAACTCCACCTGGATTAGCAGTACAGCGCAAATAAGTTTCTATGCTTGAGTCTGTTGTTCGCAACCTAGAAGCAAGATAATTCCAACCAAATTCGGTAGGGAGATGGGTAATCTCGTCAAAACCTATCCAAGAGTATGCCTGTCCTTGATAACGATATACATCTGCATCTCGTTCCAAAAATCCAAATTCTATCTTAGCTCCGCTAGGAAAGTTCCATAATTTCTCAACTTCTCTAAATTTACAGCCTGGAAAAGCTTTAGGATAAAGCTCTCTACTTTTGTCAATTAATTCTCGAAGCTCTGGCATAGATCTTCTTAAAATCAATGCTCTATGCGCTTTTTTATGAGCATAGCGCAACGGATCTACTAGCATTGCATATGATTTGCCGCCTCCTGCAGCTCCTCCATAAAGAACATCACGCTCTGGTGCAGCCAAGAACTCTGTTTGTGGTCCTTTATTCGGATGAAAGACTACATTATCTTGTTCTATCTGCCTTTGTACTGTAGGAGGAAGAGAATCTAAATCAGAATCTAAGACAACTTTATTATCTGTTTTCTTATTATCAAGTTTTTTAAGAACTTTCTTTTGTTTCTTTAAAGTATTTTTTTGTGAATTTATTTGATTTTTTAATTTAGCAATTCTTTTTTCTTTTGCTTTAACAGAACGTCTAGCATTAATCTTTGCTTTAGTTTTACTATGATAATTATAGTTACTTTTAGATCCTTTAGGTCTACCTACCTTTTTTTTCTTTTTCTTAGGTTGCGGTGAATCCGAGTCTTTCTGGTCTTGTTCCATATTTCTTATCTATAATTTTTTTTAATCCTGCTGGACTAAGTTTTCTTCCTGTGTAGTCTTCTAGCCAGTAACAACCATCACGTAAAGAAATCTCTTCATTTACAATCATTTCTTCTATAGTTTCTAAAGCTTCTAGTTCTTTTTCAACAGGTTCTAAATAATGGGAATCATCTTCAGAAAGCTCATACCCAAAAGGAATAGTAGAACTTGTACGTTTTCTTAGTAATATTGTTTTTTCTAATAAGCTTTTCATATTCTTTGGAATACATTCCACCCAACTATTAATCTTCCATGACATTCACACTTAAACGGAGATACGAGTTCTTCTTCTGTACTTTCATAGTCAAAAGTAATCTCTTCGCCAATCTCTATATTTTTAGTAGCGACTAAAAAAGGAGGTGTAAAATTAGGAACAATTACCTTTGTATTAGGATCACAATGATGGTTTACGTATCCGCCTTCATAGTGTTCTAGATGTTGATCTCCTATTTGTATTGAAGTTCTAGTAGGACTAGGAAAATAATTACCATCTAATTCTAATACTTTAGTTCCATTTACAAATCTTTTGTTTGTAAAAAGACCTTGCATTCCGTCTTTTATTTCTTTTATTACGAGTGTTTCATTCATGTGATACTATCCAATCAATAAGTCTTATTAATATTTTTTTTAAAGTTAAACGCTGATAAACTATATAATAGTTATTTCTTTGTAACACTACTTTTTTTCTTTTTTTTAGTTCTTTTTTTCGGCACAGTTACATAAGCTTCATTTACATCAGGAGTTGATTTATCATCTCCAACATATTGACCTTTTACATTCCTTGCACGAACCATTTCAGTTGTACAAAGAAAACGATCTTTAAACCAACTACTTAATCCATAGAACCAATAGTTTCTTTTTTTCATTTTTTTCTCCTTGTTGTTTGTTATAATTTTCCATTCATCTTCTTTCCATAGTTTTAAATCATTTTTATCTAGATCTTTCATTCTTTTCGTTATACTAATAATACAATTAAATTCTTTAGTAATAATAATAAAGCAAAAGAATTTAATATAATTAAAGATCTATCTTCCCATAATGCTGCAACTACTAACCAACCTATAACTCCAATAATGGAAAAACTTAAATCATATAATATAAAACCCTCTATTCCTCTCATTGACATTCCAGTAAGAAGAAAGACACTAGCTATCCATTTAATATACCAATCAGTAGTATATTTAGGTGTAGCTGATTTAAACCATCTTTTAGAATTCTTTAGTTCTTCTTGGCTTGGCATCACATCCAAACAATAAAAACAACAATAAGATTAAGTAACATAAATATAATCGCATCAATATTCATCATTTTAAAGCAGAGACATCCACTCTTTAATTATTATTGCTGATAAGAATAATAATAATACTATCCATATCGGATTAAATTTCATCATTTTCTTTTAACTTCCACCTTCGTTTTCCCATTCAATTATTGGTTCTAAATCATCTTGTAATAACTCTGATTGTGACTTATGCTCTATTACTTCTTTTTCAACAGCTTTAGCAGGTAATATGAATACTCCACCAGTTACATTATGATTGACATCCAATCTTTCTTTCTTTACAACACCTACTCGGTCTAGAATAGCTTGCGCAGCTTGTAGTTTATTTTGTATCTGTGGCATTGGTTTGTTTGTTTTCATAATTTCAACTAACTTAAAAGCTGCTTCAGGTGCGCTATTAGCTAAAACATCAGTTGCAAAATCTATTATTTCATTTTTAAGAGCTTTTACTACTTGATAATGATTACCATTACTATAACCTGCCAGCTCTGCAGCTTGTTTCAAGTCTCCGTTAGTAACAACAAGACAATCAAGGAACTTCTGTTGCTTATCAGTTAGTGTTTTGTTTCTCTTAGATTCTGTTAAGTAAGTATTTACCATTGTTCTTAACAGTATAGGACTAGTTAACAGATCTGTCAAGTACTTTTTCATATAAATAACAAAGAAAACACTTGACAAATGTTAAATCTGTCTGTATAATGTCCTTATGGATGCCTAGGGTTGCATATTATATAGTATATATAGTTCATATGCATGTGATAAGTATAATGGATGCCCGATTTAACAAGTTAACAAGTTGAAAACTTTGCAAAATGTACGACCACTAGATATATATAGGGGGAGAGGGGGTGGTCGCCTGCATGGGGTTCTTTTATCTTTAAAAATCAATCACTTATCTTTGCACCTTGCAGCTATCACTTACTTTTGAAATTTCACAAGTACAGCTAACCGTATTCAATTTGTTAAATGTCTCAGATCTGCCAAGTTAACAAGCCCATGCAAAATTTATTAAGTTATCTTATTCATTTTGAAACTTTTGAAACTTGTCAGATCTCATATCTTTACATTGTTTTTTCTCTCTCTCTCTTATGGGTTCCGATCTTAATAATTCTATCCAGGGTTCAAAAATTAGACCTTATTTTGTGCCGTTTTTCAGGTTTACGAATGAATAAGGTAAGACCGTAAACTTGTGCTGTTTTTCAGGTGTACAGTCGTGCAATTGCGTAACCGTTCACTTGTTTTTAGACAAAAAAAATAGGCACACAATTTAAAGAGATCAGTTATTTATTCTTTTACTTGTCGTTATTGGTTCCTGACATTGCCTCAATCGCTTGAGCAGTTTCTTCTATCTGCTTTTGTGATTCAGCCTGTTCTATTTTATCTAGAACAATGTCAGATCTTTCTTTGATCAGTTTTAAAGAACCGTTTAATTCTTTTTCTGATCTGAGCAATAATGACTCGGCTAAAACCTCATTGATTTTAACTAAGTCGTTATCAACTCTTCGGCTTACAGATCTAGCGATTTTCGCAACGTTATTCTGAGCTTTATCCTCAGTTATAACTTTTCGACAATCGTTAATAATCTGCTCGAAGTTTTGAAAAGAGTTTTGGATTTTGATAAGGGATTCACCTAACTTTGTGGCTAGTGTTTCCGACAAGTTATCGTTGTCCGTTTTTTTCTTTTCTTCTTGCCTCATTGCTGTTTTATCAACCTTAATTGTTCCGAGCCGATCAGGTATTGAGTCAATACTGCTGTAGTCACCTTTAAGGACTCTTGCAGTATCGTCATACTTCATCAGTTTGGGCAATTGATTAATGATATAGAACAGGTCTCTGATCCTTCTAGGTGGTAATCCATGATTACCTTCATCTAGATCAGGATGTTCCTTCATACAGCTATTTAAGTATCTCCATTTTGCTTTATCCCTCGCCTCTTTTGAGGTCTGAAGTTTCTTCATTTTGGAGTCACTATAGGCTATTGATTTCTCTTCAGGAGTTAAGAATAAGCATTCTTTGTAGATGCCATAACGAAACTCGGAAACAATCTCATTGATTGTTTTTTCTGTACCGTTATTAATCCACACGTTTGCGAACTCTTTAAATCCTAAGAGTACTTCCTGAGATAAGTTAACCGATCTATTAAGAACATCGGTCATATCTCTTACAGTCTTAACAACCGATGTTAATGCATCGGATGCTAAAGCTGATATTTTGTCAGCCGTTGCAATCTCTTTTGGAGTTGCTTTGGCTTTCTTTTTTACATTTTTCTTAGTCATAAAATTACCCTCCTTTAATGGGTATTAATTTATGACAAGTTAAAGTAATAAATCTTTATCTAAAAATTGTGTGCCTGTGAAGATCAAATCAAAGTGTTCTGATGTACCTGTTAGGATCTATTCAAAATGATCTTAGAATGTTTCGAAAATTAATCTTCCTAGCTTGATTGTCCAATTGCACGATTACGATGTCTTGGTCGCTACTAAGTGTTATTCATGTAAGTAAGAATAGCAGGATGCGTACCCAATGCAAATTTACGGCTAACCGTTTTTAAAAAAAACTAGTAAATGATCTTAAGATTCAAAATTAAATACGGCTAACCGTTTTTAAAAAACGGATCATCCGCTTTTGATATACGGCTAACCGTTTTGTGCCTGTACATATGCACGAGCCTGGATGTGTGCATGTGTACGTGTACGTGTGTGTGAGAAAGAGAGAGAGAGATTCCAGGAGCATGTACACATGAACGTGTACGTGTGTGTGTACAGGGTTCTTTTATTTTTTTTATGTGTGCCTGTGTGTATGTATGTGTGTATGTGTGTGTGTAAGAGAGAGAGAAAAAACAATGCAGAAACGGCTAACCGTAAGTTTGCTTTTTGCTGTCAATTTGCTATTATAATGGGGTGGTTTCATTCGGAATTATAACCTTAAAAAAAGGAGTTTGACTTAAATGAAAATGCTAGGAAACATCTGTTTTTATAGTGGTTCATTCTTACTCATATCCTCCATGCTGCTAGGCAGTAACCCATTAAACACTTTGGAAAGTGTCGTACTTTTTACGGCACTTTCTTTTATTGGTTTAATTTCAGTTATCGTAGCCCTGGTTTGTTGGAGTTATGATCTCGGATGACAAAACGGCTAACCGTAAATAAAAATAAAAGGAGTTAAATCAAGTGTTAATTTTATATTACAAAAGCAAAAGAGAATTGCTTAAAAATATAGGCAACTATCTTGACTACACCGAAACATCATTGTTCAGTCTTGAATACAAAAGTAACGGTGAGTTTCTAGGTTGCAACAGACCAACTCTCACAGGTATTAGAGGTCGAGAATTTTTTGCAAAGGTTACTATGAAAGATGACTTAATCAGCCGTGTCAAATGACTGACGGTTTACTTTTCGGAATAATTGACAATGGCGTTCTAGCTATATGCTCAATACTAGGCATCGACCTGGATAAAAAATTAAGTGGTAGTGGTGTGCATGGTGCATTATATGGTGCGCTGTTTGGCAATTCACTATCTGATTTTATAGGTGCAGTAATAGACTTTGGTGTACCTGTCGCATTACAAATAACAATCGGTTGTTTGATTGTTATTCCTTTCGTTAAACTTTATTACTACATTAAAGAATGAGGTCAGGCAGACTAAAACTTGCGTCTCAAAATGTTGGTGAGTTTGCCTGATCTTTAAAAAAAACTAACGCAATACCCTCAACTGTGGTGGGGGGTTTTTAAATACTACCACTAGCACACATAAAAAGAGAGAGAGAAAATGGAAACGAAAAAGAAAATCGTTATCATTGATCCTGTCCTACAATTAATCTTTGGTGCTAAGTACTACAACTATAAAGATCTTTACAATCTTGGTAAGTTCCAGGTATTTGACATCAAACAAATTGATTACAATAGTGATACCAATACAGGCAATGACCTAGTTGTCGATGATGAGGGCTTACTTAAGTCTGATCAAAGATACTTTAATTTTGTAGGTGTCGGTGACTTTGCAGGTGTCGGAATCTTAATAGGTTCTGACCATGCAACAGGTAACGTTATTGACACAAGTTGGACAGTTGATCAAGTGATGAGAGCAGTTTCGTGGCAAGCTATAGGATTCAGCATTGAACCTTATATGAAATTCACAGTTTTAGATTAGAACAGTTAAATTAATAAAACGTGCAAGTGCATAAAGGAGGAGAAGTATGTCCGACTCTGAAGAGAGAAAGAGAAATATAACCTCCTCCTGCACACAACAATTCCCATAACAAAATAACAAAATATCTCACAAAGAAAGAGAGAGAGGGAGAGGTATGTAAATTTGACATTTACTTTAATTCTGTTAGTCTTATAATGGAGGAAAGCGAGAAAGAGAGAGAGAGAAAGAGAGAGAGAAAGAGAGAGAGAAAGAGAGAGAGAAACGAACAAACGGCTAACCGTAAATAGAATGAGAGGAGAAAAATAATGCCAGCAAACTACAGTCAAGGAAGGATTATCCACAGAGAGATAGAATCGATGATGGGTTACAGCCATCCGTCTGCTTTCAGCACAGGCATCAGTTCGAGAGAAGCAAAGAAACAAAAGATGAATAGAAAATACAAAGACCTATGGACTAGAAAAAAGAACAGCGTTCATATGAGATGTGTTGAGAATAGTAAATCAAAAGCATGGAGTTATAGAAGATAACAAATTTAGTTTTTTAATAATAAGAGAGAGAGGTAGTGTGTTATGAAAAAAGAAAGTGATTCAGAACTAATGCGCAAACATCCTTACTTGTTCTTTACTCCTTATGAACCAATAGGAGAAGAAACAATAGAGGGATTGAAAGACAAAGCGCACATGGAGAAGTTTATTCTTGAGATACAGATAACAAAGCTGATTAAAAAGCATTTGTTTTTTGGTGGTTGTTCTTCTGATCAAGTGATTTCAGACTTTATGTATGACTTGTTCCATGAGTTTGAGAGGAACAACCCTAATTTTAATCCCGAAGTTTTAACTGAAGTTTTTAACCAAGAAGAAACTGATGACTTATACTGTTAAGCAAGCATGGAAAGAAGTAGGTGGTTTAATAGCCTTTAACTATGTAGCTAGGCGATAATAAATATAGCTACTACTATTAATTCATAAGAGGTAAAATGATATGAGAATAATAGATGTATTAAAAATACAAGAAGTTGTAAGCAATCGAAAGATACCTTACGATGTGCTTGACAAAGAGAGTGTCTATCCTTCTGAATCTAGGGATAGAGATGTTCCAATTATAGAGATGGACATTGTTCATTTCATTAGAGCGTTCAAGAAACTACAAAGGGAAAACTTTGAACTTGATACAAAAGATTTTGAAGTAACTCTTTAGCATCATAAGAGGTTTTCAATTGATCATATAGGAGCTGAATGAAGATGATAAGACTAAGCAAAGCAAGTAAGATGCCATGCCGAAGTTGGAGTCTTCAAGCATTAGAGACTTGTCCAGGTGCTAGAAAAAGTAATGGAGAGTTAGTGGATGCTTGTAAAGGATGTTATGCAACAACAGGAAACTATAGGTGGCCCAATGTAAAAGCTCCTCGTATTCATAACAAGAAAGATTGGAAGAGAGAAGACTTTGTTTCCGACATGATATTGGAACTAGACAACGATAGATACTTCAGACTTTTTGATAGTGGAGATTTCTATCAACCTAAATTAGTTGAGAAATGGACAGAGATATGCAAGGCTAGTAGTCATTGTAAATTTTGGATACCTACTAGAAGTCACAAGTATCCTAAGTTTCATAAAGTGTTAGAAGCTCTTGACTCACTACCAAATGTTGTGGTGAGATACAGTTCTGATAGCATCTTAGGAGAGTACACACCTGGTTTGCATGGATCAACGATCATGCCTGAAGGACACGAGGACAGTAGTATAACCAAGTGTGAAGCCTACGAGAGAGGCGGAAAGTGTGGCAGTTGTAGACTGTGTTGGAACAAAGACATAGATGTAATAGGTTATGTCCAACATGGACAAAAGATGAAGAGTGTAATGTTAAATAAAATAAAGAAAGGAGAATAGTCATATGTCACATTGGTCAAAAGATGCTGTCGTTGAGAGAGCAATAGATGATGCAACTGAGATGTCAGTTATAGAGCTTGGTAAATTATTAATAAGTAAAGATGAGAACCTTAGTTGGGAGAACATATCTTCTCATGTTAAGGATCGAGATACTCTTATTGATAAAGCAGTAGACATCTTGGTTGAAGAATACATGAACCAAAGTCCATATTAAAAAGGAGTAAAATAAAATGGAACCAACAACAGAAGAAGAAAAGGAATTATTAGAAGGCGCACCACATCAAATGCCAACTCTGGAAGAACTAGAAGCGAGGGTATGTACTTGTGGTGAGCTTATCGAGAAGTGTCCTGATGCTTACGAGCATATGACACAAGGAGTTTGAATAAGCATGGGCCAATGTGTGATAGTTGCCTAAGAAACTATCAAATTAATTAAACTAAAGTGAGGAGTAAAATGCAAAAGTTAATTGACAAATTAAAAAATAGTTTAACAGATCAAGAGATTGATAATTTATTTGGTCATATTGTTTATAACTATGAGATGATGCGTTTTAATGGAACACCAGCTATGGTTAAACAGGTTTATGGTAGAGAGGTCAAAGCAAGAGATGATGTATATTATATTGACCCTGGACACCATGATGATTATATATTAGAGAAGACTCGTAAATTCTTTGATATTGGATCACCTTTTGCTACTAGGTTGGATAGTCTTAATATAGTGAGACTTGGTGGTGTTGTAAAAGCTTTTATCAATAAAGAAATGAAAGCTTTATATAATTTAAACGATTAATATAAGGTATGGGCAGATGGTAGTTGCCTAAGAAACTATCAACAACAAATGTGAGGAGAACGTTATGGAAATCTATCCTGTAAGAAACGAACCGAACAAGTATGATGAAAGCAGAAGTAACATCTACAGATTTGATAGCTTGGGCTACGTGGTCAAAGTTAACAGACGAGTTAGAGATTACAACTGGTTTAATCTTATTCGTGGTGGTCGTAATTACGTTAATAGTGTACCTAAAAGTTGGACACGTAACACAGGCTTTGGTCGAGTATTTGAATTCGGCAAGCTTGCTCTACGTTTCAAGAAAATAGGAGCGTAACTACAAAGGTAAGAAGCACCTAAAGCTTCGGAAGGTTTGGTAGGATTTAATTTAATTAATGGAGATAGTGTTATGTATGTACATACATTTGAAATAAGCCTGATATTAAAGAAGGCTTTAGAGAAACACTCCGAAGAAGAGGTAGGCTCAGTCATTGAAAAAGGATCTGTCGTTCTAGATAGTTCCGAAGCCAATGCAGCAACAGGCCCATTCAGAAGAGTGATCTATTTAAAAGATACTTATGGTGGCACACGCTACAAAATTGTAGCTGAAGAACTAAAGAAAGTTAAAGACGAGGGTTGGATTACCTATGCTGATGCTAACAAGTTGAATGTACGTTGGGATCGCAAAGAAGGAATCTATAAGAAATATGAGTCAGAAACTTTTAAAAAGTTAAAAGCAGAAATAGAAAAGTATTAAACAAACCAACAAACTGAACAGGAGGTAAAAAATAATATACAGATGAAAGACTTAAACAGAAAAATTGAGAAGGTTGTTACCAGGTTTGAGGACAAACTAGATCTAAATAACTTTGGATTATACATAGATCCTAAACCTTTGAAAGCTTGGGAAGAACCTGAAGAACTAGATGAGATCGTAATAGACGAACAACAAGAAGAAGAAAGATACGAAGAGTTAAATTTCTCTTGATCTTGCTTTGTTCGTGTGTTACCATCTATATATATATATATAATATATAAAGAGGTTATAAAAGATAATGAACAATAATATTATAAACTTTAAAGAGTCTGTAAAAAGACTAAAAGAAAAGAAGAAGAAGAATACATATTTTGTAGATGTTATAGCTACAGAAAGACGAGTAATAGTTATAGAAGCTTTATCAAAAGAAGAAGCTGAAGTACTAGCAAAGATTAAATATGCACAAGAGTTCGTTGAGTATGACGAACCCGAAGGAGAATATATAGAATTTGTGGTGCAGAAATTATGAAATATGATAAACAAAAAAAAGAACCTTTCTGTATTCAGGTTTCTCGTTATGTTCGAGTAAACCAGGATGTTCTGAACAAGACAGCAAAGAAAGAACAAGAACGAAGACGAAAAGAATATTTGAAAGAGGCTTTCCCATTTTTAGAAACCTGATAATAACAATAAAAAAAGGAGAGAAGTTATGGAAACTCAGGAAATCATCGATGCCATTTTCGATGTAAAAACAAATGGTGAATTGTTTAAAATATCAAACGCTGCTCGTGATAGAAGAAAAGAATTGTCTTCGAGATCTCGCAGTAATTGGTTTGTTGGACAAGAAGTGAATGTTGTTGAGAGAAACAGAAGTAGAGGTACTAAGACAACTCTTGGCACGATAAAGAAAGTGAACCGATCTAGGTGTGTAGTATTACTTCCGCAAGGAAGTTACAATGTACCTATGTCAATGTTAGAGGAGGCTTAAAATGCCAAAAGAAACAGAAGAGAAAAAAGAATTCATAGTAGAGGTAGAAGTTAGTGGTCATTGGACTGAAAGATATGAAGTGAAAGCTACATCAGAAGACGAGGCTATGGATAATTGGCATGATGGTGAATACATCGAAGCATACAATTATGATCCATATGACTATGAACCTATTGAATGCTATGAATACTAACAGGAAGCACACAATACTGGATTTGTTTAGTGGTATAGGTGGATTTAGCTATGGCTTAGAACGTACAGGAGGTTTTGAAACTGTTGCGTTCTGTGAAATAGATAAACATGCTCGAAAGGTACTAAGGAAACATTGGAAAGATGTGCCAATTTTTAATAACGTAGAGGAGTTAACTTATGAAAGACTCAAAGAAGAAGGAATCGATAGACCAACTGTCGTTGTGGGAGGATTTCCATGCCAAGACATATCCGTTGCAGGAAGAGGAGCAGGAATTGTCGAAGGAAAACGATCAGGTCTTTGGTCGGAGTTTGCAAGGATCATCGAAGATGTACAGCCAACGTGGGCAATTATTGAAAATGTATCGACCCTTCGATCTAAAGGACTTACCCTGGTCTTACAAGATCTCAGTCAGATCGGGTACGATGCAGAATGGCATTGTATACCCTGTTCCGCAATTGGTGGGTTACACCGAAGAGATCGCATATGGATCATCGCAAGACCGAGACATGTGGGCAACACCTAACACGTTGGATCATATGCCTCCTAGATCAAAGGAAGCTATGGAGCGACAGTTTGCTACAACTAGAAAGGGTAGGACTAAGCCATCAAATTTAAGAGAGCAGGTGCATCCTGATATGTGGCCCACTCCAAGAGCTGCAATCGGTATGCATATGAAACTTACTGAGAACATGGCAAAGCTTAGACACAAGAAATACTTGGAGACTGAAGTGGCTTACAAGTTTTGGTCAACAAAAGAGCAAAAGCAAATAGAGAAAAAGCCTGGACACTTGAATCCTGAATGGGTTGAGTGGTTGATGGGTTATCCCGAAGACTATACATTAATAGAAGATGAGGAGTAGAAAGTGAAATGAAAGAACTAGAACAAGTAATAAAACGAAGAGATTTGGAAAGTTTTGCGCAATACGCAAAGCATATATGGGTTGAAGAACCTGAAGGTGTGCCTAGAGTAGTGCAGAAACTTCCAGGTAGAATCCAAAGACTCAAGCAATTGGGCAACTCTGTAGTGCCACAGATACCTGAGTTCTTAGGACATTGTATTCTAATTTATGAAGATGAAAAGAAAAAGAGTGCAAAATAAAACGAGAAAGTTCTTGACATTATAGGTGGATTCCTGTACAATCCATCTTATAGTTAATAACGACTAAATTAAAACGTAAAATAAACGGAGGCTAATTATGGCTATATTAGAAGGACCAGTTTTTTGGGCAAGCTTGAGCGTACCTAATAAAACTTTTGATCCTGCAACTTATCAAGCTACTCTAGTAGTTGATCAATCAACTGCTGACGAGTTTGAAAGCAAAGGATTTAAAATAAAAGAAATTGATGAGCAACCTGCTTTGTTCTTTAGGAAGTATTACAATCGACCTGATGGAACAACCAATCCTCCTGTTCGTGTTGTGGATAAAGCAAAGAATCCACTAGATGTGGCAGTAGGCAATGGTTCTAAAGTTAGGGTGCAGTATCAACCACGAGTAATCGAAAACAAATATGGTATCTTCAATTGGTTGGAGCTGCAAGCAGTCCAGGTTCTGGATCTTGTAGAGTACAACAACGGAGAGACTGACGAGTTTGATATGCTCGATGACGATGCTGATGACATCGAATTTTAATTCAACAAAAAGGAGAAAAAGAAATGGCTGAAGAAGCACAAAAACCTTATATTACTATTGATGATGTGCAAATAAATGTTGAAGACTTACCTGAAGATGGTCAAGCTATCTTTGGTAGGATTCAACGCTTGAATCAAAAGAAAGTGAATCTTGTATTAGACTTGGAAGAAGTCAACGCAGGGTTAACTTCTTTTACGAGCAGTATTATTAGTATTGTCAATGATGATGCAGATGTAGAAATAGCAGCAGAAGAATCAGATGTTCCTGACATCGAAGAGACTGATGCGTTTCCTCCTGAAGAGGATTAAAATAAAAAGGCAGGAAGTGCCGACATTAAACTTCGGTAGGTGGTAGGCTATAAGTTTTTAAAAATAGTGGAGCAAACGAAATGGATACGGAATTTGTAGAATTACACAAACCTTGTCCTGTTTGTAATAGTAGTGATGCGTGTTCGATTAACGAAGACGGATCAGCAAAATGTTTTAGTTGTGATGAATTTTTTCCAGACTATTACAAAGCAACAGGTGAGGTAAAACCAATGACAGCAACAGTAACAAATATAAAAAAGCAAAAGCAAAAGGTATTAGAAGTTCCTAAGAATGGAATCTTTACAAGAATAGAACATAGAAATATATCAGAGAAGACTGCTAGAAAGTATGGAGTAAAGGTTGTTCAGAATGGTAATGAAGTAGGTGATCAGATCTTTCCTTACTATGCAGACAATCAGCTAGTCGCTACAAAAATTAAATATAAAAAAGATGACCACGATAAACATTTTAGAACAACTGGTTTTATAAATGAAAGTGGGTTGTTTGGTGAACAATTATTCAAGAGTGGTGGAAAATATTTAACCATTGTTGAAGGAGAATATGATGCACTAGCAGCATACCAAATGTTAGGATCTAAATGGTCGGTTGTCAGTATTAAACAAGGAGTTCAAGGTGCTGTTCGTGATATAAAAGATAGCCTTGAGTTTGTAGAAAGCTTTGATAATGTAGTTATCTGTTTTGATAGAGACAAACCAGGTCAAGAAGCTGCAAAAAAAGTAGCAAGAATTTTGACACCTGGAAAAGCAAAGATAATGCGCATACCTGTAGGTTTCAAAGATGCCAATGATATGCTCATCGCAGGTGCTAAGAATGCATTCAACCAATCTTGGTGGGAATCCAAGATCTATACACCATCAGGTGTTATAAACGTATCTGAGTACAAGCTTAAATTCTTCACAAGAGAAAAGAAAAAGAGTGTTCCGTATCCTTATGTTGGACTTAACAAAAAACTTTATGGCTTGAGACAAGGAGAACTTATTACACTTACAGGTGGCACAGGTTTAGGTAAGTCTAGTGTTACTCGTGAATTGGAACATTGGCTCATTAAAGAAACAGATGACAACGTAGGTATCATAGCTTTAGAAGAAGATCCAAACAGAACTATTAGTGGTATCTTATCTATTGAAGCTAATGCAAGACTTTACATTGATCAAGAGCTAGAAAAATTTACGGAAGATGAAATAAATAATCACTTTGATATTCTTTACAACGGAGACAACGAGAATAGAGTATGGATTCATGCACATTTTGGAACAAATTCAATTGAAGAGATCTTTTCTAAATTAAGATACATGATAGTTGGTTGTGATTGCAAATGGGTTGTCATAGACCATTTACATATGTTAGTATCAGCTATATTAGAAGGCGATGAACGAAGAGCCATAGACAGAATCATGACAAAGCTCAGAAGTATTGTTGAAGAGACAGGCGCAGGAATAATATTGGTATCTCATCTACGTAGAGTAATAGGAAACAAAGGACACGAAGATGGAATACAGGTTAATCTAAGCCACTTGAGAGGAAGTCAATCAATAGCGCAGTTGAGTGATTGTGTTATAGCTTTGGAGCGTAATCAGCAGTCGGATGATCTTGAAGAATCAAACACTACAGTATTAAGAGTATTAAAATCAAGATACACAGGGGATGTTGGTTACGCTACTAAACTTCTTTACGATAGAGAAACAGGTCGCTTGTCAGAAAGAGAATTAGAAGATTACGAAGAAAACGGAACTGATTTGGAGTTTAACGAGTATGCTTAGTCTAGTTTTTGATATAGAAACAGATGCTCTAAAAGCCACTAAAGTGTGGTGTATGGTAGCTCAAGATTCTGACTCTGGTAAAGTATATAAATTTGCTCCTCACCAGCTAGAGTCAGGTCTTGAGTTGCTTAAATCGGCAGACAAACTAATAGGACACAACATACTAGGTTTCGATATTCCTGTTATCAAGAGAGTTTTAGGAGTAGATCTTAGTGATAAGATATTAATAGACACACTCGTATTGTCTCGTTTATTTAATCCAGTTCGTGAAGGCGGACATAGCCTAGCAATGTGGGGATACAGATTAAAATATCCTAAAGATAATTTTGAAGAGTTTGAAACCTACTCACCGAAGATGTTAAACTATTGTTTAAAAGATGTTCAAATAAATAAACTCGTTTTAGAAGCTCTTAAAAAAGAATCAAAAGGATTTTCCAAAGAAAGTGTAGACCTTGAACATGGTGTAGGTCTTATCATGAAAGAACAAGAACAAAATGGATTTGAATTTGACAAGCAACAAGCAGAAAAACTCTTAGCACATTTTTACAAAAAGATGGGTGGAATAGAAGAGAAAGTTCACAAAGTTTTTAAACCTAGATGGATAGATGATAAAGAAGTAAAGCCATATATAAAGAAAGATGGTACATTATCTAAACGAGGATTAACAGACGAAGAATATAAAAGAGTATTTGCGCATCAAATATACACACCTTTTATGAGAAAGAAACTCCAAGCATTTAATCTAAGTAGCCGTAAACAAATAGGAGAATACTTACAAGCCTTTGGTTGGAAACCTAAAAAACGTACACCGACTGGTCTACCTATGGTAGATGAAAAGACTTTAAGCAGAATAAAAAATATTCCTGAAGCTAAATTGATAGCTGAATATCTTTTACTGCAAAAAAGAATTGCACAGATAGAATCCTGGATTGAATCTGTTGAAGAAGATGGCAGGGTACATGGTTTTGTGATACCCAATGGCACAATTACAGGTCGCATGGCACATAGAGCGCCTAATATGGCGCAAGTTCCTTCATCCAAAAGTCCTTATGGGATAGAATGCAGAGCTTGTTGGACTGTGCCTAAAGGATATAAATTAATAGGTATTGATGCTAGTAGCCTTGAATTAAGAATGCTTGCTCACTACATGAAAGACGAGGAATATACAAATGAAATCATTAATGGAGATATACACTCCCGAAATCAAAAAATTGCAGGACTTCAATCAAGAAATCAGGCGAAGACTTTCATATATGCACTCCTGTACGGAGCAGGAGATCAAAAAATCGGAAACGTGGTTGGCGGAAGCAAAGCTGATGGTAAAAAACTTAGAGAACATTTCTTTGATAATCAACCAACATTTAAGACTCTTCGAGATAGAGTTACAAAAGCAGCAAAGAAAGATTTCATCAAAGGAATTGACGGAAGACGAATACATATAAGAAACGCTTACTCTGCTTTGAATAGTTTGCTACAAGGCGGTGGTGCTATAGTTATGAAAAGAGCTTTAATTATATTAAACAATGAAGCTAACAAAAGAAATTTAGATTTCAAATTTGTTGCTAACATACACGATGAATGGCAAGTAGAAGTGCATGAGGCACATGCTGAATACTTTGGAAAGCTTGCAGTTAAATCAATCAAGGAAGCAGGAGAATACTACGACATGCGGTGTCCTCTTGATGCACAATACAAGATAGGAGAAGATTGGAGTGAAACACATTAAAAGTTCAAGTAGAAAAGGAGATATGGCTGAGTTTTATGCTGTAACCTGGTTATGGGATAATGGTTATGAAGTATTTAAAAACTGTGGATGTACAGGTTTAGTTGATTTAATTGCTGTAGATAAAAAAGGAAACACCAAGCTTATTGATGTTAAAACTTTCCATAAAGACAACAGATGGAAAGGAACATGGACTGGTGTAGCTCCTCGTAGCAAAGAACAAAAATCTAGGGGAGTTCAAATACTTGGTTACAATCCTGAATCAAGAAAATTAAGATTTGTGGAGCATAAAATATGACAAAGAAAAAAACATTAGATACTTTAGTACAGGACATTTACGATAAGTTAGATGCTTTAACCGAAGGCACAGCCTTAGACATATCAGAAGAAACGGCTGATAATTATGGTGATGCCATGAAACAAGCTTTATTAAATTGGTCAACACCTTATAAAAGCGATAAACTAAAATTAAGAATGTCAAATATCGGCAAACCAAACAGACAACTATGGTATGATATGCATTCAAAAGAACAGACATCTTCTTTTTCTGCACCTACACAGATTAAGTTTGTGTATGGACATAGCTGTGAGGAACTACTTTTATTTCTAACTCGTTTAGCAGGACATTCAGTTGATTCGGAACAAAAAGAAGCAGAAGTAGACGGTATTAAAGGACACATGGATTGCAAAATAGACGGAGAAGTTGTAGATATTAAGACAGCATCTGGATTTGCATTCAAGAAATTCAAGGAAGGAACACTTCCTGATGATGATCCTTTTGGGTACATGGCTCAGTTAGCAGGTTACGAAGAAAGCGAAGGTACAAACAATGGTGGGTTCTTAGTTCTTAATAAAGAAAACGGAGAACTTACTTTGTTCAGACCTGATGAGTTAGATAAACCTAACATAAGAGCTAGAATAAAACTGTTAAAGAAACAAATGAAAGCTTCTACTCCTCCTGATTTTTGTTATGATACTATACCTGATGGAAAATCTGGAAACATGAAACTTCCTAGAGGTTGTGTATATTGCAGACATAAGTTTGTTTGTCGTAAGGATTCTAATATAGGAATGGGCCTTAGAGTCTTTAAATATGCTAAGAAGTTTGAATACTTAACAAATGTTGCAAAACTTCCACGAGTACAGGAGGTTACAAATGAGTGGAAAAAGAAACAAAAAGCTACGTAAAAGAGGAAAACAAATCCTAGTTGATTGGTTACATTCTCTTTTACCTAATACAGAAGATAGGGATTTAATAACAACAGAAACTTTAGAAGATTATCTGTCTAATCAAACTCATATATATACAAACAGAAAGTTTTTACTTAGTGCCTATTCTTTAAAATGGATTTATAAACGAGTTAAAAGAAACCCTAGCTTAACTTTTGAACAACTTAAAAAGGATTTAGAACAAGAACAAAGTATACTATGATAAAAAAAACTAAAAAAATAAAAGAGTTAGAAGATACAGGCACAATAGAAATTGATATTAATACAATTGAATTAGAAGAACTATTGATAGCGTTAGGCGGAGTTCTATTCGCAGGTGCAGATATGCAAGAGATAGATACTCCTTTGTTATCTCGTCTAGAAGATTTAATAATAGCAGAAGTTCTTATTCGTGAGAATGATTTACGTTTAGCACCTAAAGGGGAGACAATGCACTAATTATGAAAAGAAAGCCTAGAAAAAAAAGACCTGTAGAAAAAGGACTACCTAAAGGATACGATTCCAAATGGGAGTACGATCTACACAAAGAACTATTAGACAATTGGGAACACCATAAAGGTTTGATAGAGTATTCTATTCCGCATAAGTATCATCCTGACTTTTTACGAATCATTGATGATAAGATAATATACCTTGAAGCAAAGGGTAGGTTTTGGGATTACCAGGAATACAATAAATATAAATGGGTTAAAGAAGTGTTGCCTGATGACTGTGAATTAGTGTTCATATTCTCTAAACCTTCTGCTCCTATGCCACAAGCAAAACGAAGAAGAGACGGAACTAAACGAAGTCATGCAGAATGGGCAGAGAAGAATGGATTCAAATGGTATAGCGAAGACAGCTTCCCTAAAGAATGGAAATGAAATGGTTTCTTTAAAAGAAATTCTTATGAAAGAAATTCCTTCGTTGAAAGAACCAAGACATATTATTTCATTAGGAGCAGGAGTACAGTCATCAACTATGTCTTTAATGGCGAAACATGGAGAAATAACACCTATGCCAAAGGCTGCTGTATTTGCTGATACAGGAGGAGAACCAAGAAAAGTGTATAGGTGGCTAGACTGGTTAGAAAAACAACTACCTTTTCCTGTTTATAGAGTTGATAATGGTAATTTAAAAGAAGATATTATAGATGCAACCGAAGGTAAAAATAAATTTATAAGTGTTCCTTTTTATATTGGAAAAGGAAAAGAAAAAAAAATAGGAATGTTACAAAGACAATGTACTGGTACGTATAAAATTAATCCTGTTAATAAAAAAATTAGGGAACTTGTTAATCTTGCACCTGGAAAAAAATCTAAGAAAGTTTCTATAGTTTTGTGGCAAGGAATATCTTTAGATGAAATACAAAGAGCAAGAGTATCGCATGACAGATGGCAGGAATATCGCTATCCATTGATTGAACAGAAAATTAGTAGACAGGGCTGCTTACTCTGGATGAAAAAAAATAATTATCCAGAACCTCCTAGATCAGCTTGTTACTTTTGTCCGTATCGAAGTAATAGAGGCTGGCAAAAAATGAAATTGAATGATCCTAAAAGTTTCCTAGATGCAGTAAGTATAGATAGAAAAATTAGAAATGGTTTGCCTACATTATCAAAAGGAAGTGAACTATATCTTCACAGAAGTATGAAACCTTTGGATGAAATTGATTTTGGAAAAGCAAAGGCTAAAGTTCAACAAGTATTATGGGATGAGTTTGAAGAAGAATGTGAGGGTATGTGTGGAATGTAATATGGATTTTAAGGAAATAATGGAGATAGATAATGGCAAAAATGATTTACTATAATGAAGAAGAAATGAAAAATGTTTTAAATGCAGAGGGATCAAAAACAATGACAGACTTAGTTAATAATCCGCCACACTATAACAAAGGAGATATAGAATGCATAGATGCTATTGAGGCTATGCTAACACACGAAGAATACGTAGGATATTTAAGAGGGAACTCTTTAAAATATCGTTGGAGATTTAGATACAAGAATGGAATACAAGATTTAGAAAAAGCAGAATGGTATGAACAAAGATTAATGGAGATTTTAAAACAAAATGAAACAGAAAGTTAAACTACCCACAAACTACCAACAGTTTATACATCTTAGCAGATATGCTCGTTGGAACGAAGACTTACAAAGACGAGAAACTTGGCAAGAAACTGTTGCAAGATACTTCGATTTCTTTGAAGAACATTTAAAAGAAAACAATAACTACAAGTTACCTAAGAAACTAAGAGAAGAACTAGAACAAGCTGTTCTTAATTTAGAAATCATGCCTTCAATGAGAGCTTTGATGTCAGCAGGTAAAGCTCTTAAACGTGATAATGTTGCAGGTTTTAACTGTAGCTATGTGGCTGTGGATACTCCTCGTGCATTTGACGAAACACTTTACATACTTATGTGTGGTACAGGTGTTGGGTTCAGCGTAGAACGACAGTATATTAATAAACTTCCTGATCTTCCAGAAGAATTACACGACACAGATACAGTAATAAAGGTAGCTGATTCAAAAATTGGTTGGGCAAAAGCCTACAAAGAGTTTATATCTTTATTATATGCAGGACAAATACCTAAATGGGATCTAAGCAATATAAGACCACAAGGCGCAAGACTTAAAACCTTTGGCGGTAGAGCTAGTGGTCCAGCACCGCTTGATGATCTGTTTCATTTTACTACAAATATATTTAAAGATGCACTCTTAAAAGGACAAAAGAAGTTAGTCTCAATTGATTGCCATGATTTAATGTGTAAGATTGCAGAGGTTGTGGTTGTTGGTGGTGTCAGAAGATCAGCGCTCATCTCTTTAAGTAATTTATCAGATGAACGTATGCGTAATGCTAAAAGCGGAGCATGGTGGGAAGATAGCCAACACAGAGCATTGTCTAATAACTCCGTAGCTTATACAGACTCAGCAGAGATGGGAGCATTCATGCGAGAGTGGTTGTCTTTATACGATAGCCGTAGCGGTGAACGAGGAATATTCAATAGACAAGCTGCTGAAAAACAAGCAGAAAGAAACGGAAGACGAGAAGAATACAAAGACTTTGGTTGTAATCCTTGTAGTGAGATCATACTACGCAACAAACAGTTCTGTAATCTAACTGAAGTTGTTGTTAGATCAGAAGACACATATCCTTCTTTAGATAGAAAGGTAAAGTTAGCTACAATTCTCGGCACGTTCCAAGCAACATTAACGAACTTTAGATATTTAACTAAAGCATGGCAGAACAACACAGTTGAAGAAGCTCTACTTGGTGTGTCCTTAACTGGTATTATGGATAATAAAACAATGAGTGGTCGAGGAAGTGAAGGATTATTACAAAGTTATCTTTTTGATTTAAAAGAGCAAGCTATCGCAGTAAACAAAACCTGGTCTAAGAAACTAGGTATTAAACAATCTGCTGCTATCACTTGTGTTAAACCTAGCGGTACTGTAAGTCAATTAGTAGATAGTGCTAGTGGTATTCACACAAGGCATAGTCCATACTATATCAGAACTGTTCGTGCCGACAAGAAAGATCCACTTGCTAAACTTATGGTTGATCAAGGAGTCTATCACGAAGATGATATAACTAAACCAGAACATACCTACGTGTTTTATTTTCCTATTAAGTCTCCTGATAATTCTTTGAATAGAATAGATATATCAGCTATTGAACATCTAAGCATTTGGAAACTTTATCAATGGCATTGGTGTGAACATAAACCATCTGCTACTATATCTATTAGAGAAGCTGAATGGTTAAAGGTAGGCGCATGGGTATGGGATAACTTTGATACTATCTCAGGTATATCCTTTCTTCCTTATGTTGATCACTCGTATCAGCAAGCACCATATCAGGAGATCTTTGAAGACGAATACAAAGAATGGTCAAATAAAACAAATGAGAATGTTGATTGGTCTTTACTTTCTGAATACGAAAAGGAAGATATGACAGAGAATACTAAAGAACTTGCCTGTGTTGCAGGTGCTTGTGAGATACTATAATGAATACTAAAGACGATAGAATAGAAGCAACTTTACTTTCATTTAAAGTAGCACTTGATGCTAAAGGAAAGATTTGGACAGATATAGGCGGATTACCTTTAACAGAAATTAAACATATTTTTAAAAAACCTGAAGATGCTCATGTTATTAGACTTCTAATACATGAAGGAACTATAAAACTAAGAAGTCTTCATAAATATTTAGAAGATGAAATTACTGCGATACATTATGTGGAGTAAATAAAATATGAAAAGTTTAAGAAAAGCAATAGATGCAATGTGTAAAGATTGTACTTATGATGAATTAGATAAAGGTACATGGAGACAACAGGTAGCTGCTTGCACAATTAAGATATGTCCTTTACATTCTGTTAGACCAGCCGATGGAAGAAAAGGACAGACTGTTTTAACTGTAGATCTATTAAAACATTGGCAAATAAAACCAGAAGATTTAGATGAAAGGGCTAAGAGATTAATTAAATATTAATTCTAAGGTCAATTACAGGCATGAATCGTGCCTTTAATAGAACTTAAATTAGTTAGGAATACTTTATAGTACTAATGCAATACTCACATGAAAAAATATATCACTTCACTTGTGATAAGTGTGAATTATGGTGGAGTATTGCAGGAACAAATATTAATGTTGAAAAGAAAGAAGCTTGGTATTGTCCTTGGTGTGGACACAAACATACTGTTCCTCACAAAGACCTTACAATTCTAACCAACCTAAATGTTGAATAAGATCAAAAATTAAGTAGGCAAATAGTATTCTAAAACAAACTCTATAACGCTTCATGTCAGCCACTAGCATTGAAAGCTTATCTTTTTCTACATTTACCCACTTAACGTTTTTATTTTCCATCCATTTATTTTATTTTTATTTGTTTAGGTCGTTTCTCTTCTGGAATAATCCTTTCAAGATCTATTCGTAACAAGCCATTCTTAAACGATGCACCTGTTACCTCAACATCTTCAGCTAAACTAAACTGTCTGCGGAAAGAGCGTTGTGCTATTCCTCTATATAGTTTATCATTAGCATCAGATTCCTCTTTGCTAGAGTCATAGGCAATACGAAGTGTATTCTCCTGAACTTTAACATCAAGATCTTTCTTGTCTATTCCTGCGAGAGCAACTTCAATGACGTACTGATTGCCATCTTGAACCACATTAAATGGAGGGTAA
>VTLG01009423.1_pt1 | contig 34301 bp, 37 predicted proteins | sample 4694571 | NCBI WGS metagenome assembly VTLG01 (sample SAMN12604809, study PRJNA352737) | marine metagenome | biome: ENVO:00000447; feature: ENVO:00000209|ENVO:00000569|ENVO:01000036; material: ENVO:00002151; isolation source: viral sequences binned using virsorter ...
CTGCCTGCTATCGCAAGGCGCGTAATGGCTTATGACCACGCTCAGGACACCAACGTCAACACTGAGTACGTGAAGTCAATGTCCAACAAGCGCCTTGTGGATTACATCCTCACCAACCAGAACAAGTTGGAGGCTGCTGCCCGTGGGGCGCATCGGGTTCGCACCTATGCACCTATGTCGGCAGCAGGCATCGGCGCTGCGCATGCAATCTGTGCAGCCGGTGGGGGATGGAGTCAGGCGGACGAGTTCATGTCCGAAGTGTGCGATCCGTCACAGACGGAAAACAATCCTGCGTGGCTGTTGAGGACTCAGGCCATGAAGGATGGGGTGAAGCGCACGTTCAGTTGGACAAAGGACGCTCGTTTGACGAGCGCAATGTACATCAAGGCGTTCAACCATTATCAGGCAGGCACCTGCCCTCGTTTGTTGACCTTCAAGGCTCACGGTCCGAGGATGGAACCCTTCCCGTTGGTGGAACCCTTCTAACCAATCGCGTGTGGGGGGCGGGGGCGACTCCCCTCCACCCCGTCCCCCTCACGCTCTAGCACGGAGGTGCACATGTGGCTAACGACCATAGACGGTATGTATTCCATTGTAGACAAGGCGGTCGAAGGACCGGATCACCTGTTGGTGAGGGCGCGCGATGAGGATTCACTCATCAGGATGCGGAATCGTGTTGTAGATTTCGCTAAGAGCAACGACAACAGCGTGTATGTGAAGACTGGCCCTACCGATGGCCTTATGTGGAAGGGTCGGTTTTGGACAGGTAAACGCTTACACGGGGCTGGTACGGATTACGAGTGGAGGATGGCTATCCCCCGCGAGTTGCTTATGAGTTGGTTTACGCTGATGTCAACCGATATCACGTACAACAACTTCAAGGACCGGTGCTGGAGCGATTGGTCTGACCAATGCGAACCAGACGTAGCCCATAAGCGGGTGTACACGTTAAATGAGATTTGGTCCGTGTGGGATCGGGTCTGGCCGAAGGGGTCCGGGTACCACCCGTCCGCTGTGGAGGAAGCACTAGAACGTCCGGTATTGACGATGATCCACGGAGGTGGGGAAGATGACGCTGACACCAGCGGGTCGTGAGGACACGTTCACACGTGAAGAACTGTTACGTCTTCGTAACATGATCGACACAAACGACACGGATCTGTCAGAAGAAACATCTGATCGTAACGAGCAGGTGTCGGATTCGGACGAGAGCGAAGACTAGACTCGGGGTACTAAGTACACGCCCCTCCCCCCAAAGGGGGAGGGGCGATACTAAGTACAGGTAGGGAGAACCATGAAACGATACCCGTTACACAAAGCAGCCGACGGCAGGTGGGTCCACACATGGGTCCGCCAATCGTCCATCAAAACTTCAGACATGTGTCTGGAGCGTTGGCGCAACGATGTGTTCAAACTTGTAAGCGAACCCATGAAGGACGCTTCCACGCTGGGCACCGTATGCCACACAGTCGCAGAAGACGTTTGCAACTCACTCATAGACGTAAACGAAGGCCACGCTGAGGCACCTATGGACATTCAGTCGGCCCTAGATGCGTTCGATTACGAGTGGGAAGAAACCGTTGACAAGATTGAGGTGTGGAACTCTTACAACCCCACCTCTGCGCATGCTGCTGGTGTCATCAAGGTCACCAACTGGTACAACGAAGTGTTCCCCCTGCTGCAACCGTTGCAGACCGAATACACGTTTGACGTTCCACTATTAGAAGACGAGCAACGAATCGTTCGGCTGACAGGAACGGTTGATCTAGTTGAAGCAGACCGGCTATGGGATTGGAAGTTCCCCGGCAGGGATTACTCACGTGAGCGATGGCAGTACGAGCGTTGGGATGTTCAATCCATCGCCTACTGCTACGCAATGGGGATCCCGAACTTCTCGTACGCGGTCATGCACCCGGATGGTGTGGGCCGTATGGACCTAGAGCGTGGGCAGGAGCATTTCGACTGGCTACGCCAGAAGGTGTCGGCACTCTGCAAACTGCTTGAAACCCAAACGGGACCGTACCCGTTGGGCGACAACGGTTGGTGGTGTTCCGCCAAATGGTGCGAAAACTTCGCACGGTGCAAAGGTGCAACGATTGGAGGCACTTAGTTATGGCTTGGAAGCCAATGGAACCCGCAGAGCGGGCCAGCATAGAAGCACAAGTCATTCTCAAAGCAGCGGTTGAACTCGCTGTCGCAGAGATTGGCAACGAACCCGACGGCGTGGCCGTCACAATGGCGATTGAAAACGCACGGGCGCTCGCAAGAGAACTGCCCAACCTGAAAGACAGCCTTGTCCTCGTAGGCGCTGAGGTTGCGATAGCACCCGAAGCACCAGCCTACGTGCCACAGGCTGCGGTAGACGCTGCGATGGTCGCTGCCGCATTCCCCGGCGCAACACCGGTTGCCGAATCTTCCCGCACCGACGGTCTGCCGTCAAAGTACGTGGACGATGAGGAATATACGCAGGTACTAGCAATCTGGAACGCTGAGAAGGCTGCCGGTGTAGCGTTCGCCAGCCAGCAATCCATGTTCCTGTGCAATCAGGCCATCCGCAAGTTGTTTGCTGACGGCCAGCGCACCTTCCCTGAGAACTACTGGGCGGAAGCCTTACAGGGGAAAGAAATCCCGAAGACCAAGAACGGCAAGTGCGGGCTTGGAGACTTCAAAGTGAAGAAGGCCACATGCGTGGGCGCCGACGGGATCCCCTACTTGGGGGCCGGAGAAGGCAACCATCCCCTTGCCAACAAGAGCGGCTACTTCGCTGCGTTGGTGAAACTCAAGGGTGGCTTTGGGTGGAAGGATCGGCCCGACCCGATTGACCCACACAACTGGCTGAGTCAGGTAAGTGCCTGAAGAACTCAGTCTGGAGGAAGCACTAAAGCGTGTAGCCGGGGCGGAGTCCACCTCCGCCCCGGCCCCTCCCCCCTCGGAGCCTCCAGCGCAAATAGAGGGGATCTCACCAGCAGACCTGCAAAGACTCTTCACGCCTAAGAAGGAACAGGTCCGGCGTATGCGCCATGACCTGCGTTCCGGCAGCGAATGGTCCTTTGGTGTGCGGGTGTTTGATGAAGCCACAATGGGTGGCGCTCGCGGTGGGCAACTTGTAACCATCATCGGCAGGTCGCATACAGGCAAGACCCTGCTGGCGTTGAACATGATTGCCCGCAACCGCAACCATCGAACCCTGTGGGTTAGCCCGGACGAAACCGAAACGATGTTTTGGGGCCGGTACGCAGCCATCCGCATGGAGATCGACCAGAAGGATTGGATCGGCAGGCTCATCCGTGAAGACCCACGGGCATGGGAACGTGTCGAACAACTGATGCGTGACGAAACCAACCTGCACTTTGAATCCACCGGCATGACCGTGGATGACATTGACAAGGCGATGCGCATAGCGTCGGTGGAACTGTGGCAAGGGCAACGGCCTGAGGTGCTGGTGTACGACTACTTGGAGTTGATTCGGGGCGGGGGCGCTGGCGATGCAGCCAGCGTGCAAGCCAAGATCGAATCGTTCAAGCAGTTGGTGTCGGACTGGCGTGTCGTAGGCGTGATCTTGCATCAGTCAGGCCGGGGTTCAGGGAACCGTGGCCGTGCCGGTGGGATTGAGGCCGGACGGTATGCATCCACCAGCGAAAGCCACTTCCTGATCGAAACGTGGCGCAGGTGGGATGACACCAATCTGGACGAAGCAGACCGCAAGCACTATGAGGATGAAATAAGCGCGGGCCTGTGGAAGAACAAGTCAGGCGACGGTGAGAAAGCGGAGGTAAACCTGACTATCAACAAGAGCGGACGCTTGCTGGAACCCGGCATCGTTTGGGAACAGTTGCAGATAGACGATGAATGACACCACCTATCTCAACTTCCGCGATCTGTTCTTAGGCTTCCCTCTCGCCTATGGCACCGACGAAGGCGGCTGCCGATGGGCGGACGTTGACGCCATGTGGGAGAAGCACCTCTCAGGCGAAGAGATGATCGGGATCTACCCGATGGTCTACGACCCCCTGTTCACACGCGGTGGTCCCGACTCATGGACGGAAGGACCAGATAATAACCGTTATTACGTGGAGATGGAACCTGACCTGTGGATGTGCAAGTGGGGGTCCATCGACATAGACGAAGGTGACGACTCGCATGTCATCGCCCGCAACACTCAGACTGTTCTGCGAGCGATGGATATTGTGGCATGGCCTGAGCGGTCACGCAGTAAGGGCTACCACCTGTGGATCTTCAATCAGGAGTGGGTGCGTGCGTCGGTTATCCGACGCGCCATGCACGCTGCATTGGATCTGGCAGAAGCGAAATACGATGCGGTATACCCGAAGCAGGATTCCTTAGCAGGGCCACCCGGCAACTACATGCGCTTGCCATACGGCGGGGACCGACCCAAAGACAGGCAAGAAATGCTTGATTCTGATGGGCCAATCCCACACGTGGACGAGTTCCTTTATGATGCGGAAGCACAAAGAACGCCTACGTCGGCTTTAGAGCGTGCTGCGGCGCTATACAAAGATCCGATCCCAGTGGTACCAGACCTGCCTCCGAAGCGGGACTACAGCAAGGAACCGTTGATGACCGTAGACGGCACACGCTTGCGTGGGTTGCCGTCGGAGATGTTCAAGAACGGTCCCGTTCCGTACTACAAGGGCGGGCATGGCGCTGGCAAGGGACGGCACGGCTTCCTAAACCGGTTCGCCCGTGCGATGTTTGAAACCGGCTACACTCGCGTCGATGTTCTATCGTGGACTAAAGACCTAGACTCTCGTCTAGGAGATTGGTACGAGGATGGGCCGAAGTTCACGGGCAGGCAAGACTGCGAGCGACAAATCGACCGACTCGTCACCGACGCCGAACGAAAAGCAACCCGATGAGTTCTCGTTCGTCGTCCCCGGACGGCCACAGCCCAAGGGTCGTCCCCGAATGTCGCGGAAAGGTCGCGTTTACACTCCGAAGGAAACCGTGGAAGCAGAGCGTGCGTACGCTCAAGCGGTTGATGATAACCCGCCGGTCTTTGAGGGACCGGTTGCGGTGGAGATGACGTTTTGCGCAGAAGCAACGTACATCACGATTCGGAAGATAGCGGAGTGGCATACTCCCCTGCGGGGGGATCTGGACAACTACATCAAACTGTGCTTGGACGGGTGTCAACGGGCGGGGATCATCCCGAACGACCGCCTCGTAGTGCAGGTGAAAGCAGTCAAAGAATGATTCTCATAGAACTGCACCCGTGGGAGTACGAGTGGGCCTTGCATGTAGGCGCTCGTCGGTACATTGAGAACTGGGGGAAGGCTGATGCCCGCCACTATGACAAGAAACGCATGGAGGACGACCGCACGGCGCAGGCTGCCGCATGCGTGGGCGAGTTGGCCGTTGCCAAACTAACCAACCAGTATTGGGGCGGTCACGTGTGGCCCGGTAACCGCCATGCCGAACACAAGGGCATGGCGGATGTTGGGAACAATATTGAAGTTAGACGCGTACGTACCAGCAGTAGTGCTGCGGTGCGGCGCAAGCAACTGGAGAAAGGTTTGATTCTCTTCGTGGTCAGGCCGGTGGCTCCAGAGTTCCGTGCGGTGGAGATCCTTGGATGGATCGACCACGACGAAGCGTGGGCGAAGGGCGAACCCTCCGGCTATGACGCAGAAAATACGCGCGTTATCGCAGAAGAGTATCTGAACCCTCCCATGACGTATGCTTACGTGAGTGAAGAAAGAGTTCCCATTTGATCCGCTAGGCGGCCTTCGCGGGATAGATTGGCACGGCAACGCGGTCCGTGACAACCCGCCAGAAACGGAACTCATCGCCCTGCAAGAAGCAGGGACGAAGGAACCACGCGAGTCCCTAGAAGAGCAAGCAGCGTTACGCGAAATAGTTCTGGACTCGCTGAGTGTCCTCAGCGAAGAAGAAGCATGGCTACTAAACGCACTCCTGTTTGAACGCCTGAGTCTGCGCGAAGTTCAACGTGCCATTGGGATTCCAAAGACAACCGTTGCACGTTACCGCGATAAGATACTGGCTAAACTTAGAGTTGCGCTCGCAGATAACCCCGCAATACGCGACTATCTGTCGGGCTAACCATCCTCCATAGCCTCAAACGAGTTCATAATCAACGTACTAATCGTTGCGAACACGTAGTTATGTAACGGGCTATTCTCAAAGTCGTTCGTAAGATTCTCATGTGCAAATGCCATCACATGCTCGTACGGCAGCACCAGCAAGACCCCCAGATCAGCCTCATGCCACTTGGCATGATTCTGATCCGCGATGTCCAACAGGTGCGAAGACTTTTTCATATCCTCGTAGATTTCTGTCGCCAGATAACCGTACTCGTCCTGAAACTTATTGAACGCTTCGGTTGCTCCAGCCTCTTCCATCAGCCAACGCGCCCCTTCGCATAGGTCTTGATGACGCTAAGAGCAGCAGCAACGCCTGCGATTACGGCCACCTTCAACGTGCCCTGATCCCCAACTACAAACACCGCTAAGAATGCCTGAGCGAAAGTCCATCCCGCTCGTTCCATTAGATTGGTCATGTCCACAACACCTTCCATGTGCGTTCGTCAACGATTCCGTTGACTTTCATAGCAAACTGTGACTGGAACCGCTTGCATGCGGCCACAGACTTCTTCCCGTAAATGCCGTCAACTTTCAAACCTGCGTTGATCCGGTCATTTAGTTTCTGTTGCGCAATCGAAACCCACTTTCCCGTAGAGCCTCGCTTGATAGGTCGATCTATTACGTAAGCCAAACCTGCCTCCGTGATATAACGAAGGATCGCCCCCCAATCGACAATCCTATTTGTATGGGGCTGCCCGGTAGACATACCGGCTGCTACCCATTCGGTCAGAGTTGTGCCGGGACAGGTTGTTGGCGAAAAGTCTTTGTGACACTTGACCCAAAGGTGGTCACCATACCGCTCGCGCGCTGCCCCGACAGCGGTCAGGATACTTTCCTTACCGCGATCCGTTAGAGCATCATCGGAATCTCCGATGTATGCAACGGAAATCGTTTTAGAGTTCCAACCGCGAGTGGCAGCGCCACGCTTCCACCCGCGCCCCTCAAAGATTTCACCGGTTTCACCGGACACCAGCCAGTTGTACGCGATGGAATCCCACCCCTTAGCCTCCACGTGGTACCTGTCATGGCCTCTCACACGCTTCCACGGGCCGTCTGACGGCCCCGTGGTGTGATGAATGACAACTCCCCGCACAGGACGCCAGAAGTCCTTCAGGCGCTTCCCTGTGTCTATCGCCCCCCACTCGCCGCGCTCAACATACTGCATACCCTAAGGGTACTCTGTCCCTACGGGCTTAGACCGACACGCTGCCTACGCTGCTGCTCAGAACGCTCCGCCCGCAACTCGTACCCAACCGACTGCCTTGTGCGCTGCTGCTCGGCCTTAGTGTTCGTACGAAGACCCAGACCGAACACAAACGACATCCACGTAGACAGAATACGCTGCTGATACCGCTCTTCCGAAGGGAACAACCTCCGCGCATCAGAGAACGTCGGCAACAACGAAGCCATCGAATGCAAGTCATAGTCGCGCATCAACCAGATGCCCGCCTCGTTCTTATGCGCCATGTCCATCTTCTGCAACAAGGGCATCAGTAGCGGAACCTTCGCATACACGGTCGGCACCTGACCCATGCGCCCGTCAAAGTTGTAGCCCTTCCACATGTTACGCCGGGTCGTCCACTCAATCGGCGTCTTCACAAACGGTGTCAACTGTGTCGTCAACACCCCCAACGCTGCTTGGATCCTCTCCGCAGGAGTATCACCCGGTTCCGTCAACGGACCCAACATCTCCAACGGCGTCTTGAACGGCAGATCCGGCAACACGTGCATGAACTCACCGTCGTACTTGAACGGCAGCCGGATCCCGGCCTGCCGGATCATCCACGCAGGAAGAGGATCATCCCAGCCTTCCTGCCCCTGAGACATGTTCTCAATGTTCGCCTTCAGAATGTTGTACTGGTTGAACACCCCCGGACGTTTCCCAACCTGCTCAATCATCAACGGCAGATTCTTTCGCGTCCACGTATAGAACGGCACCACCCGCTTGACGCCCGACGCCTCAAACCGTGACAGATCGGAGTAATCGAAGTGGAACTTCATTACCCGCTCAAACGCCTCACTAGCCAGATCACCACGCGCCAACGAATCAAACGCCATAACGCCGCGTACATAGGTTTCTGTGCCCACACCGGCACTCCTAGACAGACGCAACGGAGCGTTGCGGCTGCTAAGAGGGTTGACCGCCTGTAAGGCTTTCGCCAAAGTGCCACCCACGCGATCTTCGCCCATCACCTGCTCTGTGCCGATCTGGCCCTGCGCTCCACCGAGCAAACCCTCCGCATCCAACCTGCGGATGATGTCCATGTCCTCAGCGGACACGCCGCGCACACCGCGCAACTTCATCGCCTTCTTCATGTTCTCCGCACGTTTAGGCAGATTCATTGCTACAGCCTTGTCGTACTCGTTAGTCCAATATGCGTTCTGGAACCGGCGATAACTCCCCATCTTTACGCCATCCAAATAGTTCATAAAGATCGCAGAGAAATAGTTACGCATGTGGAATCCGGGCTTCATAATCATGTAACCCTTGAGCAGATTGTAAACCTTGTCGTAATGCTTCAGGAACGTAGCGAACCCACCCTCCGCATAGAACCTGTCAACGGTAACCATCGACTCAACTATTTCCGACGGCCCCTGACTCTTCACCCCAAACGCGCTAAACCCCTGCTGGAACCCTTCGTCAAGATACCGCTCCTGTATGAACTCCTTGTTCACAGGGAAATAGATCGTGTCATCACCGTACTCACCCACCTGACGCAGCCACTTGGCAGCGTCAGCACCCCCCTCCAACTCGCTTATAGCCTCAGAGAACCCTCGCGCGTCCGCATCCTCCAACGCATCCACAGCAAACCTGAGGTTACGCACCTCATCAGGAAGGTTCTCCATTGGGATTGCGCGCCCGTACTCATCAACAGTCCCCAACCGGGCCAGAGTCGCCTCAGCGGTATCTATCAGTTGCATCCGTTTATCAACAGACTTCATCAACGTATTCAGTTGGGCACGTTCCTGCTTTGACATCAGTTTGCCAACGTCTTCTACGAGACTGCCCGGATCCTTCTTTCCCGCTTCTTTCGCCGCAGTTAGTTGTTCCACCTTGTTTCTCAACGTGGCCGCACGTTGCGCAAAGAACTGTTCCCCCTCAATAGCCATCTCTATCTTCGCGTCCAAAGCCTCCCGTATCGGATCCCCCTTAGGCAAAAGATCCCCACCGATACCACCCTCCATGACCGCACGCTCATACTCGTCCATGAACTTCTGCGCATCCAAAACGCCACCCGGAGCGACACCTTCCCCGGTTCGGACAAAGCCACCCCCATCAGGAGCGATCTTGTGGTCAGCAACGGTGCTTCCCCCAGACCGTATTTTGCCGCTTACGGAAGCGCGAGGCATCGCCTTGATCGCATGCGGGTTCACCATGAAAGCGTTAGTAAAGCCATCCCCGCCACGATGAGAATGGGCGTAATCGTCAAAGGTGTTATACCACATCCCCATGTTGAAACCATCGGCTGTAAGCGACCGCTTGTAAACGTCGAATGCTTTGATAGTTACGCGACGATCTTCAAGGAACGCCTCCAACTGGCTTCTAACCAGTTTCCTGTCGAACCGCTTACCAGCGTTAGCCGGATTCGCTGACCAGCCTTGATCTATCAGATCAACGATGTCGTCCAGATTTCTGGCTACGGGCACACCAGCCTGCTCCACACTCCCCAAGGGCTTTTCAATATGCTTGCCCAAGTGGACTCTTTCCAGCAGAAACAAATCCTTCCCAATCGCTTGCCTTTCGGCGGTTTCGATTCCATCAAAGAACTTTGCGTGTGCCCAAGCCCTGTTCTCCGTTTGTGCCTTTGCGACCCTTTGCCCCCACCTTCCGCCCCCGCCGGGACCAGCAACAAAGGCTTGCCACTGAAGCACACGCGTCAACCCCTCATCGAAGGATGCCAGATATTCGGCAGCATACTTCTCTAGTTCTATTTCTGTTAGTTCCTGTTTGAAGGTGGGACGATACGGTGGATCGACCTGAGTGGAACTCCAAACCTTGCCCTTGTGCACTCCCTTTATATCAGCCAACGTCTTGTCTATCACCCCCCGCGAGTCAAGGAAATCTAAGAAACCGATCCGATTTCTCAGGTTCATGTCGGTGATAGTTGGAATACCCCAATGTCGGAAGTTGTCCACAAAGTCAAGAACCTCCGCAGCACCCTGATATTGACCATCCCCGCTCTGCCTCCACAAATGAACGAAATGATCGTAAAGGTTCGGGTCATACTCATACAGGCGTGTCATAAAGTCCATCGCCTGATCGCGTCCGGCCACCTGAGCAGTAAACTCGTATGGCCGTCCCGACGGGGTAAAGGATCCTAGAAAAGAATCAAGGTCGCTGGCTTTATCTTTGATTATGTCTGCCCGCGCTTGCTTCCCTACGAGTCCAACGTCGTCTGCCAACCGCTGCGACATCACAAACGCTGCCACCTTCTCATGCGCTTCCGCTGGCACACCATAAACGATGATCTGATCCCCCGCTGTCCCAAGATTCGCTTGAATCGGGTAGTGGATTTTATTCGCATCGTTGATGTAGTTGTCTGTTATCCCAGAGAAGTTCGTAGACCAAGCATCAAACCATGACTGATCCCCAATGATGGCACCACCACTCGCATCCATAGAGTGAGCCTGTGCGCTACTACGACGATCTACATGCAAGAACTGGGCCATCCCATCCGCAGCCTGCTGATCGACCAACTGCCGTTCAGCAATCACAGACGGTTTCGTAGTCCCCGGCTTGATTCGACCGATGTAGTAGTAGTTCATCGACCCCGACGAACCGGGCAGCCCCTCTGGGAGTGTGGCAAACCCTTCAACCACCATGCCTGTTTCTTCAAGAGTTTCGCGTACAGCAGTCTCATACGGTGTCTCACCGGGGTTCATGCCGCCCTTCGGAAACGTCCACAACACGCCCCCGAAAGGATCTCCTGCCGTACCGTCTGCTGCGGTCGGCATCCGCATCAGGGGCTGACCGTCACCATTGAGAACGATCATGCCGAAACGTGCGTCATCGTTTAGCGGATTAGCGCCCCATTGGTTTCCCAAAAAGTCCGACGGCCCATCAGTAACCCAAGGGTTAGCAAACGGATCATCCATAGTCTTCGCTGTCGGACCCTCCACCGGGTAAAAGCCATCGGCGGTGTCGTCTAAGAAACCAGCCCCCGGCGCAGGATCTAAGAACTCATCCCAGTTATTCTGTATAAACTCTTCAACTTGACGCAAAAGTTCCTCATCGCGCTGAATCGCCGCTTCAGCGGCATTGCCCAACTTGCGCCCTTCGGCCACATGCCCCAACGCCTCACTCACACTGAAGAAATCAATAGCCTGCGACTCAGAAATACCGTCATGCTCCGGCGACAACCACGCCGGGTAACCATACGATTCCGACATTCCTTGCAACGGCCCGTACGTTCCACCGATAATCTCATCAGCGACCTGAGGACTGGCACCCTGCTGGTGTATGCGCGCTTTCGCTAACGCAGCCCCCTCCACATAATCCTGAGCAAGACCCTTCGCTAGTTGCTGGTGGCGGACCTCCAAGAACTCCACAAACTCCGCCATTACATCGTCAGATGTTCCATCTGGCAGATGGCGTCGAACAAAGTTATTCCATCCGCCATACTCCATCCGCACCTGATCCAACTGGCGGTACTGACCAATCAAACTTTGCACCATGTCTGGCTGTGAATCTCTCCACGCTTTCGCCATCGGCGCATACGTGGGAGAGATGCCATCATTGAGTAACCCCCTGATACTTGCACCGGGCTTCTTCCAATCAAATGGTGCGCCACCAGCGGTCTTCGGCAGACCTTGTGCGCGAAAGTTGAAAGTGCCACCGTTGTCAATACGAATCAGGCGTCCTGCCTGATCGAAAGCGATGTTCTCAATATCCAACCCTGCGGTATCCCAGTTGGCGAGGAACGCATCCGCGAGAAAACCTTCACCAAGTATCTCATAAACAGGCGTATCAACGTCTACATCGTAAACAAGACGGGGAACGCCATTAGTCAAATCAACATGCGCACCCATTGCCTCTGCGCGAGGCCGGAACCCACCCGCCGGATTGACACCAACCTGTTGCAGATCGTCAAGCCACGGAGCGACAACATACCAACTGCCATCGCTGGCCTGTGACGCATACGAGGTGGGAGAACCGAACCCCAACTCGCGGTACATGGCATTAGCCAGCACCTCGCTGAAAGCGCGACGCTGGCCGATGTCGCCTGCTGTCGCAGCCCATGTCGGATCCGTATCGGGGTTCATCCCCAACTTCTTTACGTAATAGTCCTTGACCCCACTATTTGTTCGGACCCGGTATCGGCCCCCCTCGTTGCTGCCCCCAATAACGCCCGCCTCACCAGAGTTGTTCCTAGCAACCAACTTACCTGCAAGAATGTTATCCACAGGCGTGTCCATGTTTTTGAACGGCATTCCACGGGTTGCCATCACCTCCACTTTCCCGATTTGGAATGCTTTCAAACGGGCATACTCCGGCAAACTGTAGCGAATAACAGTCCCGCCTTGTTCCGCTACATCAAACGTAACCGTGTTGAAACCCGCTAAAGCCTCTTCGATCTCCGCAGACCTTTCGCGTAAAGCGACCTCAATCTGTTGCACAAAGGAATCAATGTCATCCATGTTTCGCATGGATGTGGCCCTCAGAATGTCATCGCCAAAGACCTGATAGTACGTGTGTAACGCAGACTCCACTTCAGGAGGAACCGCTAAGTCAAAGAAGTTCTGATCTATCGTTCTAGTCCATCGCTTATCTACGCCCTGAACGGCACCCTCAAAATGCTCCTTGATTGTTTGACGGGCGCTCATCACCGCCTCAGGCGTTGGCACCTCCCCCGCCCACGTGGCCTTACCCCCCGCTTCCAGATACTGCGAGAGTAGAGCCGACGGCTTCTCCGTTTCTTCCACCAACTTGCGGCGCATCTGCTCCAACCGCTTCAACTGGAAGAAATCGTCCGACCAAGCCAATCCCATCGCCTGTTGATCGACAACCATCCACTGTCCTATGGGGGAGACATCCATCGACTCCAACATCTCATCACCAGCACGCAACAGCCCATAGAACTGATCCTGATCGTGCATGACGCCGCCCAGTTTCACCCTGAACAGGCCATCACCGACCATTTCAAACGAGTCGATCCCCTGCTCCCGCAACCGTGCTTGATTGCCTGTAACCCAGTTGAGGATTACTTCCGGGTCGCCATCCCAGAAGCCCTGCTGCTTTAGGTCGTCAAACCCGGACATGAACTTCTTCAGGTCGTTGAACACTTCAATCGACCCGTACCGGCTAATCAGAGCATCCTCAAAGAACAGGCGCGAATAGGTTGCACCCCGCAAGGTCGTCAACTGGTGCTTCAGATAGTTCTCTTCCCCGAACACTCCGATGATCTTCTGATCCAAATCGTTCTTCAGAATCTGCTGCTTCACAGCATCATCCAAAGACATGCCCGCAGTAGCCTCCAAATACTCGTCCTTCAGACGAATAAGTTTGTCGGTTTGCTCCTGCGCGCGCGCTTCAGCAGCCAACGCCTCCTTAGTCGTCGCATCAAAATCATCTACAAGACTCCGATAGCGAGTCTTTGCCAAACGCGCAACATGCTCCTGTTCCGCGATCTGCTTCGCCAACATCTCCTTCTCAGCGCCCAGAGCCGTAGCATGCTCATTCAAAGTGCCATCCAACGCACCACCTGAACGCTTCAACGCAGCCTGAGCGCGCATCACCTTCGTCCAAGCCTGCTGGACCTTCAAGTGAGGGACAGCCTTCAAGCGGACCATCCGGTCGATGAAGATACCCTGATCCAATAGCAGTTGCTCCGTGAACACCTCACCCGTACGGGCAGCAACCCCCCTGATGTACTCCGGCACAAACTTGTACGCGTTCTCTTCAAACAGACTATGGGTTATGCCCATTTCGCCCATGATGTCCGCAATCTGCGTTTCAACATCCTTAGCGGCAGAACCATCCGGTTTGATCGTCCCCGGCTTGTACAACTTGTGGCCGAAGATGGAATCCATTTTGCCGCTCATGGCAACAGCATCTATGGCCTCATCGCGGGAAGTCATTATCCCTTTGGCGAAGTCCTCAGCGATCTTGTTATCGACAAGAGTCGTAAACTCTTCAACATCGATATAGTTGCGTCCCTTTTCAAACCCGGCAGGCTGATACGGGCGTCCACTCCGACGGGTTGGACCCAACCCGCGCTTTGCCATACGGTCGGCAGCGGCCTTGCTCAAAGGACGCGGACGATAGTTGGCAACCTTGTTCAACCACTTCATGCCAGCGCGCCTGTTTGCTATATCGTTGATTAGCGGCATCAAAGACTCAACGCCCGCTTCCAACGCTGGATCAATCTTTCGTAGTTGCGCCAAAGCAGCCGGATCGCCACCCATAGCGCGACCGATGATTGCCCCACCCTTCTCCCCGGTAAGTTGCGGATGCGCCTGCGCGTTTGTCTTGAACTCTTTCCAAAGGCGATCCATTTCCTGAAAAGCCCGACGCCCCATCTGCGCACCACGACCAGCGGCAGAAACCGAACCTTTATATTCGTGCACCAAGAGCGGGTTTGTATTGGGGTTGCGAATCAACTTCTTGATGTCCTTCATGCGGCCACCGCCCGTCCAGCGGTTGCCGCGACCAAGGAAGAACTTATGAAACCCTCGCATCGCTGCCCGTGTCGGAAGACCAAGGAACCTGTTCTCCAAACTGAACAGTTTCATTGGGATCGGGCCAGTCAGTTCATCAATCCCCAACGTCCGAAGCACCGGATTCGTAAACTTACGCCCAATAAACCCAGTCCCCGGCAACTTGTAAGCGAAGTTCATGGCTCCGTCAATATCCGCCTTCGATATGACTTTCGTGAAGCCCTCTTCTCCCAACGTGCGGAACTTCAGATCCATACCGACTTCAAGCATGGCGTCGCCAATGCGACGGTACTGCGATGGGCTGAGTTTCCCCAACGACCCGACCATAGCGTCGCGGCCCATGTTCACCAGATCAGGCAAATCGTCCAGAAGACTCTTCGGTATCTTCAACTTGACCGGCACCCGACCCAAAGTCCCCGCAGGGCCACCAGCAACAAACGCACCAGTGGCTAGATCGCGTACAGTCCCCGTGGGAGCCATACTCGTTTCCATACCAAGATGCTTGCCCAAGTCGATAACAATGTCGTCACCCTCACGGGTAACAACCTTGCTGCCACCGTTTACGATGTCATCAGCAAGGTACTTCAAGAACTGCGGTTGGGTAAAAGCGTCCGTTACCATCCTGACGCCATCATCGCCCAACCGATTCAGAAGAGCCATGTTCTCCGTAACAAGACGCTCGCGCATCAGGCTGTTGAACAACTTGTTTCCCCAACCCGACTGCATCCCATGATGAATCGCTTTAGGCACCTTGCCCGCAACAGTCAAAGCATTCAACGGATCGGTTACAAGATCCAGTGATACCGCCAACCCACGGTTGAACCACCACTCCAGTTCACTAACTTCCTTATCCTGCCAGAGTCCTATTGCGGCAAACGTATCGCCATACCCGTAATAGTGTTCATGGGCGCCCCGGTTGCGCTTATCCCAAACGCGTTTCATTTCATTGCCTAGACGCTGGATGATGTTCGCGTCACCGTTCGGACCCCAGACTTCTTCCCGAAGACGAGCGGCAGACTCCGCCGTCACCGACGCATCACCGATACCCATCCCCAAGGTGCGCCAAGCCCAATCATTCGCTGCGATAATCCCATCGCCTATGATCCCGGCGCTCACTGAGATTGGTATCGCCAACGTGTATAAACCTGACAGCATGGCGCTGCCGGTCTTCTTCAAATAGTTTTTGACAGGATCAGGGGCCGCGCCCCACACCCCCTGCAACGCCTTGTAGTACCCCGGATACTGCGGTACTGGAAGTTGGGCCTGTCGTTGATCGTAGATGTACCGTCGGGTTCCAGCCGACGACGGGATGCCTCCACCGCCAAGAGCGCGGTTTCGGCCCAATCCCTCAACACCCCAATCGTCTGCACCGATACTCGGCAGAATCTTGGTTATGTCTAAGGTGCGACCGCCCGTGCCTTTGACGCCGCCACTTTTACGTACACCTTCTTCGGCTATCCTTAGAAGTTCTTCCCTAGAAGCCACAACGGACTACCCCCACGGCAGTCTATCTTTTATCCAACTGCCCGCCTGACCGGCTGCTAGTGACGCCCACCCCTGAGGGCCAGATAGCACTTGTCCTGCCGTCAGCATATTCTGGAGAATATCCAAGTTACTACTTCCGCCACCGGTACTCGTAGCAGAACTTCGGTAAGCGCCTACGTTTGATCCCCCTACCGGATCCCACGGTGTCGCACCACCAACTCCCTGCTCTATCAACCACAGTTCCAACTCTGCATCAGACAGGCCAGTGATCTCTTCCATAACATCTGACCGGGTGTCAAACTCTAAAGCAAAGTCAATCATTGCGCGCAAGGAACCAGCATCTTTAGCAGTCATCGCAGGTCCGCGTTCCGTTCTCCCTGTCACCTCGTCCACGGAGAGAACTGCACCTTCAGTAAGAGACTTCAAATAGATTTCCGCTTCAGAGTCGCCCAACTGTTCAGTCACCAACCAGCCGGGGTTCGCACCGCCGATTGGATGATATTCCCCACGGAAACCTTCAGGTGGCACCCAATCCGGGCCTTCCACCTTAGCGTCGGCCATCGGAGGATTGAAATCCATGTCCTTGACATGCATAGCGACCGCATACAACTGATCGGGAACATCAGGGAACTCTGATCGCATCCGGTTCAACACCTTCGTCATATCAGGCTGTGCCGCCAACGCCGCCGCTGCATCCGCTGCTGCGGCAGCCTTAGCATCAGCCAAATCCCAACCCCGCGCTGTCAACTGATCGGTTCTCTGATCGGTGAGAGCCTTCAGGTAGTCAGCCTCCTGCCACCCGCGAGTGGTAGTCATGTCATCAGTCTGCCAAGCACGACCCTGCAACATGTCAGAAACCTGCCACTCGCGCCCCTGCAACGCATCAGCGGTCTGCCAGTCCCGCGTCAGGTTCATCATGTCCAACTGGCGCTGATAATCCTGCGTACCAAACAGGTTCTGCAACTGGGCGCCCGCCAACTGCTGATCGACGCCCTCGTTGAACTGGCGCACATACTGATCCTCCTGCATCAGAGCCTGCGCAAGCATCTCCTTCGTACGATCCTCATAAACGGTGCCACGCAAAGTCTCCTGAAGAACAGACTCCACCAAAGCCCTCTGCTGCTGTGTTTCAAACTCCCCGCGTCGCATCGTTTCCTGCAACAAAGCAGAAGCCTTCTGCATCTGAACCTGAGCCTGCGAATCTGCAAGCCCCTGAGCGATCTCATTCTCAACCTTGAACTCCAGATCACTCAACGCTGTAAGCGCCTCTGCACTCATTTCAGCAGGCGCAGACAGGCGGGCTGCGGCAGCCATGTTCCCAATCTGAGTCAACCTGCTGATCGCATCACGCGAAGACGTAGCCTGAGAACTCGTCAAAGTCCCGGCCAACGCGGCAACCTCTTCAAACTCTGAAGTCACCTGATCGCCAAGAGCGACCCGAATATCATCCAACCGATCCACCAGATCGGTTTCCATCTTCGTGGTGCGATCAACAACACCCTGTTCGATAGCGGTCTGCTGCTCCACGCGACCGATTTCAAACTCTTCCAGTTCAGACTTCAAACCCGTCTTGATGTCACCAATGCGACCCTCAGCGCGCGTGGTGGTTTCCTCCAGCACACGGGTGCGTTCCGCAGCCGCATCACTCAGGGCAGTACCCATCTCGTCGTAACGCTGAAGGATGTCTGCCGAATAGTCTGGGGTTGTGATCGTAGCGAACTCGTCGCGGATCGCTTGGGTCAGGTCTGTGGTCCCCAGTTCTGCCATCCGGGTGCGGATGGCATCATGTTGGGGTTGCGTAACCAGCCCTGCGAAGATTTCATTGATCTGGTCATCAATACTAACAACGGCATCATCTTCACCGTCAGTGACGGTTACTGCTTCATCCGCTGCTGCCGTTGCTGCCGCTTCCTCCGTTTTTGCCGCAGCGACCTGTGCCAGAATCAGATCATGGTCAATAGAGAATGTTGAAAAAGGATCACTGGACGGATCAAAGCCAAATCCTGAACCTGTTTCATGGGCACGGATGTTGCCTTCTTCCAAAAACTTCTTATCCGCAGTAACCCCGTCCGTCTTATATGTTGCTGGACTCAACCCAAGGTTCTTTGCAATCTGGTTGTAATCCTCGTCGGACATAGCGTCCAACTCTTTCAAATACGCATCAACCTCCGCCTGCGTAACATCCTTCTTCGCCTGCGTTTCGACCTCCGCCGCCGAAGGCAACGTACTTACGAAGTGCTGAACCGCCTTGAAGTCCTTCAGGATTGATCCTGTTATCGCCTCAGCCTCACCATACCCAGTTGAGATTGAATAATGATCTTGAACCGCTGGGCTGTTATACCAAGTCTGGAACTCTGCCCTGTCCGCTGTTGACATTTCAGCAAACGTGGCTGCCGGGGTCATGTCCCCAGCGGCGTCATACGTCGGAGCCGAAGGATCGAAGGTCACATCCATCAGATCGACGCCAGTTTCTTCTGCGTATATTTCAGCGAAGCGAAGCGCCTCTGACTCGTTGCCCGCTACCTGCAACTCTGTCATAAACCGTTCTGCTTCAGAAGGAGTGCCGCCCAGAGCATAAACCTGCTGTTGGGCTAGGCCCAGACCACGGCCTTCTAGGAGCGTGGGCCGTTCACCGGTCCAAGCAGAAGGCTCTTCAAAGAAGTCGCTTACAGCATCCACCCCCGCTTGGGCAACATTCCACGGGGCGGTAACAGCCTTTTGGACACCTCCACCTATGATACCAAGAGCATTCTGGAGATCCGAAAGGAACCCTCCGCCAGTCTCATTAGTATCTCGGTAGACGCCCGCTCTGGTGGCGGCATCCTGCATATCCCATCCGATAGATGTTGATGGTGTCTCTGTCAGGTTGTTCCACCATGCCGGGTCGGAAGAACCGGGAGCCGGTGCAGGACCAAGTGGCCCCGCTAGGCTCGGTCCAGCCGTAGGCGAACCCGTCCACGTTGATGTGCCACCCCCTAAAGCCTCCACCATGCCCAAATCCAAATCACTTGGACTGGTTAGAATGCCCTCAGCACTAGGGAAGAATCTAGTCATATTGCTGAAATCGTCGTGATCGCCGTGGTTGAACGGTATCTTCGGCAATGCGTACTGATGCCCTTCGTTGGGGCGACCCGGAATGTGCGGCATCAGACCATCCCCTGCAACGCCTGAGTCAACGTAAACCGACGCAAAGCATTCGCAATAGCGTCAGACTCCAACCCCCCATAAAGGTTCTCTTCCAACATGCTGCGCTGACGATCCAACTGTAAGCGCGCTTCCTCCTGAGAAGACATAGCACCCATCTGTGCCATCTGTTGCGCCCCATACGCGCGCTCACGGGCGCGCTTATGCTGACCAGAATCCAACATCCCACGCTGGTTGAAAGCACCCGGAATACGCCGCAACGTATCCTTGAAGTTCTGACTCAACGTAAAACCCTCCAACGCAGAGGAACGATCCAATCGTTCACTCGCACGCTGGATGTCGTCAATCCCGTAACCGTATTCGACGGTACGGGCATCAATCCCTTCGGCGCGGGCCTGATAGGTGGGGTAAGCCACCGCTTACCCCCACACGGCCAAAGTGTTAGAAACCAAAACTTTCTTGGTCGCTGTCCCATCCGTATCGTACATAATCAGATAGTCGGTGGCGGCGATAGTTGCGCCGAGGGCCGTCAGCCTGCTCGCATCCACAGTAAGGGCAATAGCGCCACTCGTCCCGCCCCCGGATAAACCGCTTGTAGAAGAGGTCGTAACAGCAGTAATGTCCCCGGTAGGGACTTGATCTATTCTCTGAGTGATCCTTGATGGCATACTCTTTCCTAACCGAAGTAGGTGACATGGATCGTACTACTAGATGAAACCTGAATAAACTTCACATCTGTCAAATCATCTAGGTACAGATCCAGAACACTGTACGGGTTGATGTAATGCCCCACGCTTGCTGTAGGCGTCCCCCAACGAACCCGAATAGGTTCGGCCCCATTGGTGACCATTGCCGCTACCGCCGTGGCAGGAACCGATGCCAGAGGAACTGCCGTGCCAGCCACGGCAAGCGCCTCATCTCCAACACTGGCCCCATATTCTGACGCTGACCTGCGAACACCCATACCTGCTCCTAACCGCCCAGCGCGGTTACTCGCGCCTCTAAGTCGTCCAACTTCTCTTGTATCTTGCGAAGTTCGTATTCAATAGAACGAGCATTCTGTCCCAACATCTTATGTGTCGGCTTATACACGACAGTAGGCATCAGTCCTCCACCGACCAATCATCATCAATCGCATCACCCAACGTCTGCATCGCAACAGACAACGAGTTCACCGTGTCCTGCAAATCCTCCAAATCAGCAGATCGCGCGTACGCGTTCATATCCATCGTGTCCTCAATGGATGACACCGTTGCCTCCAAATGGTCGATACGTGCCACTAGGCGTGCTGAGGACCATGTGACCGTGCCGACTATTGCTGCCACGGACAGAATGAGGCCCAACGCTACGGTTGGGATTCTGACTTGGCGGATGTCGGACGGCTGATCCATTACTCAGCAGCAGCGTCGATTGCAGCCTGCGTCGGCGGATCATTAGGCCACACAACCTCTGACACACGCGAGTACGTCTGCGGCACATCCCTGAGAGCCTGCCTGTACGTCGCCCACTCCTCAATGGTGTGGTCGCCTAGCGTGGCGTCCGCTATCTGTGTCCAGTCGGAGCCACGCAAACTGCTATTGCGCTGCGCCCTGACCATGTTCAAGTTCAGATCAGCGGCCTCCGCCTCAGCGGCCCTCTGCTCTATCTCCACTTCCGTCAGGTCAATGTAAACCCCATTGACCATCTTCTGTAGTGCCATTTCTATACTCCTGTCACTCCGTAGAGCGTAAAGGTACTGTCGATCACAAAACTTCCGCCAAACACGGCTGCCCCCAACTCATCTATAGCGTTGGTGTTTTCCCAAATCCCAGCAGCCGTATTAACGATCCACTGAGAATCGGTGGTGGAGTTGTTCGGCGCAATACACTTGCTAATCCAAGTCTTGTAGTTGTCGGACTGCGAGTAGTGCGGGAACCAAACCTCGGTTGCCGAATGGGTGCTTCCCAAACAGGAAGCAGCCGTCGGGTAATAACTGTAGAGGGACGTAGCCAAGTTAGCGCCTTGGTACGAGTCGGGGTTAGTGGCGCTAGCGTACAACTGGGTTTCGGAGTAGGTCGTTCCCGAATCGTCCCCGTTGATGTAGAGTTTGCCATTTGCGGTGTAGACCCCACTGTTGCTCGCGCGGGTTGACATGCAGAGAAGCAGATGGTCGTAAGAATCGGGAATCGTATCCTTATTCCACGACGACGTAGTTCCCGTAAAGTCCTCATGGTCGATGACGGTAAAGACAGGCATTAGGAACTATTCCAACCATAGAGGGTAAATACAGAGCCTCGGACCCAGTTCGATCCGCCCGACTGGTCTATGAGAATCGTATGAACTGTCAGGTTGCTGTTGAACACGCCTCCGTCAAGCGAAACATTGATCGGCCCACTTGTTCCCGACACGCACATGACAGTCGTCATCTTGTCCGTGTTCACATAATCCAATATGTCCAAGACCGCACCCCCGTAAAACGCAGGGCGGCTACTGAACCCCGATGTCGGTTCGCCTACAGTCGCAAACCTTGGACAATAGAGTTCGGACTGGTTTCCACCCGCAGCCCCCTGATCGGTTGTGTCATACGCCTCCATGCGAACGTAGGCGTAGTTGGTGCCAGTAACACCGTTCATCCTGAGCGCACCGTAAGCAGCGTTGCCTCCGTGAGTGTTCATGTTATCCCAGTCGGTTTTGGCACTCATTCGCAACTGGAGATGTTCGTAGGTGGCGGGGATGTCCGTGAACGTCACCGACGTTGCATCGGCCTCTAGGTACTGGGTTTGGATCGCTTCAACTACAGCCATTACGGGGCCACCCAACTTACCATTCTGGGCAAGATTCCAAACAGCGAGAACTTGCAACCGGCGACAAGGTTGCCGAGGTTGCGTGAATAAAGGTCGATCTGAGTGACAGCAGCCTGACTCCGCCACGTTGCCGTATACAGGGTTATGTAACTGTCTGTGCTGTCATGCGCCCCCGCCCCACCAGAAGCGAAACCAGTCTTATACTTTCCCGAGTTGATGTCAAACAAGTCGATCACAGCCGACCCAAACACATCCGCCCCCGGCGGATCAGCAGACCCCGGCAGTTCGGCTACATCCCACTGAGCCTCAGTCCCAGTCTGCACCACGGGCGTTCCACCATTCCCACGGGTTTTCTGAACCCAATAAGCGCCTGCCGTGGTGTCATCGTTGATTTTCATGCACAGGTTGCCGTTGATAGAGGCCGTTGTGCCCTTGGCGTAACAGATGATTTTGAGATCCATATACTGACTGAAGTCGCCAGTTTGACCGTCAGCCGTTGAAATCCATTGGACCGACGCTGCGGGCAACGACAGAGATTCGGAAGCAATAGCGACCCACGCCTCAGGATCAGTGAGCGCCCCAGTAGACGCATTCACATAAGAAGGATCGGCCATCAGGTAAGTCCCGTGTCGTAACGAAGAATGACGATCCCTGCGGAACCATCACCTCCACCCGTTGCACCCGTGTTCACTGTGTCGTAACCGCCTCCGCCGCCACCCGACCCAGTGTTCACGACACCGCCGGGGGCTTGCATGTAGGAACCCAGCCCAGTCAGTCCTGCGCCACCCATCTCTGAGGAACCGCCAGCGCCGGGTGTGCGTCCACCACCGCCGCCTCCCGCAGCGTAGGTTCGCGTCGCCTCCAAAATGCCCATCTGGCTTGCGGAGCCGTCGCCACCGTCGCCACCAGTTTCGGCAGTGTCACCGCCCTGAAAGTCCTGTCCAACAGCCCCGTGGCCCCCGCCGCCGCCTGCGCCGCCGTAGTCGGCGTCGGGCGAACCGCCCGCTCCTGTGCCTCCGTCGCCTCCGGCGTTGCCTTGCGACCCTGTACCGCCCGTGTCTCCAACAGAGATACTATTTCCGCCGCCTCCGCCGCTACCACCGTTGCCTGCGGTATCTCCATGGCTACTCCCATGTCCGCCACCTGCTGCGGTAATCGTATGGAACACGCTATCTTCGCCCGTGGTGCCGTTGGTGTTGCCACCGCCCCCACGGCCACGGCCCACAACTACGTCGTACGTCCCCGCTGCGAGGGTAAGTGTCTCCGTTTGGATGCCGCCCGCACCACCTCCACCCCCCACGAAGGCCCAGTTGCCGCTTCCTGCGCCGCCTCCACCGCCCGCAAGAACGAAACACTCCACATCAAAGACTGTTCCGCCGATAACGTCAGCGATGTAAAACTTGCTCGTAGCCGAGTCAGCGGCTCTAAACCCTCCACGGAACGTATGCGTCCGATACGTCTTGGAATCACCGCTGTCAACGTACTGGTTGATGAGCCCGCCAAAGGCCACAAGTCCAGTACCCGGCCCGCCACCAGATGCGCCAAGCAACGCGGCCTTAGCCGCTCCAAGAGGCATTACTTCATGTCCGCCCCGGCCAAGAAGCCATACCAAATGGTCCCAGCATCAATCGTCATAAACGTAAGAATATCAATACCTGACGTAGTAAGCGTTGGAGCGGTTCCCCCAGCCCAATCAACAGCACCGGGCCAGTTCACCGTCTGTGACCCACCATTGGTCAGGATCAAAGTAAACGAACACGACTTGCCTGTAGCAGACGGGTTGCTGAACGTGAATGTGTTCGCTGACGTATCAACTGTTGCCGTGTGGACATTGCCCAAAGCAATGTCGAAATCTTGTGTGCCTCCACCGGTACCGCCAACGACGTTGACCGATTCGGCGTAATCAATAAACTCCGGTGTTTCGATGAGGTTGTCGCCCATCGTGATCTTCGCGTCTGTGAACTCCAACGCCTTGTCGCTGGCATCCCACAACATGAGATCGCCAGCAGTTCCGCTATGGAAAGAAACATCAACTCCCGTGCCGTCAACACCGACATCCACGGCAGCGTCAATCGCCAGATTTACGGTAGCCGACCCGCTGGTCGCACCCCCGCTAATGTTCGTGCCTGCCACAACGGCGGTGATGTCACCGGTCGTAGGCGCGGCCCATATCAAACCAGAACTTGTAGTCGAATCAGCGGTAAGAACGTAAGTGTTCGTACCAGCCGCTAGACGCCCCACGGTGTCAGCGGCAGTAGCGACAATCAGGTCGCCCTTTACATCAACGATGTCGTTCTGAACAACACCCGGTGTGGTGTTGACAAACGCTTCAACATCATCAAAGTTGGTGTTCATGTCCGCTGCGACGATGGTCGTCCCTGCGGAGAACGAGTTTGTAACAGCGAGAGTTGCCATTTACCTGAGTCTCCTTGGCGTGTAAGTAAACGCCAAAGCGTTCACTTCCCAATGGTTGTCTGAAGAAGGCCCGCTGACCTTCATACTAATACTTCTCCCTGTCCCAAGTGTGGGCAGGTTCTGCACATTTGCGGTCAAATCGGCTGAAATCGCATCCCATTCAGCCAAATACGCCGATTCTGGATCGGCGTCATCCCATTTTGCTGTATCCCAACGCGACTGAGACACCTTGCCTACTACAGAGAGTTCAAAAGAGTTGGTCTGTTCCGACTTGTCGAAATCCTTGTAAATCTGAATCGGCAACGTGATCGTCGCCTCCGCCGACAACACGACACGCGGGCGACCCCACCGTTTCTTCACAATAGGATTCTTGCCCGTCACCCACCGGGTGACAAAATACGAGTTGATATGCGCTTCCGTGGAACCAACATACCGGTCACTGGTGCGGTTCTGGTCGTCTTCTACGTCGATTAGAACCCCCGTATTGGCAACGCAGCCTCCGTAAACGGTGGCAGCAGCGTTGGGGGGCCGATATGCGAGCATTGGACCGACATCAATATCGGTCGTGACCCAAGAACCGTCTGCGCTGATCGTCGGGTCGTAAATAAACACGCGCCTAGTTGTCACACCGCCTTCAACCCAGTCGGTTGAAACGTACAACTTGTTGTTTCCCCACGCCAACTGGGGTGGATTCGTTGTGCGAATCCGCCCGTCATCCAACGCCGGAGACAACTTGGAGAACAACCAAATAAACTGCTGTCCGTTGTACAAGTAAACGCCTTCGTCTGCTGACCAGAAGAACACCCCGAACGGTGAGTGCACCGGGGACGACAGCGGGGTGGAACCCGCGCTGTTCGTCAACGTGACTACCTGAAACGAATCGGAATCGAAACCGAAGATCGCGTACACGCTGTTTGACTTGAACACCAACAGACGGTCACCCATCGGGAGAAGACCGGTGATGTAATCACCGTGTTCACCCTTGTCGATGTCCACATAGTCGGCAGCGGACCACTTCTCCGGGTCGTTACTGTTGCTCCAACGAACCCGATATTTGTAACTCGTAGCGGATTCGACTGTGCTGGCTGCCCACGCGAAGTTGTTCCAGAAGGCTACATACTGGGCTTGGGGGAAGTTCCCTGCTGAACCATCTAAAGTAAGGCCAAGGTCTGCTCCAGCAGAACCGTTCCATCTGAACGCAACCTTGTCCCCGGATACCCCGTAAGCGACATTATTCATCGTCATGCCGTACACGCGCGTACCGGCGGTACGTGCTGTAATGCCTGTTATGTCAGTGAAGTTGCCGGTAGTCGCATAGGCCACTTTGGTGTCATAGTTGACCATCACCTGACTGGTGCCCGTGTCGGAGTGAAACCCCCAAATGCCTTCTATGTCGGCGCTCAACGCTGTCGTATTGAGGCGGTCCACGCCGTCGCGCATGCGAATGCCGCCACGTGGATCGACAAGCACGTTTAGCAGGTCGGGGGATTCGTTCTCAGCGAGGTTGAACTGATCTGAACGGAGGTTCAGACCTCCGGTGAAGGCTTCAAGAACCTCTAGTTTGAACTCTCTGCGGGCCATCGCCCGCTACCACTCAACGCCACCGGTATTGGCGTATCGCAAGCGCCCCATCCCGGCTAGGTAACGAGTCGAAGTTTGACTGTTCGCTACCAGCGGCTGCGGCGACGGTGTATCAGAATACCTGCGTGCCACATTGTCAAGTTCGATCATGTAACTACGCATGTACTGATCCGCCATTGTTGGGTCTTCCTGCTGCAAATAGCACTTGGCAATAGCGTAGGTAACGAGTACGGCGTGGAACGGATCGGGGAGGTCGGGTTCTGCGCTGTCTGCGCTGCCTTCTCCGAAATCGGTTGCGTTGCGAATACCCCGAACGTAAATGGTTTCAACACTACTTGGGGTGGGGTAGAAGCGGACTGTCTCGTTCCAGAAACTCCATTGCCACGGTGGACCCGAGGCTTCAACATCCAGCGGATAGTTCCTGTCAGCATGGTCGCTGCCAATGTACTGTATAACGTGATCGTCGTTGCGTACCGCAACAACATCACGTAAACCCTGCGTCACCGAAGCGCCTACAGTGGCAATAGGGTAGTCCTTCTGTGAGGCGACTGTAGCAAACGTGGTTGCAACGTCGTAGAAGGGCCAACGCTTCTCACTATAGACAATCGAATCAAACCCTTGACCGATGATGTTGTTGAGAACCGTGTTGGAAATGTCTGTCGTATCAATGTCTACAATCGCGCGCGCCTGCGTGCGCATCGCCGCAATCGTCATGCCTGCCATTAGGAAGCAGCCTTTTGCCTCGTATGTCCAATGCAGAGGGTTGACCCGGCCACGGGACGCGCTTTGCAGGGCGCCCCGTGGCGGGTCGTTGCAGAACAGAACCCTTTACGAACAATGGGAGGTTCACCCAAGTCGCCGGTCACACCGGGCACCATCCTTGCACCAGAGCGTTCGCCGGGTGCGTAGTGGGATGGGGCGGAGCCGCGTGACCCTGCTGGTTCAGCATTTTTGCTGTAAACAAGGGCGATTGCTCGTTTCAAGTTCTGCTCCTAGTTAGTCGGTAAGCCCGTAAATCATGCCCTGCCGGGAACGGTTGCTCGTAGTCAACTCGCCGTAGCAGAGAATCTGCGCATAACGCGCATCCTGATTTGTGGGCCGCACGAACGGAGTTGGCTGGAACCAAGTCTCCGTATGAGCAACCAACCTCAGGTATTTGGTGTTCAAGAAGAACATCTTACCGTCAAGGTTAGAATCACTGTCATAGGTCACAGGAGCGCCCTTGAAGAGCAGATTCTGGAATCCAGCATCTGCCACGCGGGCATCCGTGTACCGCAACTGCGGCTGGAGCAGAGCCTCGTAAGCCTCGTACTCGTCCTGATCTGTGATGATAATGGTCGGCTGGTCGTTGCCAACAGACACGTTGTTGTACATGGTCGCCATAGAAGCAACATCAAGCACACCGGCCTGATTGCTTACCGACGAACGCCACCATGAGTTGTCTGAATCGGTAGCGTCGATACCAGCGAGTGTGGACCCGCCAGAATCGTTACCCAAACCGACTAGAGCATTGAGGCCCAGCATGTCCTTGCCGCTGTTGCCCGTGCCGTTACCCCAAAACATGGTGTTCATGTTCTGGATGATGGTTTCTTCGGCCTGCATGATCTTGCCTTCCAAGAGGTCAATGATCTCTGCTTCGCCGTTGTTCTTGGCTTCCTCAATACCGGTGATTGTTACGCTGGCGGCGTACTGTTTCCACGAATACTCAGCAGCCGTAATGCCTGACTGAGCAGTAATGTCAATAGTGTCGTCGCCCGCATAAGAACCAGCAGTTGAGTTTGTCCCGTAGATGATCGGAACAACGATCTTCGCGCCTCCGCTGATGCGCCGAATGGTCTGTCCATTGGTCAGCGCGTAAAACAGCGGTCGGGCAGTAAAGACGTTATCCGCCAACTTCGGAACGTAGTTCTTTAGCGTAGTGCTAAGGATCTGATTGAAATCATCATTTCCTGCGGCCATGCTAAATCACCCCTTCCTAATGGTTGTTATGAATCGGATAGTTCTGTTTGTGCCAGCACAAAAGCATCACGAATCGAATCCACCGCACGAACTGCACGCTCTACGTTCCCCTCAGAGGAACCCGGTGTGCCATCAACGATCTGTGCTGCACGCTTCTCTTCAACAATCTCAGCGTCCTTGGCTACCGTTTGCATCTGATCCCAGTTCATGTGGGTAAATGCGGCATCAAGGTTGTTGATCTTGTTTTTGAGAGCATGCGCGTACAGCGCCTTCTCGTCAAAGTCAATACCGTCGTACTTGTCGCGGAGTGTGTTCACTTCCTTCTGCAAGTTTTGCTGTCTCAACGCTCGGTTCTGTTCTTCAATGGAAGACTCAATGCGCCGCAAGCGAACTTCATCAGGGTCCACATCCTCGTAATCTCCCTGTTCAGGGGATGACGTATTGTGGTTGCCCACACCAACTCCGAATGATCCTGCCAAAGCAGTAATCGCTCCTTCCGGGTCAGCCTCTAGTGCTTGGACGATTGCCTCTCCTTGAGCCAATCTCTCGCGTTCGGATGCCAACTCCTGCGTCTTACGGGTGTAATCCGCCTGACGTTGGTACCCGTTTTGAAGTTCATTCAATGAAACCCGCTCTTCACGACCGTCAATCTTGACCGTGTACGAGTCCCCTGTTGAAGTCTCTTCGTTTGCCATAAGGAATCCTTTCGGGTGTTCCTACGATAATGAAATAACTGTCCCGCTACATGTTGGGCAGTTCCAACCCCATCTGGTTTTGTAACTGTGCCAACAACTCTGGCGGGACGCCCCCGGTGGCCTCAAAGACCTGTTCGGGGACTGGACCCGGACCCATGCCGCCGCCCATAGGGGGCGGGGGTATTCCTCCCGGTGGAGGCGGACCCGGAGGTGGTGCCCCAGCAGGCGCGCCCTGAGGCGCTGCGGGCTGCTGTTGCACTAAGAACTTGTCGGGGTTCTGCACTCCGAACCCCTCCTGCAACACGTGTCGGGCCAACTCCACTGGGTCGATAACGACCCCGACAAGTGGTCCGATGGCGTTCATCAGCGAAATGGCCTGCTGCCGTCGCGCAGTCTCATTCATCGGCTGGGTTGAACCACCCTCAACGGAGTAGTCGTACTCGCCAAGGATGTCATCCCGCGTGTAGGCGACATACAACCTCTGGTCGTTCTTGCCGGTGATGCGAACCATCTGTTCTTGAGTCATGTACTGCTGTAGCAACTGAATGATCTTGCGAGCCACAGAACCGATAAACAGTTCGATCTTTGCCAACTTGTCAGACGCTCGGGCGTTGCCAGCGTCAGCGATGATGCTGGCCTCCGTCGCTGTGCGACGAACCTCCGGCATTTGACCGCGTGCATATTCGGAAACGCCGCTTACAACATTGATGTCGCCTTCGATGATCGAAGAGTGGTTGTAAATCTCCGGGGCCAAAGGCACCTGAGCCAATGGAATGACCACATCGCCAAGGTTTCGATTCTCGTCAACAACTGGCACAAATCGGCCATCAGTGTCGGATTCCAGCGCCTCTCTACCCTCTGGGCCGAACGACCGCTCATGGTAAAGGTATTTGCGGGCGTAACGCTTACGGTGGTTCACCATCTGCGTTCGGGTCTGGTTCAGTTCTTCCTGAAGCGACTCAATCGCTTCCAAATCCCCCATCGGGTAGAACTGATCCGGCACATCGTAGTTCCGCATCATCACAAACGGGATGCCGAAGTCATACGGCATCGGTGTTGGGTCCAACAGGAACGTCTGCCCGTCATGGGAGCAGACGGAAATGGTTCCGTTCTGCTTGTCGTAGTATTCGTACAGGGTTACACGATCTGTGGATTCTGCGTACTGCTCGCGTTCGTAGTCGCTATCCCATCGCATCTTCAGGCCAGCGTCGGCTGTCAGAGTCCGACGCGCCGACGATTTGAACCTCTTGTCTTTCTTCACCTCCGCCAGTGGGCGCACAATCCGCTGTGCGATCCACTTGGCGTCCTCCAAGCAGGTCGCCTCAGGGTCGATCAGCATGTCAAACGGGGAAACCCGCTCAACGAAAGCCTGATCCTCCACAATGTCCACCATTGTGGCTGGAACCGAATCAACCAGATCCTGCGGTGATGGCAAATCGCCAGCCAACTGCGGATTCACAGCAGCGAAATCATCAACCTCGGCCTGCGCCAAATCTAAACGACTCCGGCGCTCTTCGCCGGACATTTGGCGCTCAACCTCCACAAAGCGCCAACCAACCTTCAGCCAAGCGTGCCCTAAAATGAGGAAGTCCTTGACGGCACGCCGGAAAGGCTTCTGGTAGTCGTGATGGCGCCACAGGTAGTTGACTACCGACTCCACGAAAATGGCCCGGTCCTGATCCTGTTCCTGATTCGCCATGACCGTGATCTTTGGATGGTTCACGGCGACAGACGGTTCGATCACGTTCACTGTTGAAAACGCGAGGTTTACAGATACGCGGTCGTATCCGTCTGCGGGGCTACGAACCCCAAAATAGGTTTTACCCCGGTACAGGTCGATTAGACGATGCCACTTGGAGTCGTACCCCTCTTCGGTACGCCACCGTCGGGCCATCTCCAACCGGTTATGGACCTCTTCGTAATGGTCGGCTTTTGCCATCAGGCAGGTGCCCTTTCGGGTTCTATCCCCGCTGCGCGAGCGTCAGCGATAACCTTTCGTTCACGTTCACGCAAAGTCAAATGCTGCTCATCTGGGGGCAGCATCTCACGCATCGTGCGTCCGGTCACAACCTTCACCCCCAACAACTTTTGGCGCCACTCCCACAGGTCCGCCATCTCGGCGTCCCCCTTAGGGCCATGCAAAGATTCCACGTACTCGCGGAACTCTACAAATGTGGCATCCGGCGGGAGGATCAAGTTGGGTGATTGGCGCTCTTCGGCTGTTCGGCTGACGGCTCAACCTTGCCGGTCTGACCGTGCTGGTTGTGCGGAGTTTCGCGCACCCTGATACCAGAACCCAACTCACCGGGATGAGCGTTGTCGTCGCCTGTGAAGTTGACAGTCGCCTTCTGCGACCCACCCGGACGGGCAGGACCGTTATACAACTGCTTTGTGTTCAACTTCGGCTGCGCACCCATGCCAGAGGCATTGTACTTGTTTGGCTTGCTCAAGGACTTTCCCTTTCGTTAGATTGTCCTACACAGAGACTTAGGCTGTCCCACGAAACGCGTTAGTACCGATGGCGGAATCCTCCGGGGCGTTCTTCGGGATCTGACGGCGCCACCAATCAAACGTAAACGTGTCATCCACCGTCTGAACATACTCCGGTATGAACGCATACTTGCGCATTTGATTCGCCAAAGCAAGAGCCATCACCCGGTCATCGTACGGCGACCCCGACATCGACCCCCGCTCATTGCGGGTAAACGTCCGCAACTCGCCAATCGTGTCGCGGCAATGCAAAACCAACTCGTCGTTCTTCAACGCCATACCCAAATCATCAATCATCAAAGGCTTAGACGTACGCGTCGTCTTCCACCCAAACTCCTGAGTCATCTTATTCGACTCGTTATTCAAAGAACGCTTACGGAACAGGTTGGGATACCCCAACTGGCGCAACTGCACAATCGTCGTCAACCCGTGGTTGTTCGACTCTACACAACACAAGGCGTTCCCATACCAGATGCCAATGTTGTAAACCTCATAGGCCAACTCGTCAGGCGGGATGCGCCCATGCCAAATAGCGACCTGCTCACCCTCCTTAGCGTCAATAACCTGCACGCAAGAGTAGTCGCCATGACCCAAACCCTCCGCTGTGTCCACCCCCAGCGTGTAACCACTCCACCTTTTAGGCCGTTCCCACACCGTCAGCATCGAAACTCCAAAACATTCTTCTGAATCTCATGCAAAAAGCCCCGTTCGCCTTCTTTCAGGTGAATGGACATGCCATCCAGCACATCCAAGTCAAAAACAGGGTTCCCAGACCTTACAAACGCCTCTTCAGGCGTAGTCGGGTACTCCTGAGCCAACTGCCACGGCAGCATGGCGTCCTTTTTCGACTCATACCACGAAATGTCGCGGTCTTCCGACGCAGACCACGGAAAAAACATCGGATCGAAGCGATTATTCCCCGTCGTGGCACCCGTCCATAGGTGGTGAAAGAAGTTTCCGCTTCCATTCGCCGTGCTAAGGCCAATGATTCGACCCCCCACATCAGCAACCGGCTCTATCGAAGCCCATGCTTCCTCCGGGTTGGGCAAAAACGCCCACTCATCGACCACAACCAGCGACGCGGACTCCCCACGCGCAGGATCAGATGCCGACGGCATCGAAGCAATCTGCGAACCATTACTAAAACCCATCCTCTGCTGATGTTCAACAATCGAATCCGGCCCCCGCTCCAACAACCAGTCCGGCATATGCTTCAAACCGTACTTCGTTTTCTTCAGCAGCAGCACAGACTCCCGCTCTGTACGCGACAAATCAATAATGTTCTGATCGTCGTGAAAAAACGCCAACCAAAACTGGTGGGCGGCGACCAACGTCGTCCACCCGATCTGACGGGCCTTCAACGTCAACGAATAACGGTTATTAGCCCACCGCTCTAAAGCCTCAGACTGAGCCGCCCGGAGATCAAACAGTATTCGACCATGAGCAGGATGAGCAATATGCCAATACTTGCGTAAGAAATACGACTCATCGGCAACACAGTGACGCCACTCCGCCTCCTGCCGAAGTTCACTCAGACGACCCATCTAATCGAACAACGATTGTAACGTCCGACCCAAACCCCAAACCGTGAGCGCAATACACGCGAACAGGGCGCACACCACCCCGCACATGATCCACTCCCTCACTGACATGACTCGCAGACCTCAACATGGTCAAGGCCACACTCCAAAACCTCGTCATCGTCAAACGGATCCAACTCAGGATGCTCACCCAACGCCTCTTCCCGCACGTAATACGGAACCCACTTGCCCTCATGCAACACATGCCCCGGCATTACTTGCGCTTCTTAGCGTGAGTGACCTTCTTACCGGTCCGCTTCGCCGCCGCCTTAGCAGCAGCCTTCCCCTTCGCACTATACGAATAATGCTTACCACCAACCTTAGGCATCTTCCACCATCCTCAAATGTCGCACCTCAGCCTCCAAAGCGGAAGCCAACTCTTCATCTGAAAAGCCTGCAATGTCCCGCTCATCATCCACCACGATCTTACGCTTCGGAGTGAACTTCTCAATATACTGCAAATACAGATTCGCAGCCTTCACATCGCCATCGGAAGCCCTCTGCCAGAGCGAGTCGATGACGCTCTGAACCCGTTCCGGGTTGATGTTCAGTTCTGCGGCGCGCCGGTCCCATTCTTTGATGAACCGGTGGTCGCGTTTGATGCGCCTTAGGGAGTCTTCGTGGATGTCGTTCTCGGTTGCCCACTCACGTTGCGTTCGCGGTTCGCGCTCTGGGCCTTTCAGAAGCCAGTCAAGAAACCCATGCCAGAGGTCTGGCATGATCTTCTCGCCTGCTTCCTCGTCCCAGACCCAACCTCGCCCACCACCGTTCTGGGGCATTACTCTTTTTCCGTCCAGTTGTCGATAATCATGTTCATCAGGTGTTCCGCGTCCTCTCGGTTGACGAATAGTTCTTTGATGCGGCCGTCTTGAACAACGGCGTACCGTTGGAGCCAATGGCCTGCGCCCATTGCGATGATGCGTTTTTGCACATTCACGTTTGGTTGGTTCATAGGTCTACCATAACACGGGAGTGTCCCATTCGGGCATCTGTGTTGTGTATGCGAAGTATCTGTGGAAACTGTGGGACGAACCTCGCTTTTAGAGGGGGGGATGTGGTACTAAGTACAATGCCCCCGGCCCCCAGCCGGGGGCATTGATACTAAGTACCTACTAGGTACCTTATACGCGTACAGGCCAAAGATATATACCCAATCGCGCTATAGATCCTTATCTATACATACACACGCGCGCACCCGGACCCCCCCCTAGGGGGGTCCGGGCACCGGTCCGGCGGGGAGCCAACGTGCGCAGGCGCGCAGGCGCGTTGGGCCGTCCTGACCAGCACAAATGGTCCCAGTGCACGCCGTTGTGCGCCGCATAATGCGCAGGCAACCGTGCCACTGGCCGGTTCTGGCAACCGTTGGGGGGATCTCGGGGCCATTTTTGG
>VTLG01016097.1_pt1 | contig 34301 bp, 62 predicted proteins | sample 4694571 | NCBI WGS metagenome assembly VTLG01 (sample SAMN12604809, study PRJNA352737) | marine metagenome | biome: ENVO:00000447; feature: ENVO:00000209|ENVO:00000569|ENVO:01000036; material: ENVO:00002151; isolation source: viral sequences binned using virsorter ...
ATGATTATGAAAAAAATATTGCTGTTTGGCAACATAGAGGTTGGTCTTTAGCAGAAGATAAACCAGAAAAACCTAAAAAGAAAAAAAGTAAAAAATAATGGCTACAACCCAATTCGCTGTAGCAAATAGTCATTTGCAAAAAATACAACCTGATATATTGGGTTTTGGTATTACTGATTTTGGCGACCAATTACAATTAGCTGAAAATGATGTTTTAAGACAAATAAGAGCTGAATGGTGGGAAAGATACAGACATCAAGTTAGATATAAAGATATTACAAAAGTCACAACTGTTGAAATGACAGATACTAAACTTACTGATAGTCAATGGGTTTATTCTGTTGTTTATATGGCTTTGTGGAAATATGTATATCCTCAATTAACTAAATGGCGAGATGGAAATACAGGTGAAGGTAAAGATAGTTTTCAAGTTCAAATAGATTTTTATAGAGATAGATATAATGAAGAATTTGCACAAGTTTTAAAAGATGGTGTGGAATATGATGAAGATGGGGGAGGAACGGTTTCAGATAGTGAAAAAGAAACACTACATACAGGTCGCCTTGTTAGATAATGGTTGCAGATGTTAAGATTAAAGCTAACACAATAGAAGTTGTTAAGTTTTTAAAATCAATAGAAAATAAATTTCCAAAAGCAATAGAAGAATCATTAAATAGAGTTTCTGCTTATGGTGTTAAACAAATAACAGAAAAAACTCAAAAAGGTGTATTGCCAGATGGTGGTAGATTAAAACCTTATGCACAATCAACAAAAAAAGCTAGACAAAAAAAAGGACGACAAATTTCTTTTGTAGATTTAACTGATACAGGACAAATGTTTCGTTCATTAACTTGGAAAGCTGATAGAAAAAAATCTACTTTATTTTTTAGACGACAATCAGAGAATAGAAAAGCAGCATATCATGATTTTTTTGGTGCTGGTAAAAAGAAAGTAGTAAGACCATTTTTTAGTATTGGACGAAAAGATGAAATTCAGATACAAAAACGATTTGCACAACATTTATTTAGATTGACAGGAATAAGATGAGTGAAAGAGAAGATATAGCAAGTGATATAATTACTAAACTAGATGCAGTTTCTAGTCCTATTGAATTTAAAAAGATAACTAGAGAGCCATTTGAGCCAGATGAATTAAGTAACGCACAATTCCCAGCTTGTTATGTTCAAAGTGGTGATGAAACAAGAGAGCCAAGCACTATGGGCGCTGTTGGCACAGGAAAAAGACAAGGAACAATAGATTTTGTTGTTGTTGGTTTTGTTAAAGGAACGACAAGCAATATTGACACATTAAGAAACCAATTAATTGAAGTTGTGGAAGAAACACTTGATAATGATATAACAAGGAATGGAAATGCTTTAAATACAGAAATAGTAGAAGCAAATACTGATGAAGGAGTATTATTTCCTTATGGTGGTGTTAGAATTGTGGTAAGAGTTTTATATCAATTTGTTAGAGGAACAGCATAATTGATAAAATATATTTTGACTAATTTTGAAAAAAAGGTTAGTTAAGATGAAACAAGGAAGTAAATTATGGGTATAAATAGAGTTGTTATAGTGTCTAAAAATAATAGCACAGAAAAAGAAGTTTATTCACATGAAGTTGAAGACCTTGTTAAGCAAGGGTGGAAAGTGAAAGGCAAACCAATGCCTCAACCGAAACCAGAAACTAAACCAAAACCAAAAACAGAGGAGTAAGATATGGCTAACCATACAGGACAAAGTGGCACAGTTAAACTTGGCTCAGATGCTGTCGGTAGTGTTTCAGGATTTTCACTTGACACTACAGGCGATGTAATTGAGAATTCAAATTTAGGTTCAACTGCTAGACAATATTTGGCTGGTAGAACAAGTTGGTCTGCAAGTGTTGAATGTCATTTTGACGAAACAGATTCAAGTGGACAACAAGCATTAACAGTTGGTAGTTCAGTTGCTTTGAAACTATACCCAGAGGGTGCAGATTCAGGCGATTACTATTGGCATGGAACTGCTTTAGTGACAGGTGAATCTCATTCTGTGACATTAGATGATACAATTAAATCATCTTTCACAGCACAAGGCACAGGAGTTTTAACTAGAACTACAGTATAATTGAATGGCTGAAAAAATAGACTTTTTTGAGGGAGTCAAAGGACACTTTGAAGCTCTTGAAACCAAAATTATAGAAGTTCCTGAATGGGGACTAACAGGCGATAAGGCTATATATAGTAAGCCATTCAATATGTCTGAAAAGGCAAAAATATTTAAAGGTGCTAATGATAGCGACCTTAATGTGCTTATAGATGTTATCATAGCAAAATCCTTAACTAAAGATGGCGATAAGATGTTCACACTAGAACATAAAATGCCTTTCAAATTAAAAGCCGATACAGATGTTATTGCAAAAGTTGCTTCTGCTATTATGGCTTCAGACGATTTTCAAACACTTAAAAAAAAATAAAAAATAATCCAGAGGTATATTCAATCTTTGGTTTAGCAGAACAACTGCATAAGACAGCAAGTGAAATCTTGCAAATGCCCGTTCAAGAGTTTAATATGTGGATGGCTTATTTTGATATAAAAAGGGAAGAAGCTGAAAGACAAAATAGAATTGCACAAATGAAAAGAAAATAATGACAAAAAAAGTAAATATTGACATCATTGCAAAGGATAAATCCAAAAATGCTCTTAAAAGTGTTCGTAGCAATCTTGATAGTGTTAAAAAATCAGTCTTTAATTTAAAAAATGCCTTTATCGGTTTAGGTGCTGGTTTAGCAATTAAATCTCTTGTTAATACAGGAAAATCAATAGAAAATCTTCAAGTTCGTTTAAAATTTTTATTTGGAACAGCAGAAGAAGGAGCAAAAGCATTTGACGAAATGGCTAAATTTGCCGCTAAAGTTCCTTTTAGTTTAGCAGAAATACAACAAGGTGCTGGTGTTTTATCTGTTGTAAGCAAAGATGCAGATGAATTAGCCCATATAATGAAAATTACAGGTAATGTAGCAGCTGTCACAGGACTTGATTTTAAAACAACTTCAGAACAAATACAAAGGTCATTATCTGCTGGTATTAGTGCGGCTGATTTATTTAGAGAAAAAGGTGTAAAATCTATGCTTGGCTTTAAAGCTGGTGCAACTGTATCAATAGAAGAAACAGTTGAAGCATTTGAAAGAGTATTTGGAGCTGGTGGCAAATTTGATGGTGCAACAGGAGAATTAGCAAAAACATTTGAGGGAACTCTCTCAATGATTGGCGACAAGATTTTTAATTTTAAAAGAGTTTTATTAGAAGAAGGTTTTTTTCCTGAATTAAAAAAACAATTTGGTGATTTAAATAAATTTATGGAAGAAAATTCCGAAATTTTAGATAAATTTGCAAAAAAAGTTGGAAGGGGTTTAGCTATAGCAGTTGAAGGAGTTGCTAATGCTTTAAAATTAGCTAAAGATAATGCAAATTTATTAGCTTTAGTATTTGGAACTTTAGTATCTTTAAAAGTTGCAAGTATTTTTATGGGTATAGCTACAGCATTAAATGCAATGACTGTTGCAATGACAGGTTTTAATATTGCTACAAGAAAAAATATTATTTTTGCTGGAATAGCTGCTTTCGTCACATCAATGGGTTATCTCATTCATAAGTTTAAAGAATTTAAAAATGAAATGAATGAACAAAACAAAATTATTACAGATAACACTACAACTATTAGTGAATATAAAAAAATTATTGGAGATTTACAAAAAACTTTAGATGCTCTTAAAGAATCTGGAAAAGTTATAGATGAACATGGAAATAGCTTAACTACATTGCAAGATACCATAGATTTACTAACAGAAGAAATGAAAGGATTAGAAGAAGTAATTAAAGAAACAACAGGATCAACAGAACATTTAGGACAATCATTACATGGTAATTTTAATACTATACTTAAAGAAACAACTAAATCTGTAAAAGAATATAAAAACGCTCTTGTTGATTTAATGATAGAACAAGCAAGACTTGAAGATAGACAATTTGGAATGTCTGCAAGTGATTATGATGCAATAGAAAAAGCACAAGAGGCTTCATTACAAAAAAGATTACGACAATATAAAAATCATATTATTGACATGGGTTTTGAACAAGACCGAATGTTAGATAAACAAATTGGATTAAGTGTTGAGGAACTTAAAGCAATAGAATCAGCAGAACAAAAAAAGGTAAGATTAAAAGAAGAAGCATCAAATCAAATATTTGCTAATACAAAAGATACTTTAAGAGCATTAAGTGGTTTAAATAGAACTGCATTTGAAGCATTTAAAAGATTACAAATTGCAGAAGCTATAATTAATGCTGTAGGTTCAGCATCAAAAGCAATGAATAGTGGTTATCCGCCACCATTTAATTTTATTTTAGCTGGAACAGCATTAGCAAAAGGTATGGCTATGGTAGCACAAATACAATCTACTTCATACAGACAACAAGGTGGTATGGTTAAAGCTGGTCAACCTTATATGGTTGGTGAAGCTGGAAAAGAATTATTTGTGCCAAATCAAAGTGGTAAAATTGTTCCTAATCATGAATTAGGTCAACCTGTAAATGTTAATTTTAATATTACAACAGTTGATGCTAGTGGTTTTAATCAATTATTAAATAATAGTAGAGGAACAATAGTAAATATGATTAATAGTGCTGTAAATGAAACAGGCAGACAGGCAATAGTATGAGTGGGGCATTACCTAATACAGATTTTACAGCTATTAATATTAAGAGCAATCAAAGAACTTTAGTAAGTGAAACCGATAGTGGCAAAACATTTAGACGACAAGTTCAAGGTCAAAGATGGTCTTTTACAATTAAATATCCACCTATGACTAGAGCAGATTTTGCACCAACTATGGCTTTTATGATTAAACAAAGATCACAAAAAGAAAGTTTTACAGTTACTTTTCCAAGTTATCTAAATGCTTTAGGAAATGAATCTGGAACATTATTAGTAAATGGAGCTCACTCTGTTGCTGATACAACTATTGCTATTGATGGTTTTGCTAGTGATGGTGCTGGAAGATTAAAAGCTGGTGATTTTTTAAAATTTGCTCATTCAAAAGTTTATATGGTTGTTGCTGATGCAACTTCAAGTAGTAATGCTTGCACAGTTACAATAGAGCCACCTCTTACAACTGCATTAACCAATGATAGTTCTGTAACCTATGATTCTATTCCTTTTACTGTTCATATGACCTCTGATGTGCAAGAGTTTAATACAGGTGCTATTGATAGTTCTGGTAATCTTTTATTTAGTTATGAGTTTGATGTTATTGAGGCAATATAATGGCAAGGGGTTTATCATCTGATGTTAAAACAGAATTAGCAACAGGAAATATACAGCCTGTTCATTTAATACATCTAAATTTTGCTACACCTTTATATTTAACCGATTGTGGTTATGATTTAACCTCTAGTATATCTGGTAGTTCAAGAACATATACATCTTCTGGTCATATTTTAGGAATTAGTAATGTTCAAGAAAGTTCAGAGCCAATAAAAAATTCTTTAAATTTATCTCTATCAGGTGTTGACCAATCATATATTTCCATAGCATTAAATGAAAATATTATTAATGATACTGTTCAAATTTATAGAGGTTTTTTAGATAGTTCTAATGCTTTAATTGGCGACCCTTTTTTATTATATGATGGTTTTATTAATCAATATTCAATAGAAGATGATACAAATACTGCTGGAATAGGATTAGAAATAACCTCGCATTGGGGTAACTTTGAAAAAGTATCTGGTCGTAGAAGTTCAGATGTTTCACAGCAAAGACATTTTGCAAGTGATAAGGGTTTTGAATTTAGTGCATTAACAGTTTTAGATTTAAAATGGGGTAGAAAATAATGGGTTTTTTTAGTAAACTAATGGATAAAGTTTTACCACCAGCAGTAGGTTCTGCTATTGCAAAATTTGTTCCATGGCTTTCGCCTATACTTTCATTTATTTCTATTGTTTCAACTGCTCTTACTTGGTTAAGAAAGCCTGATGAACCTGAATTTAATTTTGATACAACTGCTGAAAATATTGCAAAAGGTATTTTAGTAAACAAAACATCTGCTAATGGTCAAATACCTATTGTGTATGGAACAAGAAAAGTAGGGGGAATAATTTCTTTTTTAGAAACATCTGGAACAGATAATGAATATTTATATATGATATTTACTTTGTGTGAGGGGGAAATAGACGATATTTCACAAATTTATATTAACGATAATCTTGTTACATGGTCAGGTGATTTAGCCGACAATACTGAAAGAACAGTAGGTAGTAGTGATTCAAATTATTATAAAGATAGTGCAAGTTTAATAACTGTAAAACCTCATTATGGTTCTGATAGTCAAACATATGACACATTAGTTGGTAGTTTAACATCTTGGACAAGTAATCATAGATTAAGAGGAATAGCTTATCTTGCTTTAAAGTTTAAATGGAATCAAGATGCTTTTGGTGGGATTCCAAGTGTTCATGCAGTTGTTAAAGGTAAAAAAATTTATAATCCAAATTTAGACGGAACATTAACAGGTGGTTCAGGTTCTCATAGAGCAGATACAAGTTCAACATGGGAATATTCCGATAATCCTGTTTATCAATTATTAGATTATTTACGAAATACTCGTTATGGTATGGGTATTGCTAATGGTTATTTTGATTCTAATTTTGCAGATTGGCAAACTGCTGGTGATGTTTGTGATGCAAATATAACACCTTATTCTGGTGCTGACCAAATTGATTTAATAGATAGTCATGCTGTTGTTGATACATCTAAAAAATGTATTGAAAATGTAAAAGATTTTTTAACAGGATGTAGAGGCTATCTAAATTATACTGCTGGGGAATATAAAGTTTTAGTAGAAACATCTGGCTCTGCTTCTATAACTTTAACAGAAGATAATATTATTGGTGGAATAGGTGTATCTTCTAAAAATAAAAATGAACGATATAATAGAGTTATTGTTACTTTTATTAATCCAAATAAAAATTATCAAGTAGATGAAGCACAATTTCCACCTGTTGATGATTCTGCTCAAGCAAGTGCTGACCAACATTCAACAATGAAAACTGCTGATGGTGGTATTTTATTAGAAGGTAGATTTGATTTTCCTAGTATTACTAATCCATATCAAGCACAAGAAATGGCTGAAATTATTTTAAGAAGGTCAAGATCTAGTTTAGATGTTAGTTTAACAGCAGATGCAAATGCTATGGAATTAGCAGTTGGCGATATAGTTAATGTTACTCATGCGACACCAAGTTTTAGTGCAAAAGCATTTCGTGTTTTATCAGTAACTTTAAATCCAGATAGTTCAGTTTCTTTACAATTAACAGAACATCAAGATTCCTATTATACTTTTGGAACACAAACAGCAGTAGCGACAATACCAGATACAACTTTACCTAATCCTTTTAGTATTGTTGCCCCAGCAAGTGTGACTCTTACTGATGAATTAATTTTATATAATGAAGGAACTGCAATAACTAGATTAAATATAGTTGTTGGTGCTTCAACAGATAAATTTGTGCAATATTATCAAGTAGAAGCAAAATTAAGCACAGAAACAGATTATAAAATTATAGCAAAAGGTTCACAGCTTAATTATGAAATGCTTAATGTTATAGATGATAAAACCTATAATGTAAGAGTAAAAGCTATTAATGCTTTAGGAGTTAGTTCTTCTTATACCTCTGCAAATAGATTAATAGTTGGGGCAACTGAGCCACCAAGTGATGTAGAAAATTTTTCAGTTAATATGCAAGGCTCAAATCAAATGCAATTAAATTGGGATGCTGTTAGTGATTTAGATGTATCGTATTATGAAATTCGTTATCAAAATGTAACAAGTTCGGCACAATGGAATAAATCTAATAATTGGCTTCAAGTTCCTAGAACAAGTGGAACAACAAAAACTACTAATGCTAAAACAGGTGCTTTTTTAATTAAAGCAGTAGATAAGTTAGGAAACGAATCAAATAACGAAACAATAATTTATTCCAATATATCTTCACTCCAAGCATATAAAAATGTTTCTACATTAACAGAAGATTTAACTGCTGGAACTTATGATGGTGATGTTGCTTTCACTGATTCCTCAGGCACTAATTCTATTGTTCTTGATACGATAACTGATTTTGACGACACAGTTGGAAACTTTGATAGTGTTAGTGGAGATTTTGATTTAGGTGGAACTGATGTAACATCTAATCCAAATTATTATACAGCAAATATTGACAATGAGGGTTTTTATACTTTAAATTCTTCTTTATCATTAAACGGAATTTATGATGTATCATTTACAAAGAATTTAACCATTGACCAAATTGAAGACCCATACGATTTATTTGATTCAGGACGAGGGTTTACAAATTTTGATGATGCACCAGCACCTTTTGACGGTAACGATCCAACTAATGCTATACAAAGTTTACAAGTTGCTAGTTCTAATTCTAGTTTAGGAGATGCTACAACTTTTTATGCTTTAAATGCTTCAACAACTTATAAAGGAAGATATTTTAAATTTAGATTAAGAATGGCAAATAAAAATAATAAAGTTAGAGGTTTTGTAAGTGGAATAAGTATTAGTGTTGATATGGAAAAAAGAATTGAATCTGATGAAGATATTGCAAGCACAACAGGAACTAAAGCTATAACTTACACTAACAGTTTTTATGCAAGTCCTGCAGTTGGTATATCTGCTCAAAATATGGCATCAGGTGATACTTACACAATTTCATCAAAAAGTGCGACAGGTTTTTCTATTGCATTTACAAATTCATCAGGTAGTGGTATTAATCGCACATTTGATTATGTTGCTCAAGGTTATGGGTTGAAATCATCTAGTTAATAATGATATAAGAGGTATTATGAGTCAAGTTTCAGATGTAAGTATAGCAAACCAAGGTTTTTCAGCTTTTCGCACAGAACTTAACAATATTTTAGGAGCAATAAACTCTACTCATATTGGAACTTCTGCGCCAGGCAGTATTGCACAAGGCAGTTTGTGGATTGACACTTCTGCTGGTGCGACAGGTTGGATTTTAAAATTATATGATGGGTCAGACCATATTGCTCTAGGCACAATTAACTCAACAGCTAATACTGTAGATTGGACAGATAGCTCGGTTACTTTTGATATAGTTAATGATACAAGTCCTCAACTTGGTGGAAATTTAGATACTAATTCACATAATATAATAATTGATGATGCTCATTTTATTTCTGATGAAAACAATAATGAGCAAATTATATTTCAAACAACAGCATCTGCAGTAAATGAATTAGAAATAACTAATGGCGCAACAGGTAATGGTCCAATTTTAGGTGCTAGTGGTGAAACAAATGTTGATTTACAATTAAAACCAAAAGGCTCAGGTGAAACAGTTATTGGTTCTGGTGGAGCTTCTGCCACTTTAACAACTAGCGGTGCTTATGATTTAGTTTTAGATACTAACAAAGGGACAAACTCTGGTAACATAACTATAACTGATGGTGCTAATGGCGATATAGATTTTACTACCAATGGAACAGGTAAAATTAAATTTAATGATTTGCCTTATATTCCTCAACAAGCAATTACATCGTCCTCTAATGCTGTTGCTTGGGATGTTCAAGCTAAACCAAATGCTTATCATGTAACAACTGAAAATACTACTTTTTCTGCTCCAAGTAATGGTGTTGAGGGTGCATTTATTTGTTTAGAAATAAATTACAATGGCTCACATACTATTGGCTGGAACACCGTTTTTGAATTTGCTGCTTCAACCGAACCAACAGAAACTGCTACTGATGGTAAAACTGATATTCATGTCTTTAGATACAATGGCGCTATATGGCAAGAAGTAGGTAGAACAATGAATTTAAGTGAGAGTTAAGATATGTATGCAATAGTAGAAAATAAAAAAGTAATTGAAACTTTTAATAATCCAAAAAAATTAATTAGAAATAATACTCGTTATTCAACTAAAATTTTTTCTTTATGGTCAGTAGATGAAAAAAAAGCCATTGGATTATATGAAGTAGAAAAAGATAATTCAAAAAAGAAAGATGAAGAATGGTATATAAATACTAATCAAACTATTGCTTATAAAACAACAGGCGACAAAGTTGTTGCAAGTTATGGAACTGCTACAGCTAAAAAAATAGCAGATACTTTATGGACTTCTCAAGACAAAACTGATGGACTAATTCCAGAAGGTAAAGATGTAGGTGATGTTGCAGTAGAAGGATTAAAAACAATTAAAAAACAAACGATAGATAAACAATGTTCTACATTATTAGCTCCTAGTGATTGGAGAGTAGTAAAAGCAAAAGAAACAGAAACAGAAATGGATAGTGGTTGGAAAACTTGGAGAGCAAGTGTCAGAACTAAATGTAACTCTATGCAAACTCAAATAGATAATGCTAGTAATATTGATGCTTTAGCTGCTTTGTTTACTTACACAGAACAAGAGGATGGCTCAGTTACAAGACCACTAGGCGAATTTCCTGAAAAGGAATAATCAATGCCTTTAATAATTCCAGCAAAAACTTTAGCAGATAGTAGTTATGAAATTAGTAATTCTGTTAGATATAATCAAGACGATTCTCCAGAATTATATTTTACACCAAGTTCAGATATGGCTTCAAGAAGAACTATGACTTGGAGTTTTTGGTGTAAAAGAGGTAGGTTAAATGGAACAGGTGGTTATATGTTTGTCATGGCTTTAGATGATGATAGTGCTGGATTTAACCCTGTTATACGATTTAATAATAGTGGTTCAGGTGATACTTTAAGATGGTCTGGTCATAATGAAAGCACACCACTTCGTTTTGTTACAAATGTAGTTTTTAAAGACCCAGCAGCTTGGTATCATATTGTTATTATGATGGACACAACACAATCAACCAATACTGATAGACTTAAATTATATGTTAATGGAGTGCAAACAACAGATTTTTCTGAAGTATATTATGGCTCACAAAATGATGATACAAATTGGGGTAAAGGTAGCCGTTCTCACGATATTGGTTTTATGGATCATACTAGTGAATCACAAACAAGCAAATATTTTGATGGGTATTTAGCAGATTTTTATTACATTAATGCACAGAATTTAACTGCTAGTGATTTTGGTGAGTTTAATGATAATGGAGTTTGGGTGCCAAAAAAATATACAGGAAGTTTTAATTCTGATAGTTTTAAATTAGAGTTTCAAGAAACAGGAACAAGTGCAGATGCAAATGGCATAGGTGCAGATACAAGTGGAAGCGGAAATCATATGACTGTTGCCAATTTAGCTGCAACGGATATTTGCACTGACAGCCCCACGAATAATTTTGCTACTTTAAATCCTTTAATGGCTGGGAGAGGTTCTACTTTATCAGAAGGTAATTGCAAAGTATCTGGTGAATCTGATAATAATTATGATGTTTCAACTTTTGGCTCTAGTATGAAATTTTATTTTGAATGGAAATTAGATGAAGCACATAGCGGAGGAAATGGAATAAAGTTAAGTGTGTTACATGAAGATGAATTGGCACAAAATGATAACTACGGAAATTTTCAAACAAAATATGTTAAAACTTATACTAATTCAAATGATGGAAAATACCAAGATGGTAATGGACAAAATCCAAGTGGAGGCGGAAGTTTAACAAGGGCATCATCAGGAGATATAATTATGGTTGCTTGTGATGGAGGTAATGGCAAAGTTTGGTTTGGTGTTAATGGCACTTGGTTAAGTAGTGGTGATCCAGCAAATGGAACAGGCGGATTTCATGGCTCTTGGAGTGCATCTATGGAAACAGGAATTTATTTTGCTTGTCCTATTTATAGTGGAACAAATGGTGCTGGACAAATTAATTTTGGTAATCCAAGTTTTAGTATTTCTAGTGGTAATGCAGATGCAAATGGGTATGGTAACTTTGAATATGCAGTTCCATCAGGGTTCTATGCATTATGCACAAAAAATTTAGCGGAGTATGGATAATGGCTTATACAACAATAGATGACCCATCAGCACATTTTCAAACAGCCTTATATACAGGTCAAGGCGGAACAGCAACAGCAGTAACTAATGATGGTAATTCAGATTTACAACCAGATTTAATTATTTTTAAATCAAGAACAACAACTGCTCGTTGGAATGTTATGGATTCAACTAGAGGAATTACGAAAGTTTTATATGCTGAAGCTAATGATGGACAAGCAACAGATGCTGGGAGTGAAAAACCTTTAGATTCATTTAATAGTGATGGATTTACAGCGGGAGAAAGTTTAGACCATCATACAAATATTAGTGGAGCTTCTATGATAGCTTGGCAATGGAAAGCTAATGGTGGAACAACAACTACAAATGATTCTTCTTCAACAGGAGTTGGTAATGTTGATTCTATTTATCAAGCTAATACAACAGCGGGATTTAGTATTGTTACATTTCCTGCAGATAACACCGCAGGTCGCACTGTGGCTCATGGATTAGGAGCAGCGCCTAAATTTATAATTACAAAAGGTGCAGAACAAACTGGTGGTTGGTATACTTATCATTATCATGCTGGTGCAAACAAATGGATAGTTTTACATGATACTACTGCGGGAACAACTAACACTGGTATATGGGGTAATACACATCCTACTAGCAGTATATTTACCATAGGCAATAATGAAACAGGATATAATAATGGTGGTGCAAATGATTCACTGGCTTATTGTTTTGCAGAAAAACAAGGCTACAGTAAATTTGGGACATTTGAAGCTAATGGAAGTGCGACAGATGGACAATTTGTTTACACAGGTTTTAAACCAGCTTTTGTATTATGGAAAAATATAGATAATGGTAAACAATGGTTTATAGTAGATAGTAAAAGAAATCCTTTTAATCCAACTGACCACACATTATACACAGATGCTCTTACTGCAGAATTAACATGGCTTTCGTTTGGAACAGCATACGGTTTATTACTTTCAAATGGTTTTAAGTGGAATCAAGGAGATTCACATTGGAATAATAGTGGTGATACATATGTTTATGCTGCTTTTGCTGAACATCCTTTTGTATCTAGTGAGGGAGTCCCATGCACAGCAAAATAAATCCTAAATGTCCTGAATGTGGTTGTGATAATTGTATTTGTGATGACCAATGCGATTCTTGTGGAGCTTAAATGCCTTCAATTTCAGATAAAACAGAAATCGGTTTACCAATAAAAAACCTAATTGGGTTAATTGGCGGAACAGCAGTAGCAGTTTGGGCTTACTTTGGGATTATTGAAAGATTAAATAATATTGAAACACAAGGTAAGTTAATGATTGTTGATGTAGAAAAAAATACTGAGTTTAGAATTAAGTGGCCTCGTGGTGAAATGGGTTCATTGCCAGCAGATGCTCAACAAGATATGTTGATTGAATTTATTTCTACACAAATTGAAGCAATGCAAGAAGAAATGGAGGGTATGATGAGCAATACCGTAAATATAAAAAGGGCACAACAGGATATTGAAAAATTAATTACAACGACAGAAAAACTAGAGGACAAGGTAAGAGCAAATGGAAGTCATTAGTATAATAGTTATGTTTTTATTTGGTAATATGAATGACCAAGAACATCAAATGACACAATATATTCCTATGGAGTCATTATCTACTTGTATGAAAGAAGTAAGGTTATTAAAAAAGAAGTCAACTGATTATAGTAAAGATGCTTTTTGTGGTCCTGCTATTGTAGAAATAGAAAATGGTGAAGTAATTAAATTATATAATGAAATACCAGATAATGCTAAATTAGTTAAAAAAGATATTAGCAAAGAAGCATTTGAAAGATGGTCGTTGAAAGCAAAAGAAAAATGGAAAAAAGATTAATTATGTTTGGATATGCAATGTTATTGGCTAGCAGTATGTATGGCTGTGGCATTTATGAGGGTATGTCTATGAAACCTCATAAAACAACAGTTTCAACTAATACAACTATGAGTAATGTTGATAAAGCTAATGATGATAAAGACCAAGAAAAAGAATCATTTGGCTTAACAGTAAAACAAGAATTTGTATGGCAAGATAAATGAAAGATATGAAATTAAATTATGCTTTATTATTTGCTGTCTTATTACAAGCAATAGGTTTAATTTGGTATGTGTCAAAAATGGATTCAAAAATAAATATTTTGTATGATAAATTTGAAAAAGAAAATGAAGCATCTGTTGTAGAAAATCAGGTTAAAATGAAATTAGATTTAGCTAATTTAATGGAGGATGTAAAAGCTATTAAAAAAGAACTTAAAAAATCACGAAATAAAGATAAAGAGATAATGGAACAACACAATCAAATATTTGAATTACTACAAAATAATTCTAATACTAGCGATTATAATTATTAATATGATTAATGGGTGTTATTAAAACAAGAACAGACTATTTTACACCAGTAAGAAAAAGAACGTCAATAGGTAATTCAACAAGAAGTAAACCTAAAAATAAACATAAATTAAAATCTTGGAAAAAATATAACAGGCAAGGCAAACCATGATTAAAACAGTTTGTGCAACATTAATTTTATTATGTAGTTCTTTTAATTATCAATGGGATTTTGAATATACAAATAAAGATGAATTTGTTTTAGGTATAACTGAGTGCACGATTGAATTTAATTCTAAACTTCCACCTCAATATAGAGCGATAGTAATTATTTCAGTAGCACAAGCTATACTAGAATCAAATTGGGGTGAATCACGATTTGCTAGATTAGGAAATAATTTTTATGGAATGATAGAAACTAATAAATCAAAAAAACATATGAAAGCATTAGGCAGTGATGTATTGTTAAAAACTTATAATAGAAAATGTGAAAGTGTTGCTGATTATGTTACTTTATTAAATATAGGAACTGACTTTAAAGAGTATAGAAAATTGAGAAATACACAAACTACATTACAAGAATTAAATTTAGATGAATTAATTGATAGTTTGCATACTTTCGCAATAGATAAAAATTACACAGAAAAAATTAAAAAGACAGTAAAGTATTTATTAAAACAATATCCTACTATTTTCCAAATACCAATAATGGAAAAAGCCTAATTTTGCATAATTTTGAAAATTAGTGTAATAATTCTCTATGGAAGATAAGGAATGGGACGAGTTAAAACTTATCCAAGAAAAACTTCATGAGGCATTGGATAAAGGATATCCACCGATTGGTAAAGGAGGTTTAAATAATCCAACAGGCGCAAAAAAATTAGTTGCTGATATTTTAGATATTCCACGAACAACACTACAAAGAAAAATAGACCAAATAGAAAAATTGGCATTAGGTAGTTCTCATTGGACTATTGAATGGCATAGATACAAAGATATAAAACCACAAGTAATTATAGAAGAATATAAAAAACCAGTTATAAGAATATCTGCTCAATCAACAACTTTTTCTACTCCAACAAAAGTATTTGTAATCCCAGATGCTCATGTTGCACCTGATGAAAATTTAGATAGATTTTATTGGATAGGAAAACAAATTAATGAATACAAACCAGATTATATAGTTTGTATTGGAGATTTTTGTTCTTTTGATTCTTGTTCTACCTTTGATAAAAACCATACTGTCAAAGGTCAAAAAAAACCAAATATATTAGCTGATATAAATATAACAAAAGAAGCATTAGAATTATTACATAAAGGTATGGGTAATCATGAATGTTATAAGCATTATTGTTTAGGCAATCATGAATTAAGATTATATCGTTATGAAAACGAACACAAAGAAGTTGTTGGTGCTTTTTCACAGCAATATGAAAACTTATGGCGATCAAAAGGTTGGGGTATTAGTGAGTATGGGGATTTTTATTTTATTAAGGGAGTTGCTTTTGTTCATGTTCCTCTTAATGAAATGGGTAGAGAAATAGGGGGTAAATTAGCAGAAGCAAGTCAAATAGCAAATTCTGCTACACATGATATAGTATATGGTCATAGTCATAGGGAAAGGTCTTGGAGAGCAAGTAAGTTAGGCAGAGGTAATTATGTTAAAATTGTAAATGTAGGAACAGCAATGAACTTTGGGCATATTGAAAACTATGCTATAAATAATGCAAATGGGTGGAGTTATGGAGTTAGTCAGTTGCTGTTAGCTGATGGACATATACAAGGACATAATTTTATATCAATGTTAGAATTAAGGGGGAAATATGATAACGAAAGACAAAACAGCACAGAAAGTAAGTGATAAAATTATTACTAGAGCCAATAAAGGGATTATAAAATTTGGTAATACTATGGAACAAGCTAAAAAAACTAGAAAAGAATGGTTGATTGATGCTCAAGAGGAGTGTTTAGATATGGCTATGTATTTACAAAAATTAATAGATGAAGAATAAATATGTGTATCAATGGTGGTGGAGTGAAAATTATTTAGGCGAAAAAGTTAAAAATTATTATTATGGGCCAAAATTAGATTGGACTTATCCAAAGAAAAAAAAAGTAAAAAAATTATATTGGGAAGCTGAAGAAATTAATGTTAAAGATTTGAAAGGATTATCAAATGAATTTAGAAAAAATAAAAGACGAAATTAAAAAAGAAGAAGGATATCGTAATACTGTTTACAAAGACCATCTTGGATTTGCTACAATAGGGTATGGACACCTTGTTACACCTCAAGATAATTTTAAAGATGGTGTAAAATATTCATATAAAGAATTAGAAAAAGTTTTTGAATACGATTTTCAAATAAGTTTACAAGACATGGAATCACTAACAAAAGATTTAGATATTGTTGAGGGTGCTAAAGAGATAATTATTCATATGTGCTTTCAATTAGGAAAACCAAAAACAGCCAAATTTAAGAAGATGTTTGAAGCATTACGAAATAAAGATTATACTACTGCAGGATTTGAGATGGAGGATAGTTTATGGGCGAAAAAACACACACCAGCGAGAGCACACAGACTGAGCGAACAAATGAAAAAGTTGACCTAAGAAAGTTTAGAAAAAGAATTACAACATTAGAAGAAAAACAAGAAATTATGCAAAATAGGATAAAATTAAAAGACCAGGAGTTAAGAGATAAAATGCAAAAAATATCAGACCTACAAAATGATAAAGATAATACAATTATTAAAAAAAAAACTAAAGTCAATAGTATCGGCTATCCAATTGATGATCCATATGGACTAGCTGAGGCTTGGTGGAAAATATTTACAAAACCAAAGGATAAGTAATGGTGTTAGGAAAATTATTAGGTGGTGGAACAGTTAAAGCTGTAGCTAATGTTATAGATGAACTACATACTTCAGAAGAAGAAAAACAACAATTAAAAAATAGATTTGAAGAAATACAAGCAAAATTAAAATCTAAACAAATGGATATTAACCTCGCAGATGCTCAATCAACTGCTGGTGGATTAAGTGGATTTATGCAAAGGTCTTGGAGACCATTAATAGGAATGTCTTGTGCTTTAGCGATTTTTTGGGAGTTTGTATTATCAAAATTTATTTTATTTATTTGTGGCATATTACATTATGAAGTGATAAACTTACCTCAACTTGATATGGGCACACTCATGCCTCTTGTCATGTCGCTTCTTGGTATGGGAGCACTCAGAACTTTTGAAAAAACAAAAGGAGTTGCTAAATGAGAGAAAGAATAGATAAATGGTGGGATTCATTTGTTCAATTAAAATGGTGGGTTCAAGCTATCATTATAGTTGCAATAACTATTGGAATCCATCATTGGATATTGCACTAGGATAAGATTATGCCAAAATTTAAAGTAGGGGGTAAAATGGTTAAATCTAAATACCCAAAAAAATCTGGTAAAGGTAAATCTTATACTTATGGCAAAAAACGAAAAAAGAAATAGTGTTACCATAGAGGGTAAAACTTATTATTTTCATAAAATTATTTGGGAAGATATTGTAGGCGATTCTACTATTGCTAGTATTGACGAATTTCATAAAATGAAAACTGCTATCATTATTAGTTTCGCCTATATATTTAAACAAGAAAAAGGATATTTATATACCTTTGCAAGTTATTCAGATGATGGTCATTTTGGCGATAGAAATATAATACCTATGGGGTGTGTTAAATCCACTCATAAACACTGATTTTAAGCTCATAGAGAAGGTTTTAAAGGGGGTAATATACCTTACCCCCCATTGATATAGTTGTTTAGATTAATAGCACCCAAATATGCCGTAACCCCACTATGCTACGAACATCTAAACTATATCCTCATACTATATCTTACGAGGTAAGAAAGAAGTGGGACGGCGACCATTAAATTCCCCAAATTTCAGCTCTTGCTTTTAATTTATCCTCACTTGCATAATTCCATCGCCAATCTGATAGGTCAGGAGTTAATACTGAACTTACATCTGCTTTAGATTTGCATTTATCCAAAGTAGAAGCACAACTTCTTATATTCATTTCAATAGTTTTTAAATGAATAGGATCACTAGAATCAAACTCTATAAAATCACATTTTTTAGGAGTGCAATATAAAAGTTTAACCTCAACCTTTTTATTAGAAAACTTTTCCTGTAATGCTTTTTTATAAATAACTTGTTGTTTGATATGACTATCTCTTATTCTAAATTGAGAAGTAGTTTTTAAATCTATAACAGTTATTTCTTCATCATTTTCAAAAATAAAATCAGTATATCCAGAAAAAGGTATTCCTAGTATTTCTGTTTTAACATTAGCTTGATAAGATAAATAAGCAGAATTAGTTTTAGTTATTTTATCAAATAACAATACAGACATAGGTTCAATCATATCTCTTTGTTTCTTTTTTTCTTCTTCACTCTCTAAAGAAAAATAAGCATTATCATCATAATATTGATAAATTTTTTTTATAAGAGTATCTGGTTTTTTATATTTTTTTTGAAAATATAAACTAAATCCATATTCTATTGCATTACCTCTAATCATTGCGCAAGTTGGTGCGAAGTCATATTTATAAATATATCGTAATACAAAACCAGATTTATCATCAATCCAATTATTAATTCTACTTGGGCTAAAAGGTAATAGTTTAAATCTTTCAAATGTTTTTATCATTTTTTCTCTCCTTTTTTAGTTTGTAATGTTCTTTTCTTAAATTTATCATTTCAATACATTTGCCATCAAACTGTCTTTTTAAAACTTCAATAGAATTATCTCTTTTTTCTATTAATATTTTCAAGGCTTCTATTTCTTTGTCTTTAGCTATTAATTCTCTTTTCATAATAACTCTCCTTGTCTTTTATCTTTAGGTTTCCATTCATAATAATATAATCTATTTGGTTTTCCTGTAAATATATCAGAAACAATACTTGTCTTGATAGGGTGCATTAATTGAGATTTAGGAACAATCATTTTGTTGTCCTGGTATTGTAATTCTAAATCGGTATTTAAACTTAATGCTCTATCAACATATCTACCTTGGACTGCAATTAAGTTATTATATAAAGTTTTTATTTCTTTCTTTATCATTAATTTTCTCCATTAGTTTATTTGTTAATTCTTTTTTAGTTATCTTATGTTTATGTGCTAGATTATGACAATCTCGGCATAAAGCTATAAGATTAGAAATTTCGTTTTTTTTTTATTACCTCCCATTTTTCTAGATTCAATATGGTGCCAATCAACTGCAAAATCATTTTCACAGTTAAAGCATAAGGGGATATCCTGATCAGCATATCCCCAATATTTTTGAATTAATTTTAAATAATTTTTCATTACTCTTGTGGCTCGTAATCACTTTCCTCAATTTTAATATTTGGTCCATCATCATTAAGCCATATAGCATTTTTATAAAACTTTCCCTCTTGTATAGTAAAAGTTTTTTTTGCTTGAAATGTTTTTGCATAATGAGGTCTTTTATCACCCTCTTGCTTATTTTCATTTTTAGCAGTTTTCATATAAATAATTTCAGCCATATTTACTCCTTAATATTTTTATCTGGAACTGATTCATCTTTTGCTCCAAATATTTCTTCTGCCGATGCAACGTTATGGTCACCTATTATACCTAATCCAGCACAAGCACGACCCATAGCAGTTGTTTGACAAAATTCTAAACAAGCAGTTTTGGTTATAAAATTTAATGACCTTTGTTTTTCTGCAAAACCATTAGACACTAATACTCTTCCAGTTGTAGTTAATAAATATATTTGACATTCAACACAAACTTTCTCATCTGTATTTTCAATTATTTTATTAACGATAGAAACATTACAACCAAAATGCTCTCGTAATTTAGATAATCTTAATCCAACAGTAGAATAGTTTTTGCCTTTAATATTGACAATCCCATTTCCAACTTCTGTTTTAGAAATAGACTCCCTTACGGAATCTAATTTTATTTCAAAAGATTTTGATTCTTGGTAATCTAAATAAGACATATATTTCTCCATTTGTTTGGTTATTTATATATTATTTACTCTGCATTTAAAATAGAATAACCTCTATTTTCCATACATTTTGATACCACTTTTTTCTCATGATATCCGTAGTCAAAACCACTCATTTGGCTTTGTGCTACAAACCGACATTCTGCTAGATCATCATAAAATTCCTTATTTTCACTACCTGATGGGTCATAAACAGGCATATAAGATGAACAAGCAGATAAAATTAAAGCTGTAAAAACGATAATAATTTTCTTTTCCATTTTGCTCTCCATTGATAAAATTTTAACTTCCTTTTACTTTCTGCTATTAAATAAAATATAGGATCACAATAAAAATCATAATCTGATGATTGATAAATATGAATCCATAAATTATAAATAAATACTTTTGGTAAAGGAAGTTCAAATAAATATTTTTTATTAATATTATATTTTTTTTGTAAATATTCAGACCTCATAATTAAATCATTATCTTCTTTTTTTGAAATCTTATATTCTACACCATTAACAAAGGACGACACATAATCAGTATCGTCCTTTATAAGTTTTAAATTATACTTTTGCATTTTTAACTCTTTCTAAAAACTTTTCTTTATTAAATAAAGGATTATCTTTAGCAAATTTATCAGCAAATTTCTCTGCTGATTTTTGAACATCTGACATTGCTACTAAATGTGGTAATATTTTTTTAAGCATATCTGCCAAATATTCATAATGTCTTTTTTGAAAAACAGGATTCCTATATGAGGTCTTATTACCCCAAGTTGGATTTTCCTGTTCATCTAAATGTGCTGCACTCATTTTACTCATAAATACCTCCTAATATTCACTTGCTAACATTATAGTTAAAACCCTAGTGGTTTTATCTGGATCAGATTTATCTTCACTATGATATTTTAAATCATTATCGTAGTAATCAATCTTCCAAAATATTTTAATATCTTCTTCATTGTTAAAAGCTCCAAAGTCTTTTTCGCCATAAGGATCATCTCCTTTGTTAAAGTCTTTGAAATTTTTAACTCTATTAAAAATATATAATTGTTGTTGGTTAGTTAATGCATTTATACCTGGCGTAATTACAATTTTATCCTTAATTGGTTGAGCATATAACCAAGACTTTAATTCTTTGTTAATAGCTTTCACATCTTTGAAAATCATCTCTCTTAACTTGTCATTAAGTTCAGCGACTCTTTTTGTTTTTAAATCATTTGCTATTTTAGCATTAGTATTAAAAGTTTCACTTCTCATTATTTACTCTCCATTATTTTGCTAGACATAACGACCTTATTATCGCTAGTTCTAACTTCGGTTGTATTGTCAAGATACCATATCTTAAACAAATCTCTTGTTTTACCATTAAAGTGTTCGGTAAATTTTTTTATTCTTTTAAAAGGTTTTTTGATTAACATCTTTCTCTCCATATTTAGATGGCTCATTATTGAGCCACCTTTAATAGTCTTTTTATTTCTTTTTTTGCTTCAGCAATAGTTTTAAATGAACCCCAAGACCATTCAGCACGACCTGTTTTTTTATGGACAAGACCATTTTCAGAAAAAACATAAAAAGTGTTTTCATCAATTTTTTTTATTTTTAGATCATTTGTTTTATTCATAATTTTTTTCTCCATTGTTAAGTGGCTCATTATTGAGCCACCTTTACTTCTCCATTTTTATTAAAATCAATATTTTCTATTGTTTTACCAATTTTTGAAATTGATTTCCATTTTTGTGAAATAGTTAGTGTATTCCAAGTTTTACTATTTTTCATAAGATTATCATAATTTGAAATTACTAATAATCTATGTTTTTTATATCTTTCTCTATTCATATTATTCTCCATGTTTAGATGGCTCATTATTGAGCCACCTGTAATATTTTTTTTTCGTATTTTTTTTCAAGTAATTCTATTTTTTTAATTACTTTATCTATAAATTTTTCAATACCATAATCATAAGCAAGATCATGCTTTGATGGTCTAAAAAGAAAATGACTATTTTCTATTTCAAATCTATAATCAATATAACCCATACCAATATAATAATTAGCCATTTCATTTATTAAGTTTTTTAATTCTTTATTCATATTTTTTTTCTCCATTATAAATAAATTACAACCTCATTATCATCTGCACCAATATGATTTTTTTTATATTTTTCTAATTTAATTTTTAAAGAATCATTAATATTAGTTTTGATAAGAGATTTAATTAAATCTTTTAACTCCTTATAAGTTAATTCATTACTTTTAGTTTTTGGATAAATTATTTTCATTTTTATCTCCATTATATTGCTTTTACAAACCAACTAGCAAATCTAGTTGCTTGTTCTTTAGTTTTGAAAGTTCTCCATTTATTTGGTCCTACATAAACATGAAATTCGCCTACACTCCAAGTTAATATCTGACCTAATGTTAAACCCTTTGGTCTTCCATTTTTTCTTATTTTATTATTCACTATTTTTTTCTCCATTTTTAATTATACAAATAACGTATAATTTTCTTAAGTTAATTCCAAGTAAAAGTAGTAGCCTATTGCCTTTTATTTTTCCACGGTATATATAGGTTTCTTGGGATTTAATTAAATTCCTCCTGAAAGGGTGTGGTTTTCTCTCCATTACTGCACCCTTATTTTATTGTTTTCACATGAAAATAAATGAATCCATATTACAACAAGAAATCGTTCTTTATTTAAAAGAGAAACAATATAAATATTTATTTAGATTTTTTCATTGTCCTAATGAAGGAAAAAGAAAAATTTGGTATTTGAAAAAATTAAAAGCAATGGGGTTAAAAAATGGAGTGCCAGATTTGATATTAGAATTTCCAAAAAGTAAATTTGTTTATTGTGAAATAAAAATGCCTAAAGGTAGGTTAAGTCCTGCTCAAAGGCAATGGAAAGTAATGTCTTATATATTAGGAACTCCTTTTTATGTTTTGCAAGGATCACCAAATGAGTGCAGAAAACAGATTGATACTATTTTTAAAAAATATAGATATGCTAAAATACAAAAAAATGGTCGTTGAAATATTAACTGATAGATATATAAAAATTGTAGAAGAAAATAATATGCAATTTTTTAGATATAAACAGTGTTGTAATGAATCAGCACTAAAAGAAATGGAGAGTGAAAATGACAAAAATTTGGAAAATGGGAATAAGCCCAGATCAGTTTATCGCTGATACACAAGATCTTACAAATGAAGAATTAGGAGTTTATTTTAGGTTGCTCTGTTATGCTTGGAAAAAAGAAGCATATTTACCAACAGACTTAGATAGATTGCAAAGAATAGGACAAAATTGTGAAATTGAAATAATTGAATATTTATTACAAACTTTTTTTAAGTTAGATAAAAAAGGTTATTATTGCAAAGCACAATTAGAGGAATGGAATTGGGTTCAAGAAAAATCTAATAAAGCAAAAGATAATGCAGATTTAAGATGGAATAAAGAACGCATATCCAAACGCACTGCTAACTATAGCAATAGTAATAGTAATAATAAAATAGAATATACTGATGATTTTAATTTAGTATGGAGTAAACTAGAAGTTAAAAGAGGTGGTAAAAAACAAGCATTTAGTGCTTATCAAAAATTATCTGAACCTGATAAAGACAAAATTATTAATAATTATAATTTTTTAATCTCAACTATTACTGATCCTCAATATTATCCTCATTTTAGCAGTTGGTTAAATGGCGATAGGATGGATGAAGATATACATTTAGGGGAACAAGCAATAAGAAAATTAAATGATCTTGATAGTAATCATAAATATATTGGATTTATAGATAATAAACATAAATTTATTTATGATATGGGTTTTAGTAAAATGAATGTTTATTATGATAAAAAAGGTAAAAAAATAAATGAATAATGGTATTATGATATTATGGAAGATGAAAAGGATAATTTATTTAAAATGTATTTTACTATTCAAGAAATAAATGGGAAATTTTCTGGATTTATTCAAATTGGTGGATTTGAGACAGAAGAGGAAGCTAAAATATATTTGTCAAATCTAGCCAAAAATGATAGCTACTCAGAAATTATAACAGAATTACCTACGATTCATTAATGGAATTTAATATACATGAAACTTTTCAAGATACTGTTCAAGGAGAAGGGTATTATGCTGGAACTCCAGCAGATTTTATAAGATTATATGGTTGTCCTGTAGGATGTTTTTTTTGCGATACAGGATACGCAAGTCCTGATGGTGATTATTATAAAAAAAAATTACCAAGAAAAAAAATGTCAGTAGATGAATTAATATCTGAACTTAAAAGTCCTTTAGTAGTTATTACTGGTGGCGAACCAATGATACACAAAAATTTATCTGTTTTAGTTGAAGCAATACATAAAACTGGACGAATAGTAAGTATAGAATGCTCTGGCAGTTATTGGGTAGATGTTCCAGATTATACTTATATAACTTTAAGTCCAAAAGAACATATTAGTCCAAAGTTTCCTGTTTTGCCTATTTTTTGGAAAAGAGCAGATGAATATAAATTGGTTGTTTATGATAAATCAGAATTTGAATATTATAGAGACAGAGTAAAAGATTTTAAAGGAAGAAAATATCTTTCCCCAGAACATGAAAGTGAAACAAGTAATCAATATGCTGTAGAATTACTATTACAAAACAAAGATTATAAAATTTCTATACAGACACATAAATATTTAGGATTGGAGTAATGTATAAAGTTCTAAAAACTTTTGGACATAATGAGGGGTTAAGTTGTTGTTTTAGACAATGGAGAGCAGAATCACATTGTAATTTATTACATGGTTATGCTTTATCAATTGAATTAGAATTTGAAACTAGAATATTGGATGATAGAAATTGGGTAGTAGATTTTGGGGATTTTAAATTAATAAAAGAATTTTTACATAAATGGTTTGACCATACTACACTAATTGCAAAAGACGACCCACATTTACAGCAATTTATTTTTTTACATGAAAAAAAATTAATAAATTTAAAAATTATAGATAATGTTGGATGTGAATCTTTTGCAGAATTTATTTTTAATGAATTAGTTAATTTTAAAATATGCGATAAATTATTAACTAGTGTAACAGTTAAAGAACACGATTCTAATTCTGCAACTTATGAAAGGAAATAATTAATGAAAGAATTAATTAGAAAATTATTAATTGAAATAGGCGAAAACCCAGAAAGAGAAGGAATAATTGATACTCCTAAAAGAGTAAGCAAGGCATGGAAAGAATTAACCACTCCTGTAAAGTTTGATTTTAATACTTTTGATGCAAATGGTTATAGTCAAATGATAATTGTTAAAGATATTAATTATTATACTTTTTGTGAACACCATTTGTTGCCTTTTTTTGGAAAAGTAAGTGTTGGTTATATACCTATAAAAAAAATAGTAGGAATAAGCAAAATACCAAGAACTATTGAATACTTTAGCAAAAGATTAAACACTCAAGAATATTTTACCGATAATATTGCACATTTTATTAATGACAATTTAGAACCTTTTGGTGTTGGAGTAGTTGTTAGTGGTCGTCACATGTGCCAAGAAATGAGAGGAGTGCAAAAAAAAGGAAATACTGTCACGAGTTGTTTACTAGGAAATTTTATGAATGAACCAACTGTCAGAAAGGAATTTTACGATAATGTATATAGAAGTCATAATTGATTTTGAAATAGAAGCAATTCACCAATGGAAAGATTGTAATATAACAGAGGTTGAATTTTTAAAACATAAACATAGACATTTGTTTAAAATAAGAGGTGGATTTGGTGTTGAGAAAGAAGATAGAGAATTAGAAATTTTTTATTTACAAGCACAAATACAAAATTTTTTAGAAAATAAATTTCCTAAATATAACAATAGTAATATTATTGATTTAGGTAATAGTAGTTGTGAAACGGTTGCTATTTTAATTTTACAAAATTTTCCAAAAGCAAATTGGGTAGAGGTATTAGAAGATGGAAAAGGAGGTGCAAAAGTATGTCGTTAATTTATGTTCCTTTAGAACATTTAGATAATAGATACACTAAACACTTAGACAGAGATATTAGTTATTTTTTTATGATTAATGATATTGATTATATAAAAATATTTCCTGATATTCCTAGTCCTACTAATTTTAAAAGTGGAAGTTTTTTAGATTCTGAATTTACTATTCAATTCAAATCTGCACAAATGCAAAAAATTGCTAAATTGTATAGAGATGATGTAATTAAATCTGGCGATACTTTATTCTTTAGTGATTTGTGGTTTCCTGGCATTGAATCAATTGCTTATATGAATTATTTTGCAAAAAAAGATGTTAAAATAACTGGCTTTATGCATGCCGGTAGTTTTACTGATACAGATTTTGTAAGAGATATGGAAAGGTGGGCAAAAAATTTTGAAGATATTATTTTTGATATAACTGATAAAATTTATGTAGGAAGTAATTTTATTAAAAATGATATAATTAAAAAAAGAATAGTAGATAAAAATAAATTAATAGTAAGTCAATTACCTTTAGATATAGAGGAAATGGAAAAGATTAAAAATGAAGATATTGGTTTAAAAATTTATGAAAAAAAAGAAAATATAGTTTTATTTTGTGCTAGAAATTGTGATGAAAAACAACCTCATTTATTTGAGATGTTAGAAAAAAAATTAGGACACAAAGCAAAATTTATTAACACTCAAAAAGAAAATTTATCAAAAAAAGAATATTATAAAACTTTAAGCAAATCTAAAGTTATAGTAAGTTTCGCACTCCAAGAAAATTTTGGTTATGCAATACAAGAAGCTTGTTATTTTAATGTTTATCCAGTTTTGCCAAATAGATTAGTATATCCTGAAATGTATCCTAAAGAGTGTTTGTATAATACTTTTGAGCAATGTGTAGAATTAGTTGATAAAATATTAGATAATAAAATTAGTATAGATAGCACTCAATATATAGTTAAAGATAATCCGTTAGAGGTTTGGTTTGAAGATTTTATTAGCAGGAATACAAGATAATACTAAATCACAAGAAATTATAAAATATCTCAGCAAAAGTAAAATGGGGGTATTATATAGCGCTTTAAATGAAAGAAGAAAAATAGATAAATATAGATTAAAAAATTTTTTATTTGTAGATAGTGGAGCTCATAGTTGGAATAAATTAACAATTCAAAATTTTGGTCATAAAGGCAAAAAAGAACTTCCAAACCCAATAAAATTTTATGAAGAATATGCTAATTATATTCAAAATAATGCAGATAAAAATTACACATTTGTTGAATTAGATATTTATGCAGTATTAAAAAAAGATATTTTAGATGATTTTTATAAACAAATAAAAAAAATAAAAGGAAATTTTAAGTTTATAAGAGTTTACCACCCAATTATTGACAATGGAGATTTATCCGAATTAAAAAAATGGGTAAAACAAGGTCAAGATTATATTGGTATAGGTAATGATAGCACTCCTATTTTAAACAATGTTTTTTCTATAACTAGAGATAAAATTAAATTTCATGGTTTTGCTATGACTAATAAAAATTTGCTAGAAAAATATCCTTTTTATACTTGTGATAGCACCACTTGGTTAGTTGGGAGTATATATGCTGGTTATTGGAGTAATAAAAAACATACAGGAATAGGTAAAAAATTTTTAATTAAAAATAAAAAATTAGATATAATTAAAACTGTGCAGTCAGAAAATATCTATGATATAAATTTAAGATGGGTAAAAGGTATGAACAATATGCAAAATTATATAACGAAATTATGGAAATACAAAGGGGTAGAGTGGAATGAATAATCAATTAGTAGATATAGAAGTTAAAAATTTATTTAAAGCAAAATGGAATTATAAAACTGATGGCACAGAAGAACAAATAGAAAAGTTATGCAATAGTATAAAAGAAGATAAATCAGTAGGGGTCCTAGCAGTAAGGGAAATAAAAAAAGGTTTTGAAGTCATAGATGGAAACCACAGATTAGAAGCAATAAAAAGATTAAATTGGGTAAAAGCACCTTGCGAAAATTTTGGAAATATAACTACTGCAAAAGCAATTACAGTTGCAAGAAGAAGAAACAGTCAATGGTTTGAAGATGATGCTGTAAAATATGCAGATATATTTAAAAATATAGTATTAAAAGAATATTCATTAGAAGATTTATCAAAAATTATGCCTGATACTGAACAAGAATTAGAAAGTATAAGCAAATTAACTGATTTTGATTGGTCACAATATGATGAAAAAGGGATTATTGAAGAAAATGATATAAAAACTATTAAAATTACTGTTTCTGAGCCAATTTATAAACTATGGGAAAAATGGAAAAATAAATGTTCTAATGTTATTGGTTATGAATCAGATAATGCATCTTTTGAATATGCGATTATTGAAGCTTTAAATATTCCTGATAAAGAAATAAATATGGATAAATTTAAAAATTTAGAGTAAATAAAAACTAAGCGACACTCTCGCTATAAGAGGATTGAATATGGATAAAGAAAAAAATAAAGTCGGCAGACCAAAAATCAAAATAGATGAAAAAATACTAGAAAATTTAGCAAGTATTCTTTGCACAAATGAAGAAATTGCTAGCTTTTTTAACTGTTCAAGTGATACATTAACTCGTAATTTTGCGGAGTCCTTAAAAAAGGGACGAGATAAAGGCAAAATGTCTTTAAGAAGAATGCAATTTGAAAAGGCACAAACAGGAAATACGACTATGTTAATTTGGTTAGGTAAACAAATGCTAGGACAAAAGGATAAAATTGAAACTTCAGAGGAAAATACTCCTTTGCCTTGGTCTTATGATTAATGGGATTAACATTACCACAAAAACAAGTCATAGATTGTAAAAGTAGATTTAGAGTTCTTATATCTGGTCGTAGATTTGGAAAAACTTTTGTAGCCATTAATGAATTAGCAAAATTTGCCAGAATACCTAATAGAAAGGTTTGGTATGTTGCTCCAAGTTATCGTCAAGCAAAATCTATATGTTGGGTTGATTTAAAAGATAGAATAATATCTCATAATTGGCACAAAAAAATAAACGATAGTGATTTATCAATTCTTCTAAAAAATAATTCTTTGATTGCTTTACGAGGAGCAGATAATGAACAGTCCTTGCGTGGCGTAGGCCTTGATTTCTTAGTTATGGACGAATTCCAGGACATTAAAAGATATGCATGGAATGAAGTTTTAAGACCTACTTTATCAGATAAAAAAGGTCATGCTTTATTTACTGGAACACCAAAAGGTTTCAACTGGGCTTATGATATGTATGTTAAAGGAACTCAAGATTATGATTGGAAAAGTTTTAAATTTACTACTTTAGAAGGTGGAATTGTAGGTCAAGAAGAAATAAATCAAGCAAGAGATGATTTAGATGAAAGAACTTTTCAACAAGAATATGAAGCAAGTTTTGTTAATTATTCAGGAATAATTTATTATAATTTTAATAGAACTGTAAATATAATAAATGAATATAATAAAACTAATGATACTATTCATATTGGAATGGATTTTAATATAGACCCAATGTGCGCTACAGTTGGACAAATTAAAGATAATAATGTTTATATATTTGATGAAATACAAATTTGGAGCTCTAATACAAACGAAATGGTAGAAGAAATTAAAAGAAGATATAAGCAAAAAACAATTATTTATCCTGACCCTAGTGCTAGACAAAGAAAAACTTCGGCTGGTGGATTTACTGATATTGCTATTTTAAAGAATGCTGGATTTGAAGTTAGGTCTAGGTCAGCACATCCTTTAGTTAGAGATAGAATAAATGCAGTTAATACTAAACTTAAAAATGCTAATGGTATGTCAAGTCTTTTTATTGTAAATTCTTGCAGAAATTTAATTAAGAGTGTAGAAAGACAAGTATACAAAGAGAATACTCATGTTCCTGATAAGGAAAGTGGTTATGACCATTTTAACGATGCTTTGGGCTACTTTATTGAATATGTTTATCCTCTAAGACGAGATTTTAAACCAAACAAACCAACTAGGTGGAGTTAATGGCTGAATACGATAGAGATTTTTTAACAAAAAAACATAAACTGTATGAAGATAACATACTTAATTGGGAATTTTATATTCGGTCTTTTCTTGGTGGTAATGATTATAAAAATGGATACAATTTACATAGATATATTTTAGAAACACCAGAAGAATACGACCAACGAATTAGACATACACCAGTTGATAATCATTGTCGTAATGTAGTTCAAATTTATTCTAGTTTTTTATGGCGAGTTCCTCCAAGTAGAGATTATGGAAAATTAAATGGCGACCCACAATTAGAAGCATTTATTGAAGATGCTGATTTAGATGGCAGAAGTTTTAATAATGTTATGAGAGAAATGCAAACTCAAGCATCTATTTATGGCAACTGTTGGGCAATTATAGATAAGCCACAAGTGAATACAAAAACAAGGGCAGAAGAATTAGAACAAGACATAAGACCATATATTTCAATCTACACTCCAGAGAATGTTGTTAATTGGCATTATTCAAGAGCAAGAAGTGGAAGATTTTATTTAGATTTATTAGTATTATTAGAAGATGTTAATCAAGAAAGAGCAATCGTTAAAGTATTTACAGAAGAAGATATTTGCACTTATGAGGTTAAAGATTATTTAAAAGATTATTCAAGTAGGGAAATTAGATTATTAGATGAAGTATTAAATCCATTAAAAAAAATTCCAGCAGTTAATTTATATAATCAACGCTCACATAAAAGAGGCATAGGTATTAGTGATTTATCAGATGTTGCAGAATTACAACAGTCAATCTATAATGATTATTCTGAAAAAGAGCAATTAATTAGATTATCAAACCACCCCTCTTTAGTAAAAACTCCAAATGTAAATGCTTCTGCTGGTGCTGGTAGTATTATTGAAATGCCAGAAGATATGGAACCAAATTTAAAACCTTATATTATTCAACCATCAGGGCAAAACCTAGATGGCATAATGAAATGTATTCAAACTAAAATAGATGCTATTGATAGAATAACACATATGGGAAGTGTAAGAGCAACAACAGGTCAAGTTGCAAGTGGAATAGCACTACAAACTGAGTTTCAATTATTGAATGCTAGATTAAGTGAAAAAGCAGATCATTTAGAAAATGCAGAAGAATCAATATGGTCATTATTTGCTATGTGGCAAAATCAAACTTGGGATGGCTCAATAGAATATCCAGATACATTTGATATTAGAGATTGGGCGAGTGATGTTCAATTATTACAAACTGCAAAAGCAAGTGGAGTAAAATCTGAAACATTTACAAAAGAAATTGATAAACAAATAGTATCAGCTGTGATAGATGATGACGATGCCATTAATACCATTAATAATGAAATTGATAATTCTACTACTGCGATTGGACAGTTTGATACACCTAGCATTGAAGGTCAAGAATTGGCTGAAGAATAGGAGAAGTCCTAATGTCAAGGCAAGAAATACTAGAAAAACTCGCAGATCAACACGAACTACAAATAAAAAAAACACTAGAAAACTTAGAAGCAGAAATCGTAAGTAGTATTTCAAGAGCAACAGGTGGGGCAGAATTAATAGAAACTAGAATTGCCATAGAATTACGAAAAGATATTAAACGACATATTGAAGCTACATATTTAGCAACTGCTGATACAATAGTTAGAGATTATGATAAAATCGTTAATGAATTTTTAAAAGAATTTGGAACTTTAAAAATACCAGATAAATTCAAATCATTAACTAAAATAGATTTAGAAACTATCACTGCTTTAAAATATCAATCATTTAGTGGTTTTGAGGACTTGGCTAATAGATATTTAACTGAAATATCTGCAAATGTTTATCAAAATGCTATTGCTGGTCGTTCTTTTAAAGATATGGTTAAGGATATTAGAGGTAAAATAACAGGCGAAGTAGATATACGAGGGAGAAGTATGTCAGGTTATGCTGGTCAAATAGCACATGATTCAATTATGCAATTTGATGGTCAATTTACTATATATAAAGCCAAAAGTGCTGGGTTAAGAAGTTTTAAATATACAGGAACTAATGTTGCAACAACTAGAGATTTTTGTCGTAGGCATGTTGGCAATACTTATAATGAAAAACAAATTAGAGCAATATGGACAGGAAATTGGAAAGGCAAATCTAGTGGCGATCCATTTATAGTTAGAGGTGGTTATCGTTGCAGACATACTTGGTTGCCTGTTGATAAAGATTGGGATATAAACGAATTAACATAAAGGAGTAATTATGGCTGACGAGCAAAAAACGGATACAGTTGAAACTGCAACAACTGAATCTAAACAGGAAGAAGTAAAACAAGAAGAAGTCGTTAATACAGGTTTTTCTGCAGAACAAGTTGAAGAAAAAATTAAAGAACGATTAGCAAGAGAACGAAGAAAAATTTATAAAGAATTAGGAACAGAAGATTTGAATGTTGCTAAATCTGCTTTAGCTGAAAAAGAAGCAAAAGAATTAGAAATTAAAAAACAGCGAGGCGAGTTTGATGAAATAATGAAAACTCAAGCTGATAAATCTAATAGTGAAATTGCAAATTTAAAAAAACAATTAGAACAAATAAAAGTTAATGATAGTTTATTGTCTAGTGCAAGTAAGCATAAAGCTAATGTGCCTGACCAAGTTGTTCAATTATTAAAATCAAATGTAAAATTAAATGACGAGGGAAAGGTAGAAATACTTGCAGAAAATCAACAACCTCGTTATAACACTAAAGGAGAACTTTTATCTGTTGATGAATATGTTCAAGAATTTTTAACGCAGAATCCTCACTTTCAAAGCGCAACTCCTAGTGGGTCTGGAAGTCAAGGTAATGTGGATAGGTTAAACGCAAACAAACCTTTTAATATTGCGGATTTAGATATGACAAATCCTGATGATAGGAAGCGATATGCTGAATATAAAAAGGAAAGGGATGGTAAGCCCACAGTCATAAACTTAACTAATAATTAAAAGGAGATTAGCAAATGGCTAACGAAACTACAAGTAGCACTATCTCGGAGCTATATACCGAGATTATTGCAGAGGCATTGTTTGTAGCTCAAGAACGTTCTATTATGAGAGGTCTTGTAAAAAACTACACAATCGCTGGTGGTGGAAAATCTGTTGAAGTTCCTATTTACTCTGCTGTAAGCGCAGCAGCAGTATCAGAGGCTTCTGATTTATCTAACACTGCAGTAAACCCAAGTTCTGTTACTATTACAGCATCAGAAATTGGAATCATGACTACACTAACTGATTTAGCAAGAAACTCTGCATCAAGAAATGTTGCAAGTGATATTGGTAGATTATTTGGTGAAGCAATCGCTAAAAAAATTGACACAGACTTAACAGCTTTGTTTGATGGATTTTCAACAAGCATAGGTGGAGCTGGAACAGAATTAACTGCGGCAAAAATATTTGAAGCAGCAGCAACTTTAAGACAAGCTGGAGTTCCTGGTCCTTATTATGGTGTGTTCAATCCGAAAGTTATTTATAATGTTAAAAAATCTTTAACTAATACTTTCGTTAATCCAAATGCAGGTGATTTACAAAATGAAGCTATGAGAACTGGCTTTATTGGTCAAATTGCTGGAATCAATATATTTGAAACTTCAAATGTTGATGGCACTACAGATACTGATAACTGTAAAGGTGGAGTTTTTGCTCAAGAGGCTTTAGGACTTGCAATGATGCAGGACTTAAAACTTGAAACTCAAAGAGATGCGAGTTTAAGAGCAGATGAAATCGTTGCAACTGCTGTATATGGTGTAAGCGAATTACATGATTCTTATGGAGTAGAAATGCTTAACGAATCAGTAATTAACTAAAATACTTTTCTTATGGCGGGGCAACTCGCCATAGGATATAAAAACAAAGGTGTATTATGAGTTTTGTAAATTTAAAAAAAGGAAGCAAAATCATCAAAAGAAATAAAG
>VTLG01016368.1_pt1 | contig 34279 bp, 46 predicted proteins | sample 4694571 | NCBI WGS metagenome assembly VTLG01 (sample SAMN12604809, study PRJNA352737) | marine metagenome | biome: ENVO:00000447; feature: ENVO:00000209|ENVO:00000569|ENVO:01000036; material: ENVO:00002151; isolation source: viral sequences binned using virsorter ...
GTTCGTATGCGACTTGCGGAACTTTTTTTTATAGAAGTAACTAAAGTGTTGGGGCATATATTTTAAACAATTTTTTAAAGATTTTTTTTAAACAATTTTTTTAAACAATTTTAAACAATTTCGTCCGTATATCTTCTTTTTAATAAGCCAGACATAATTTCTCCTACTTCTGGCCATATTTCTTTTATAATATTTATATCAGCTTGTGCGTTTTGTAGCCAAGCTTGCCTTGTAGTGTCATGAGCACGGCCTAATATCTCAAAAGACATAGAAAGAGAATCCTGCTTAGATAGCATATCCAGTAAAAGTTTATAAGCTCTTGGCGATTTACGTGCTAATGATGACAATCTACTTATCAAGCGTATGCCGCCAGGCGAAAATCCGTCACCTGGTAGGAGGGTGTCTAGTTGTTGCAGTCTAGAAGCAATCTCACAAGTTAAACAATGGTGATCCGACTGGGGTTCAACGGACGGTTCGGGATAGTCCATACCCTCAATCAGTCGGATCGTTTTCATTAAACTGAGTAATCTTCTTCTATGTTAGATAAGCAAGGGTTGTTCATAAGGTCTCTTAATTTAACTGGCATTACTTCCCAGGGTGCACAACCCTCTAAAGCGCCTCCGTCATCAAGTGATGCGTCAACACTGTTAATATAAGCGGATAAGGATTTAATTCCTTTCTTGTATCTTTTAGAAGTTGCTGAAGATTGATTCTCCAGCTCCTTGATTGCATTAGCTGCAAGCCTGATAGACCTCAGGGCGGTTAGTTCATATGTGTCTTCCATAGTTTTCGAAATGTAGTGTTCAGATTTAGAAATGTCAAGCATTGTAGACATCGTTTGGATAAGGATAGCGATCACGCCCCTTGCAGGCGTGTCGCATATCCTTTAAGCATAGTTTTGACGACATATATATATAGTGTCGTCAAAATTGACAAGCGTGTCAATTTGCTTGTCAATTTGTCAATTTTATACAGATTGAAGAATAAAAAAGGGCCTTCAATTAAGAAGACCCTTGTGATTTAAATTATTGATTTTTGATTTGTTCTAATACCGAATCCGTCTTTGCTTGACATCCGATTAAATGCTCCTTCCTATTCATATAATAGGCTTTCTGTAATTTCCTATGAGCAGAATATAAGTCTTTATTATCATTGCGTTGTAAATACCCCCATAGGGTTAGCTGATAAAGTTCAAACATTTCGGTATCAGTTAGTTTTATTTCTTGCACAGTTTTCATAGTATTTTTTTTAGGTTTGGCGCCCCGCCCGTATTGGGCGAGGCTTTTTATGTTTAGGTTTATTAAGAATATTGTTTGATGATTCCAGAAGGTTTGCCGTTGCAAATAAATTTTTGAGATTTACGGCCAAACTCGTGAACGAATTGGTGTATGAGGATATTTTTAGTGCTCTTGAACATAAAGCAGTCAGCCTCTACTGTGTAACGATATTCAATGTCGCCGTGCATTTCTGTAGTTACTTCGTATAAGTGGTTACCGCTGCCATCCTTGTCGTTGAGCAAAGAAGAAACAAAGTCTGTCATAGTTTTGGATTCTTCTAGTTTAGTAGCAACATCTACTCCAGTTACTTCTGGATAGCCGTCCCAGTGACGGTAAATCCAAAGTGTAGTTTCGCCTGTTACGATTTTGATATTTGATCTTGTAGCCATTGTATGTGTTTTATTTTAGGTTTTTTAGTTTCGCTCTCTTGAGCTTGGTTATAGTAGAACACTAGAAATATATATTGTCAACACTTTTTTATCTTTTTTTTATCTTTTTTTTCTCTTGACAAGTGTTCGTGCTTGTGCTTTAATTGTTTTCAAGGTCGCACTTCTGCGGTCTTAGTTCATTGAAAATCAAATAAAAAACACTGATATGAAATACACTACTAGCCGAAAGGCAAAAGAAGGTGTGGATCTGCTTAGGCAGTTGCACGCAAATGGTAACCCTCAGTTGAGAAAGCAATTGGAGAAAGACTCGCCAGAGTTGTTTAAAACCGAAAAGGTTTATTCCTTCAAGAAAGATGATGTCAGAAGCTATGCCCTTAAAGCATTGCATCCGATAGCTAACTTGACTCAATCTCAGAGAACAAGAGTCATAGCATATATGTCAAAACTCAACGAGGTAAACTTATGATCCAGCCGTTTGTAAGAACCGAACTCAAAAAGGTTTCTTGGAAAGAATACCTGAAAGACTATAGGAAACACAACGTGTCTAATCATCTTAATCTTAGCTACAACACTAAAGCACAAAAGCAAAGATTAAGACAGACCTACGATCAGCACATGCGACAAGAAATATATGTGAATGATATATATCAAGTCAACATTGATCGAAAGGCCGAAGACAACTGCGATATAAGGTGCGACTTAGATATTGGCCTCATCTGGATATCTTTCAAAAGAAAAGATAAAAAGAAAGAGCTAATGGACTATGACATCCTTATGGATATCAAGAAGCAATTAGTTGGTGAAGAATATCAAGCTTTAATGATATTGCCGCCGAAGTCTCAAAATGTAGATGCGGCAAATCAATATCATTACTTTGCGGCTTGTAACAAAGAAACCAGAGAACCATTGCACTTGCCTATTGGTCTATGTTGAAATAACAGCCCCTACAGAAATGTAGGGGCTTTTTTTATAGTGATAACTCTAGCTTTTCAATGACCAGCTCGGAAACTTCGCAGACAAAATCTTCAGACAAGTCATCTTTCTTTTTCTCTACAAGCTCATCATCTTCATATAAAAAAACTTTATCAAGCACGACTTCTTCAATGACTAGCTGTTGCCATCTTTCGGTTACACTTTGATCGCCGCACATACTTGTACACTCGCAGTTTTCAAGTTCAAACTCCACCGTGGCCTCAATATCGTAAAAAAAGCCTTTGACTTCAACCGAGTCTAAATAAACTTCGTCAATCATTTTAAAATTCTATCGGATCAATTTCTTCCACGTCTATTATTCTAGCGGCTTGGCCTTTTTTAAAAATGCAAAATCCTGTTTTCTTGTCTGGCTTGCCTTTTAAAAGATAAGCTAAGGCCCCTGATTTAGAGTGTGCGTATTTCGTACATGTCCCTGCAACTTCTTTTCTGTCGTTTAATATAATTGAATATTTAATTCTGTAGTGGTTCAAAATACTTGATTGTGTCTATCAAACCCTCGTGCAGTTGTATTTTTGGCGACCAATTTAAAAAACTTTTTGCGTAATAAATGTCTGGCTTTCTTCTTGTCGGATCGTCAGAAGGTAAGTCTTTGTGAATAATTTTAGAATTTGATTCAGACAAGTATATGACTTGTCTTGCTAATTCATAAATTGTAAACTCAATTGGATTGCCAAGATTTATTGGGCCGAAGAAGTGCTCTTGATTCATAAATTTTATAAAAGCATCAATCATATCTGAATAATAGCAGAATGATCTTGTCTGACTTCCATCGCCATAAACTGTGATGCTTCTATCGCTGAGTGCTTGTGTTATAAAGTTAGAAACAACCCTGCCGTCATCACGCCTCATTCGTGGTCCATAAGTGTTAAATATTCGTGCAACTCTTATATCAACTCCGAAGCTTCTCTTATAATCAAAGCAAAGAGTTTCTGCGATTCTTTTGCCTTCGTCATAGCACGATCTAATACCAGTTGGGTTTACGTTGCCGTGGTAATTTTCTTTCTGCGGATGAACTTCTGGGTCGCCATATACTTCTGAGGTCGATGCTTGAAACATCGTGGCGCCGTATTTTCTGGCCAGATTTAAGCAGTTCATTGTTCCTAGAAAACAAGTCTTTGCTGTAAATATTGGATCCCACTGGTAGTGCTCAGGCGAAGCTGGGCAAGCCAAGTTATAGATTTGGTCCACCTCTACATCAAAAGGATAGATTACATCCTTGCACAAGAATGTGAAATTATCGAAGTCTCGCAAGTGATTGATGTTCTGTCTCTTGCCTGTGTATAAATTATCCAAGCAGACAACTTCGTGGCCATCAATCAAAAGCCTTTCGGCTAAATGAGAGCCAAGAAAACCAGCACCTCCCGTTATAAGGATTTTAGATTTTTTGCTTGAGTCGACCGCATATTGGTATGAAGCATCTGCTAACAACATCACCTTTCTTTAATTTTGTTTTCTTGTTATAGTTAGTCACCGTTACATCTTCTTCAATAATATAATTATTGTTGATGTCGCCTCCAAGCTTTTGACCTTGAGGTATAGCATCGTGATGAATACTTGTAAGAAGCTTGCCGCCTTGGCGCCATTCTTCGTGGAATCCGTGTATAATAAACTTACTATCCTCTATGCAAGAAGCAGTGAGTTTGTGATCGTATTGTATCGTGTTTTTGTTCATGGTTTTATTTATTAAAATTTTATTAACACTTTGTAAAGCATTTATTTTACTTTTTTTAAATAAATTCCGTATTCATCATCTGCGCCAGTTTTGGTAACATTTGATTTTAAAATAGGCTTGTTGGCTTTAAATCTTGAGTAATCAACGTGGTGATGCCAACGATTAAATTTCCAAGATATTTCAACACAATCTGGGTGCTGTTCTTTAATTGATTCTGCGAATGCTCTCCTATAATCGCCAGTATTGTATACATTGTCTGTGTTGCCACCTTTCATAGCTTTCGCATCTTTCGCACCAGCTGTACTGAACTTATCCATAAGCAATGATCTAAATAAAGCCGTGCACCATCCGTCTTTCAATGCTCTGAGGCATATGTCCGTGTCTTCGTTATATCTGCCACGCCATCTGTAGGGCAAGTCTGTCTTAATAAGCGTGCAAGAATAAATGCGACTATTCCACAAAACTGGTGTCATACCTGGGTCTCTATCTGGAACAAAGCCACGACAATGAGGCCCAGCAAAAGCAATATTTTCATATCTGTCCGTGAAGTCTTCCATTGCTCTTAACATCGCACCGCTTCTGCAAGTAAGTCTTCTGTTGGATTGGTTGCGATTAAATATGGTAATATTATCATCCATGATCCAATGTCTTTCGTGGTTGTTATCTATTGCCCACTGCCAAATAAAGTTGCGTGCTGGTATTGAACCTTGGCCAAGATTGTTGAAAGGCATCACAACAATCTTGTCGACTCCAACATGCTTGGCATATTCTTCTTCTTCTGTTTCTTCAACAAAGAATTTATAATCCGCACCCATCTCATCTAGTCTATGACCGACCGTGTGGCAATCCGCTCTGCCCTTACTTGGTATGCAGATCGGATACCTTGTAGAGCATTTTGGTCCGTCCCACTCATATGCTCCAGTTTCCCAATCTTGCTTTGGGTGAAATAGTGAGTTGGTCTTCTCTGTTACTTTAATGCCTAGCTTTTGTGCAAAATCTTGCACATCTTCTTCGCACATAAAATTCATCACTATTCTTCTTTCTGGTCGTGCATCTTTTACTTCGAAGTTTGGCATGCCCCACCAGTAATCGGTCCAGTCTGGCTCTAAATCAAAAAGAGTTTCTTGTGAATCAACTCTTGCTGTGCGTCCTATTGCGTTCTCTATATTATCCATGTTTTTTATATTTTAATCCAAACTTGCGGGCGATTATTCCAAAACTTTTGATCGTGCTTCTTGTAACCATTTTCTTTTAGTAGCATACTAAAATGTCTAGTCATATTTTTACAATCAATTAGCTTGGGAAAATTATTATTATTTTTATTTATATAAGTATTAAAATGTCCGAATGATTTTGCGGTAAATGAGTTGGCCATTATTAAAGTATTAGGCGCATTTTTGTTTATTATATTAGTTAAGTGATCTGTAGCATCTTGTATGTGTTCAAAATACTCACTTGCAAAAATTGTGTCCGCTTTCTCTTCATAGGTTTCAACGACATTCATATGAGTTTTGCAAAACCGCCACTGCTTAGTGTCTTTTAAATTTGTTCCTATTACATCGCACTTAAAATATTCTTTAAGCATTTGTGATGTTATTCCAAGCCCGCATCCTAAATCAATTATGCTTTTAGGATTTAATCCTAGTTTGCTTATTAATTTTATGTATTTACTAGAATAAATTTTGAAGCACGCCAACATATCTGTAAAATACCAGTCGTCATTATATCCACTATAATCAGCTTTTGTTTTTAACGATTCATACCAATTGTTTCTTAAATTTAACGCCCAAGAATCATCGCACTTTCCAGTGTAATGATTTATCATATTTTTATATTTACTGCGGGCATCATCTGGATTAATTAAAAAATTATCGCAGTAAAGACCGATTGTTTTTTGAATTAATTTTTCTATTATATCTTCTTTCATGTTTTTTATTTGTTTATGTTGCGAAATAATTACCAGCGGTCTTATGAATTCTTTTTGTGTCGCTGAGCATTTTTATCTGTCTGTAAATTGTTCTATCACTTACACCAAAGCTTGTAGCCATTAAGGGAATAAATTTCTTCGGATCTATACCTTGTGGTCCAGCCTTGATTATTTCTTGCAATACTTTGCCTCCGCTGATCTTTTGCCCTGGTCTCTTGAGCTTCCCAGCATCTAAATCTTCACGAATGCTAAACAGAGGAAAATCCCATTCGACAACAAAAGGATCAATGCCTGGGAAGTTTCGAAGTGCTGTGTGAACGGTGAAACAGTTATCTTCTTCGTGAGCTGTAAGCCCCATGATTGTATCTGGATCACGAGCAAAGACACCAGACCCGCTGATGCGATCAAGAGCATCTTTCTCAGCTTGATTGCCTTTCGAGTAATGTGCTCCGAAGGCTACTGAGGCGCCTGTTTCTTCAACTATCGCCTCCACTTCATTCATTAATGTTCCCATGTCGCCGGCGCTGTTCTCATCTCTGTCGCCTAATGCTTTATAAATAGGGTCAATAACTAGCAAAGAACAAGAGTTGGTCATCCGCTCTTTCATGACTTCTAGAATAAAAGGCAAGTCATTTGTTATTCCTCTAAGTGACCAAATTGCCAATCTTTCTGGCATATCAACGCCCATGGCTTGTGTCACACTTCTGACACGATCAAGAAAAAACTCGTGAGGAACTTCGAAGTTTAAATAAATAACATCCTTACCCGTGTCTACAACCTTCTTGCCAAAAAAGTCGTTGCCAGTAGCCACGCATACAGCAAGATTAAGAAGTGTCCATGTCTTATAACTTTTACTACCGCCGCCCAAAACCATCTTGGTGCCTCTGTGTAATATTCCTTCTATTAAAACTGGGTAACGCTGTAATATGATCTTGGTTAAATCTGCTGGTGTATCGCAAGCAAAAGTCCAAAGCGGGACTCGGCCCATGGCTTCTTGTTTTTTCGCATCAATAGCTTCTTGCTGTTCGGGTGTTTCGTATGATTCTTTGCCGTGCTTATTATAAAAGTCCTTGCCGTCGGTGCTTGTATTGTCGCCAAACTCAGAAGCTAATTCTTTGGCGGCTTGCTTGAAGTCTCCCTTGTGATTTGCAACCGTGTACAAAGCAAAAGGAGAATAATTGTGCAATGGTTCTAAAGGCGGCGCATTATCAGAGTAACAAAAGAAGCTTCCGTCACTTCTTAATTCGCCAGAAACTCCAGCATTTTTGCCTGGTCTTGTGCAATAAGTTCTTACACTATCACCTCTCTGAATCTGCCAGCCCATGCTCTGTAACAGCTGTTTAGAGCGTTCTCTAACGTCAGGAGATTGTTCATACTTGTCGCCTATTCTATCGCCCTTAACAGTAGATTTCACGAACTCAACACGCTCTGATTCTACTATTACTGGAAGCTCTACCGCATCTGGCGCATAATGTATTTCGCTATCGTGCGACAAGAAGCAAAGTCGTGAAACATCTTTGCCACTTTCATCGGCTTGTAGTCCGTATGTTGCTAAATATCTTTTGGCTGATTCGAAAGAATCTTGATGCTTTTTGGTGTCGCAAGGTATGGCAAAAATTGCTTTTAATCCGTTGCCAGACGGAGAAACAAATGCCGCAACAATGTGCGGATCAAATCTCATCTCATCAACTTTTCTTGACGGATGTTCTATCTTGTCGACATCCATACAGATCAAGCCTGAGTGCTGTAAAATGTTCTTGCTTGATCTGCTAGAAAAAGTGCCGCTGAACATGACGGCTGGCAAATTTCTTTTTAGTTCTGATGCTTTTTCTAAATCGCCACTTTCGGTGGCTTGTCTTACTGCGTGTATGTTTTTTGCGAATCGTCCGCTTCCGCTTCTAATCCAGTCAATGACTTTTTCGAGTTTAAAATTTTTGGTTTCTGTTCTTCGTGCTTGTTCAACGATGCTGATGCTTTTAATTCCATAGTTGTTTGTCGTGCTTTGTCTTTCTGCCATAGTAATTGGTCGTTTAATTTTTTTAGTTCTTCAATGAGTTCTGACCTTTTCATATTTCTATATATCTAGTCAATAAATAATTTGAGAAAAAATAATTCCTGTAGCCGTGCCGCAACATGCTCCAGTTGCATAAATAATTTTGTCTTTTAAATTAGAAAATGCAGCACGCTGAGTATTGAAGCACCAAAGCAAAGAAATTAAAAAGCCAACTAATATTGATCCGCCAATTTTTGCGTTGGCAATTTGCCAAGTATTAAGACAGACCAAAGATACTTGTGCCCAGGCGTATGTAAAAGTTACCAATTGTTTCAAGATAATTCACGCCTCCTTCCGTATTCGGCAATCAATGCCGCATCCACAAATCCGTCAAATGCGTTTTTACTTCTCTGAGTTCTTCGCCAATCTGTGTTTGGCCAAATTTTTAAAGCCGAATCAAGTGCAGCTTTTTTTGTATCAAATTTTCCAACTAAATCTTTTGGCTTTTTAAAAAATTCGGACTGCCATTTTCTAGCGTAAAAACAATGATGAGGTATTTTATTTGCGACTAGCAGTGTTTTAATAACAGCAAAACTGTAAGTCATTGATCTAAGCCCTGAGGCACTAGGTGCGTGACCTCCTGGGTCTTCAACTATTGCAATATGTGACTGCCTCTTGTTGTCGCTATTAAATATGTGTGAAAGCTTTTCTATGTCTATGACTTTTTTGTGATCGTGTTTTTTAGTTGGCATTTCAATCATAGAATGAATCGTGTTTTTATTTATTGTTACAAGTGCTCCGTTCAATCCACAATCTATACCAATGAAGTTCATTCTCTTTCTTCAAAGTTAATCAATGCTTTTTCCTTGAGCCTTGTCATCTCACTTTTCAAGCCGTCAATTTCTTCATTAAGAGTTTTGTTCTTTTCTGATAAAGCCTCGCAAGCTTTAGTCATAGCATTAAGCCCTTGGCTTAATACTCTTTCTGTTTCTTTTTTAAATATTTCTGGCATTTACAATAATTTTTTCTAGTTTCTCTTTTCCATTTGTAATAAGTTTGCTTATATATCCCAGCAAGCTCACAAGCTTCGGCTTTAGAAATATGATCAAACTTTTTAAACAACCGATCAACTTCTTGCACATACTCCAACTTTTCTTCAATAGACAAATTAGGCGGCATCCTAAGTTTTTCTTCATACAGTGCACTGCTTCCATACTTTTCTTTTATTTTGTTGTTTTGTTTAATTTCTTCTTCAAGCCTTTTGTGAGCCCAGCTAATAAATGAGGATATTGATTCAGCATAATTTTCATAATCCGACATCTTTGGAGTTTTGTTAATTTAATAAATAAGCCCTAATTCTCTTTCTATCTCCTCTAGCATAAGTTTGTATTGAGGGCGTTTTTCTAGCTTTTTTTCTACGTGTTTTAATGCGTATGTGACTGCACTTCTGTCTCTATTATATGCAATAGCTATATCCCTATCGGCTAAAAACAAGTGGTCTTTTGCTATTTTAAAACACAAGTTTCTGACTGCTACTACAGAAGAAACTCGTGAAGCTCCTCTTAAAACATTGGCTGGTTTGCCAGTGACTTTTTCTGCCGCTTTAATTATTGTATGGTTTGTGATTCGTTTTTCTTTTATCATTTTTTTCGTGGATCATATTTTTTTATGTGTCTCCAGACTCCGGCAATATTCTTTAAAAGATCATATTCTTTTTTAAGAATGTCTTCATCATAAACAGATGTTTCTATTCTGCCAGGTTCTGAAGTAGAAATATATATATTTGCCCCATAGCAATTATCTAAACTTTTAAATGCTCCCATGGCATAGGCTGCGATTTGTGTAGCTTGATAATCAAAAGGCAAAACTTTTACTCCCTTTGTGGTCTTCTTGGTTTTAAAATCAATAATAATGTTCTTGCTTTTATGTCTGGCTATTAGATCAACTCGGCCAGCATAGCCTTCTTCTAAATTAACGATTGTAGCCTCACGCTGTATATCTGTAAGACCCAAACTAATTAAATATTTCATTGTCGGGCCAACATATTGTTGCAACTCTTTTGCTGGCTCTTTGCCGTCAAATGCGGCATCTATCGCATCATGTATTTTTGTTCCTAGCTCTGCAGCTTCAGAAGTCTCCTCAAAGCTTCTGGTTAAAATTCTCTTATAATATCTTTCATCTGGCTCATCAGAGTCTCTAGGCGTGCTTAAAGTCGCATCAATAGCTTTGTTTAGTTTCCATCTATCTAAGCCAGGCTTGGCCATTATAGAAAATAAAGTTGTGACGGACGGCAATAAATTATGCTTTCTAGCATCACGCAGTGTTGTATTGCGTTCTCCGTCTCCGTTTGTCTTCTTGATTTTATAAGCTGGTATGCCTTCTGTCGTATACCAATGAGATCCGTCAAGATCAACTTGTTTTTCTATTGTAGCCATAAAATAAAAGGTTAGGGCTAGCACCATAAAAGATGCTAGCCCGATTGATTAAAACGGACAGTCTTCTTGACTGTCGTTAGGATTCCATGCTGCAGGCGCAGAGGCGACTGCCGCTGGAGTTGGCGTTGGTGCTACTTGACCGACGGCTGGAGCCGCTGGCATTGGCACAACCGCTGTATTAAAAGCGGTGATTGGTACTACTTGGCTAGAATAATCAGCCAAACTTGTTTTGACTGGCTGAATCCTTGCTATCTTTGGATATGTTGTGCCCATCTGAGACACAACATGCTCAATGGAAACAACCGCTCCTTGGCCCTTTAATGTGCAATAATCCCAGCCATAGTCTGGGGCCTTGCCGAGCCATGCTGAAAGAAACTTGTACAGAGTAGACTTTGGCGAACCCGAAATTTTCATTTCAAATGTTTGCACTTTATAAAGCTTTCCATCTTGAGCCTTGAAGCCAAAAAGAAAGCGGGTCACATCAATGTTTTCCATTTCTTCTGATTGATACTTTCTGCGCGGAACGGAAAATTCGTCCGCAACATCTAGACAAGTCACGACATAATCGCCACTTGGTGCCAGTTCATCTATTTGAAAGCCAGAACTGCTCTCGGCTTTTGCTGTTAATACTGCCATATTATTTTTTGTGTTTTAGTTGTGCGAAACAAAAGCTCCGCTAGAAATTAACCGTGATCTAACTTTACGCCAATATTTATTTGTGCAAGCTTTTTTATAGCCGTTTGGCCCGCCGTTGTGAATTCTTGCCATGTCTTCTATTGTAACAGTTCTGCCAATTCTCTTTTCTGTCGCATATCTAGACATGTAAGCCAAAAAAATATCAATAGACTTTTCACGATCAAAAGCATCTTCGTGAGTCCAATCTTTGTTGGCATACTCAGCAGCATCTTGAACATAACAAGCGTGAATTTGTAGTGGACCATAAGCTAGTCCGTTGTCGCCTATTGCGTTGTCGTTGCCGTTAGACTCGACAGCAATAAGTGCCATTATAAGTGTCATTAAGCTCATGATTTTATTTGTTTTTTAATATTGCTTAATTCAACAATCAATGCATTTATGTGCTGAACAAGTTGTTTGTCTGTAGGTTCGTGAGCTAAATCAAAACTTTTGCTTGAGTTGTCAACAACTACCCTAGAACCTTCTGGCCACTTTCTAGTCATAATGACTTCAAAAATATACCGCAACTGTTTGATGCGTTCTAGCTTTAATTTTGACGCTGATTCTATCTCTGCTAATGTAGCTTTTTTATTCATATTAAAATTTGTTTTTAATTAAGCTATGTCAGCGATAAGCTCGGTGGCAGAAAACTGCTCAAGATAAGCATCTATAATTATCTTAGAAAGAACAGGCTCAATAACTTGTTCTATTTCATCCCAGTCTGCTTGCCTCCAGTAACTGATGTTTTCTGGAAACCCATAAGCTGGCACCTTGTACATTCTACGAAAAGGACCGCTCATGAATCCGTTGTTAAACAAGTTATATCCATGCTGAGAGGCCTTGCGTAATTTCTCAAGCTTTGGATTTTGCTTCTTGTTTTCAACTTCGCCAGTTGCAGGAATCTTTTTAAAGACTTTGCTGTAAACTGCTTTCAGTTTGTGATTAACGCCCCACTCGGAGACAACTTTAGTATTTGTTTTATTTTCCATAATCGTGTTTAATTTAGATTTTTTAGTTTAGGTTAAAAGTGCGGTTTTGATCAGATCCGCAAACTGTGTCAAGGTTAAAAATTATAATCGTAAAACTTTACGGGCTCATCGGATAATCTTCCGCCCATATAGTTGCAAGTTGAACAGCCTACTTTTTCCCATCTGCCATTCTTTCTTAATGACATTGTTGAGTAGTGATCTGTAGGCTTTAAGTCCCACTGTTGGCCGTTTGGTCCGTATTCGAAGTGTGCGCAGAATCCTCCAGGAGTTACAGTATCTTCGTGTTGGTTTGTGCGTTCTCCGTCAAGTCTGCGGACTTTTGCTCTCTTGCCGCTCTTGCTGAAGCTTATTACTTCGTAAGGTTGTACATCACTGAAAGTGCTGTAGTTGATATATTTTTTATTTTCCATAATCGTGTTTTATTTAGGTTTATTTTTAGTAAGATCATCGTTGATCTTGGTTATAGAAAAGCACTAGATAATCAGTTTGTCAAACTTTTTTTTAACTTTTTTTAAACTTTTTTTATTCTTCTTCATCTTCTTCCCAAAAAGGCTTTTCATAAGCATCTTCTTCATCATCATCATACACGTCTGGTTCTAATGCTTCGCCTTGCTTTTCTTCTTTGATCATTTGCAAAGCTTCTAAATATAGAGGCCGTTCAACCAAATCATTATTAGATTCGTGCCAAATACTGCCGTCATCGTATTGCACTACAATAGCATAATTCGGGAAGTGTTCTCCGATTATTGCTTTGGCTCTTTCAAAAGCATCTTCGGTTGCCTGCATCAATAATATGTTTTCTGTAAATAAATCAAGATGCATAAAAATTTAATATTCTTTCGCAAGCTTCTTTGGCGTCAGTTGCATCGCATATAAAATCAATTCCATGCGCCACTGGCTTTTCACTTGCGTGATTATCAGAGCCATATTCATAGCCTTTTCTTTTTAATCTTACTACCATACCGTTTAAAGATTTTATAAACATAGCTTCGTTATCAAATCTGCAGTCATCAATTATAGCAAATTCTGCGCCTTCTTTTTCTGCGCACTCTAGCTTTTTTTTTATAGCCCAAAGCCAAATATTTTCGTGGACCATATTTCTGCCCCAATCTGTGCCAAGTGTCTGCAAAAGTTCTCTTGCACTTTTCTTGATTCCATCAATAGGAGTTTCTTTCAAGCTTGGGTTATTCATATATTTTTCGTCAATACCCATTGCTAAAAGCATTGCACGCATTGGGCTAGCAAAAGAAAGAATCCTTGTATGAATAAAAGGATCGGCAAAATCTGCAATGGCATTTGCCACTGTAGTTTTGCCAACTTGCTTGGGCCCTGTTAACGCAATAATTTTCATTTTACTTCTTTATAGAAAAGTTTTTTATTTTATATAAATCATCAAAGTTGATTAAGCTGATTTCGTCAAACTTGCCTTTTCTTGTGTAAATTTTATATAGAGCATCTTTTGCTTCTTCAACTTTGCTTTTTAGATCGCACATTTTTTCGCACAACTCTTGCAAGTCTTTTCTAAAAACCAAAACATATTTGTCAGTTGTTTCAAATGCAATATAATCTTGCTTGCCGTATAGCCATCCTTTTCTCCCAGAGTTTCCCTTAAATTCTATCCACACGACCTTGCTTTGTATATCACCAGATCGGTTAACACGTTTCATAGACTTTACATCAATGGTCCCTTTGTTGCAGATCCAATCAATGTGTGAAACTTGTTCTTGAAAATTAGCTGGGCGTGACTCTGGATATTTTTTTTGCAGTAATGCGCCAAATTCAGATTCTTTAATTTGGCCGTGATTCCATGAGTCTGTGCCTATGAATCCGCCGTATGACATCTTTGCTATTTAATAGTAGATGAGCCGAAGTAAAAGCCAACTATGGCCAAGACGGTTTGTCTTACTTCTGGCAGTATTAAATAGCCGTTTAATGTCTGATATTTTATTCCTTTAAATAATCCGAAAAAATGCGATGTTTCTTGACCGACCGTTACTCCCTCTGGACTGTGTGCTAACAAAAAAGGTGCTACAACAACTGCAAACAATACAGTGCATACAATTACACGCCTAACCCACTCACCGCCTCTAGCGGCTGCTTTTTGATGACTTTCATCGGCAGCTTTTTGCTTCTGAATCATGGCGTTGGTAACCGCAGCTTGATTTGAAATCAGTTGGCCGATCAATTTAAATATAAAGCCCGATGCGCCACCACCCAGCATTGCTACTAATTCAGGTGTCATTTTCTAATTCACTTTCTAATTTTTTAACACGTTCTTGAAGAAACTCTATTTGGTTGTTTTGTATAATGTCGGCTGGCAACAATCCATCTTTTTCCCAGTCTACAATCCATTGGCTGTTTGATTCCACGTCACGAATAAGCATGCTCTGATCATGTTCTAGCATTGTTAATCGTTCAATAATATGAAAGTATCCAGTAACAACTATTGCCGTGCCTGCTACCAGTGCTAATAAATTTCGCAAAGGTATTGTTATACTAGTGCTGTCGTTGATGCTAGGCATTACTTCTTACCTAAATCTTTTATCAGCTTATAAATAGATAGGCCTAAAAAAATTATTGTAGCTATTCCTACTATAAAACTGATTGCAGAGTTTATACTTTGCAATTCCAAGCATGCGAAAAAACCCGCAGGTGCTACCGAAACTTTTAATATAGTATCCATAATTTTATGATGGTGTAGATACAGCTTGAGTCGAAATAGCCCTCCAGCCCGTGCCACCTCCTATATAAACTTGAAACTCATGAAACTCTGAATTATAAATTATAGTGCCATTATTTGGGCGGCCTATATTATCACGTGCTGCATCGTCATAGTGACCAATTCTTACCCAATCGTTAAAAAAAGATCCGCCAATAACTCTAAGAGCATCATCAGATACATTTGTTGAAGCGTTTTTACCTGCTGTAATATGTAGTGCGGCAGCTACGCTGCTACTTGATACTTGATTAATACCAATTCTTCCTCCGGTGTATCCATCAATTTTTCTAATAACTAACAGGTCACCAGGGTTTCCGTCAAAGTCTCTAAAGTTGTGCTGTTTTGCATCATAGTTTATAATCTCATCCGATTCTGAGCTAGATTTAATTCCGTTGGCAATCACGTTGCCCTCTACGTTTACGTCTGTAGTAAAAGTTGGATTTGCTAGGTTTGCTTTCAACGCAAGTGCAGAAGAAAGACCGCTCACATCGGATGTGTCAATTCCAGCAATGTCACCTTGAAATGTTACCGAATCTTGAAAAGTGACTTCTCCATCAAAGCCTACTTCACCAGTTATATCGCCTTCGATTGTAACATCACTAGTAATATTGCCAGTAGAACTATCAACTACAAATGACCCAACTATTAGTTCTCCTCCAGCAGAAATATCTACGTTTCCACCTCCAGTCAAGTTCAGCCCTGTAGACCCACTAAATGTAACATTGCCAACAAATGTAGGATTTGGGAAACTATTTAAAAAAGTAATAGCAGAGGCAGGTATTGAAGACGGCAATTCTGATGAAGCTGAAGAACCCACTCCAATAACATCTGCTAATATAGTAATAGGAGTCTGAAAGATAGTTTGAACACTTCCAGAGGAGTCCGTGATCTCTAATTCAAAAGTTGATGTAGCCGATGCATTTGAATCTAACAAATCATATACACCTTCAGTAGCTAGATTTAAAGAGCCTCTGATACCTTTATTGCCACTTGAGTCAGTAATGTCAGTAAAACCACTACTTATAAAAGCAATTGGATTTTGAAATATTCTTACCAACCATTTTTCTTTAGTTGAAGAATCTCCAGTAATTAGTCTTTGAACATGTACCGCCGAAGATGGAGTTAGCCCTGATGAATCTATTGTAGGCAGACTGCACGTGCCATTTGAACCAAAGTCAATTATATAAGTAGAAGGAGCAATCTCAGTCCCAGTTACTGGAGTTGGAACACTAGGAGCATTTGCATTTATAGCATCTGCAAAATCTTGAGCCGATGCGTCAAAATTTAGAGTTTGATTGCTAGTTCCACCATAATCTATTTTATATGTTCCACCAGTAGGCTTAGCATTGATAGGACCAATCGCCAACTTTTGAGTAGTAAAATCTTGTATGTCTTGAAACCCAGAATTAGACGTTAAAAATATATCCACCGATATATTGTCACCCGCTACAAAATTAGGAGCTACTTTTTGATTTAGGTTAGTTCCTGATATCACAAGCCCCGAAGCAAGTGTATTTCTGTCTAAGTTTCCAAATATTTGTAGTCCCATTTGTCAATAGTAGTTGTGTCAATTACTCTTGCCAGCAATGATTTTTGATTACATGCTTTATAACTTCTTTTAAAGTATGGTCTAAAGGTATAGGAGCTTTCCAGCCAGCCTCATATATCTTGCTACTGTCAAGTGCATATCTTTTGTCGTGGCCAGGGCGAGTTTTATGAAAATCTTCAAACTTATATTTTAATTCTGAGTTCATAAGTTTGGCTATCCTTTGAGCCAACTCTAAGTTGTTTATTTCTTCTAAGCCCGCTATATTGAACTTAGTGAGCCTATTGCACTCGTGGCTATATTTATTAAAGTTTATATTATTAAACATAAACAGCCAAGCATCTACTAGATTTCTGCAATCTATATACATTCTGGAGCCAACGCTGTCGGGCGAACCGTGAATAATTACCTCTTGATTCTTTAAGATCCTACTGATTATCTTTGGCAGAAACTTCTCTGGGTCTTGTTTAGTCCCTAGCATATTCATACAATGAGTGACTGCTATCGGCACGCCGTATGTTCGCCAATATGTAAAACATAAAGCATCTTGCGCCGCTTTAGAAGCTGCGTATGGATTTGACGGGCAAGTGATGTCCCATTCTACGTGACTATAACCTTCTTGGGCGGCACCGAAAACTTCGTCCGTAGAGCAATGTATGAATTTTTCTAGCACTTTGCATCTATTTAAGTAACTAGCATATTCCAAGATATTGCCGATCAATCTAGTATTTGATTCCCAAACGTATATAGGATCAGTTATTGAAGTATCCACATGAGATATAGATGCGCAGTTGAGTATATAATGCACGTCTCCTAATTCTACTTTCGTGCGCTGAGAAATAGGCGAGTTAAGATCGTGACAAATTATTCTGTATCTTTCTGAGTCTATTGATTTTGAAATCCTATAGGCATCGCCCATGTGGCGGAATGAGTCTAGACCCGTTATATTCCAATCTGTATTTGCAAGTATGTATTCTACGGCATGAGAACCAACGAACCCAGCACTTCCAGTTATAAGTATATGTTTTTTCATGCGAATTTATAAAAGGGAGTTTTTCTGTATCTCAAATGGCCTTTAGTTTCTCCGTCAGGCTCGTGATAAGCTTTTAATGTAACTAGACCCTCATCCTTATCTCTGACTACATGGTCGCAGATTGTATGCGTTATGCAACAAAAATTTAAACCTGCTGGATGCCAACGGTGCCAATTTAAATATAAGTCTTGTGTGCCGCCTCCATCATATCCATCGAAGTGTGCTAGATTGGCGGCTTTTTTAGACATTAACGTGCAACCCAGTCCAGTCCAATCAGTTTCAATTACAGCACCTCTACCGATTCCTATATGGCTATTATTAAGCCAGCCTCTACGCCTCCATCCTTTAGCATTTAACTCAAATACATTACCTTTAGGCGGACACTTCTTGATTCTGTCTCTAATTCTGTTCATTCTATCCATTTCTTTTTTAAATTTAGTATCATTCATGTCTTCAGACTTGAGCCTGCTCTCACATTTTTCTTGTAACAATTTCAGCCACCAAGGCATTTTTAGTTCTTTAGGCAAAAAATCTTCTGCTATTGGGTGCTGATAACTTCCATGCCCGCCCAAGAAACTTCCACCGCCTTGAGACGGGTATGTGACAAAAGCCACATCATAATACTGATCATCAAAATCTAACATCTGTAACGATATAGAAAGTGCGTTGTATGGAACTAGAACATCGGCTTCCACACTCCAAAGATAATCGCACCCCCATTTTCTAGCCGAGTCAAATCCTTTTGATTGGAGAGAAGCAATCAATATTTGCCTGTCAGTTTTATAGTGCTCACCACTTTCCTCCATATCTATTTTAATAATCTCATTATCATTAAAATCTTTGACCATTGATACTATATCAGAATAACTTTTTTTGTCTGTAACAATAAATAACTTGTGATCAAATTCTTTATGCAAATGATCCATGGCGGTTTTTACCCTTCTCAAGCAAACTTCAAGAGGATCAAGGTAAGATTTAGTGGCCACTATTACTGTGGCTATTTTCGCATTCATTTTATTGTTTAATCGTATATGTAATTATAATCGTCAAAATCATCAAAAAATACAGCAGTATTACTAGACTTGAAAGCGTTTTTTTGCCTTTGATATGCTCCAAACCTTGCGATGCCGTAACTGGTTTCGGGTCTAGTAGCTTTAACTAATGTAGTCCTATTTCTAAACATCATGGCATTAGGTTGTATTGAAACGGTTTTCTGCCAACTATCTGCAACGCTTTCACTGCTACCTTCTATCAAAGTTGAGCCACTGGAGTCAAACATATAACTATCATAAGGAAATCCTCCAATGACTGAGAAGCCTTGTTGATCTGTGAAAACTTGCCCTCCAATAGCATAACCTCCAAGTTGGAAGCGGGGATTGCCAACGTAATATTTAGTTTTGGTTCCTCCGTCAAATTTAGCCCCTAAGCCTACTTGCACTTTTCCATTCAAAGAACTATATAATGATTTTGTGCCCGTAATTGTTGTAGTGCCGTTTGTGTTAGATTTTCCTCCTGTTGTAGTATATTCTGAAGTGTATGTATATTTTACTAATGAAACATCATCCTCATAATATTCGAAAGATACATTACTGTCGGAAACAGTAGCAATCATTCCTCCGTCTGTATACTTAGTAGTGGCTAAATTCGTATAAAAATTTCCATAATGACCTGTAGGCAAAAAAGTATAATATTTATTTAATTTTAAACACAAATCCAATGGCAGTGCATAACTAGACGCATAGGAATTTGTATCAAAACTATTTATAGTTCTTTCCGTTACAGAATTTTTTAAATTTTTATTGGTGTAAGTAGTGGTCGTGATTATTTGATCTCCTATACTGACAGTTCTATACTTTCTGGCGGCGTCAGAAATTGCATTTGCGTCTGTAGTCTCATACTGATAACCGCCATACTTGGAGTCTTTATCTGCATAATATGCTTCACCTATATAATCCGCATTACTTGCAACGATATATCTACCGTGAACACTAGCTCTATCTGTAAAAAAACTTTCTATAACAAGGGTGCGACTTTCTGCGGATGAACGGGTGTTTTCGGGGTCAGGCTCTCTGGATTCAAGAGTTAGTTCACCATCAACAAAATCGAAATTCTGCATAAAAAGTCTTTGATGTGGTCCACTTTTATAAGCATTTATAGTTGTTGAATAAGTAGTAAAAGTCAGACCATCTACAAAAGTGTATTCAGTCTCTATTATAGACCTATAAGTCCCTTGCCAGTCTTTAGCTTCAAAAATCTGAAGAGTTGAAAGCTGGGTAGTTGCCATATAGTTATATGGGTCTGTATTTTTATCTATAAATTTAGAAATAGAGCCAACAGTAGTTTCGATTCCTATAGTAGCAGTGCCTGTACTGCCGAAATTAAATTCTTTGCCATTATAGTCAGTAGTAGTAGTAGTTTGCACGGTAACGTCCGTAGTGGAAGTCATAGGCGTATCAAAATCCGAGTAACTACCTTCTTCAAAATCCGTGGTGGTTGTAGGCGTATTGCCGAACTCACCTCCACTTGATGCATCTGTGCTATATGATATAGTGTCGAAGTCATGGTCTGTAAGGCAAAAACTTTTCATAGTCCCTAATGTTCCATGCACTAAGGCTTGAGTTTCTAAGAAACCACCGCCAATAGGGTTTCCAAGAATATTAAAGAAGTCTTCATTACTCAATATTTGACCGCCACTCAAATAAGCAGCTGGGCCAGTTATTGTCATAGTTAATTGCAAGTCTTTAAAATAAGCAGGCTCCTCAAATGTTTCATACTCATATCCTTCAAAAGTTACAGTTTTATACCGATCGCCTACATCGGCTGTGCTTCTAACTGTTCTTTTTATAGTAGTTTTGGTGGTTGAGGTTGAAGATTCTCCAGCATTAAAAACTGTAGGAATTGTGTATACTAAATCTGCTTGAGTTGTTCTAGTATTTGAAAAAGGAACATAAAATCTTTGAGTATATGTGCCAAGTTTACTTTGTTGATGTGAAGTAGGTATAGATTGATGGTAAGTGTGAGCTTCTCCTGGGCCGTTTCGGGGGTCGTCACTATCATAGTCAATTACAGTTTCTGGGTAATCAGAATTATTACCAGCACGTCTGCGCTCACCTCTACTTATAAAATTCATAGTAGTATTTCTTACTACATCACTTCCCTCTCTTACTGATGCGTAAGTAGCCTCCTCAGTTATATTGCGGATACTTGAGTCGGTTATAATAAGCACATCAAATCTGCTTGGCTCACCATCAGGAAATATTCTACGCTTATTAGTAAAACCTTTTTTCCCTTCTTGTGTAATTAGCCGAGTTTGATAACTCCCAGTGCTTTCATAAATCTTCTCAAATGATGTGCTGCACTCGTGAGTTACACCATTAGTTTCAGTAACCTTGGAGCTAGTTCCTATTTCACCCTGGTGACTTGCACTGCGTGAAAAGAAACTTGTTCCTTGCTTTTCACTTGAACCAGTAGAGCGAGAAAAATCTGCCACTGATGTTGCAGTAGTAGAAAATTGTGAAAACATAGTTGAAAAGAAATTGAACGCACGTGAGTCAAATTCTGAATCCCTTCTCTCTACTGTGCTAATTGATGAACCAGTTGACTGAGAAATTAAATTTTCCCTATCGGTAAGCAGCACTGCGTCTTCATGAGACCTTGAACTAGAATTGGTAAGATTAGCTGTTCCAGTCTCATTAAAAACGCTAGTATGAGTTCTGCTTTTTTCGAAATAGTAGCCACCATCTACCGACCACCGAGTTTCTTTTCCTGTAGTTGCGGCAGAATAACCAGTGTGGTAATGATGATCTGCGGTAGGCTGAACTTTAATACCCATCGTCAGTAGTGTTGCACCAAGTGTAATATATATCGTTTGGATACTCTCCTACATCAACGCTATCCTTTGGTATTTCGTGAGCCACTTCTAATTTAAAAAAAAGATTATTGCAAGTAACTTGGCTAGATAGCTCATCACCATTTAGTATAGCAATCAAATATTCAAATTTATTATTTACGCCATTTTTTTCCCAGGGGATCCCTTCGGGCGGACTACTTTTTTTCTTTAATTCTACCGAAGAAACGCCCTGTTCATCTGCCGTTATATCTAAATAAATATAATTCTCTCCACTATTACTTATACCTACTGATAAACTGTTAGGAAGCATACCATTAACAGTGCCCGCATTTATTATACATGCATCTTCGGTGATCTGTACAACTTCAAATGGCTTGTATTTTCTATCTAAAGGGCCAGACTTGCTAGGAAATATTACTAAAGAGCCATCTTGGTTTTGATCTACTTGTATGCCATTTTTACCTTCAGAATTGGTTATAGCATTTATAGCCCTTATTAGCTCATTAGCTTTGTCGGTATCCATCAAAGATGGAGCCTCACCCTTTGTAAGTTCTTCAATCATATTTTGAATTCAGACACTATTTCAAAAGTTTTTTGATAATATATATTTCCTAAATATTTGCCCGATTCATACTTTATGGGATCACTAGGGACGGCGGTAGTAAAAGGGAACGTCAATGTATTGTCAATACTCCCTTGATTACCATTTTCGTCATTCTCTAAATAGTCTGCGGTCTTTATATCGAAAGGTGCTAGGGTTCCATCTTTAACTTGTTCATAAGGCGCATCTTTATATTCACATTTTACTCTAACAACACAATTTACAGTTCCTTGCTTAGTTTCTGTGGAAGCATAAGTTTCTTCATCAAAATTTCTTACATCCTCTATGGCTTGAAGATTTAAGAACCCAAACAAAAATGTTTCCACAATTACTATAGGGCCACTCCCAGTTATAGTGGTGCCAGTAAATTTAAGATATGGAACACTGATGGCTTGGAATGTATAATGAGTTTCAGGAACTTTTGCATATTTAGTAGTTATTTTAAAAAACCCTCCGCCTATATCCAAAATAGACTCATCATAAGAAAAAAACCCCTTGTGTTTTTCATGCTCTATGCCAATGTCCAGAGGCTCATATGACTGTTTTTGCTGGAAAGCAGTCTCAGTTCTAACAAAAGAAGTTGGGATGTTTACATCGTGTCTAAAAAAATTAGCGTTTTCGTCAACAACTTGTTTATTGTCACCGCCCAATGCGCTTGGCACGTCTAAAAATATGTTGGGTTCAGCCATAATTTATTGCGATACAAATTTGCCCTCCAATGTTGTATTTATTTTTTCTAAAAGATTTTCTGTATTACTTTCTTTATCAATCTGCTTTTGTAAACCTTTTTGTAATTCATCCTCAGTAAACTTTTTCCCTTTTCTGCCGCCAATAAACTGTTGGAAAGTGCCATCTCCCATCTTTTGAAATCTATTTTCTTTACCATCTTCACCTTTATGTTGGAAAGTGCCATCTCCTATCTTTTGAAATCTAGTTTCTTTACCATCTTCACCTTTACCCTCACCTACAATGTTAGAAGACTTTTTTAGATTATCTATCTGTTTCTGTAAACCTTTTTGCAATTCACCCTCAGTAAATCTTTCCCCTTTTCTACCACCAATAAATTGTTGGAAAGTGCCATCACTCATTTTTTCAAATCTGATGTCTTTGCCGTCTTCGCCCTTGCCTTTTCCTACAAGATTAGCGGCCTTTCTTAGATCGTGACCAGTAAGAACACTTCTCTTTTCAGATTGAAAATCAAAACTAGATTCAGATTTTCTCTTTCTGGATTGAGAATCAGAACTAGATTCAATTTCCATATCAGCGTTAGCAAGTCTTGTAGCTTCTTCTTGAGAAACATTAAACTCTTTCATTATGCCGACAATCCTTTCTGCCAACTTCACTCTTTGCTCTAAAGATTCTTGGGCTTTTTTATCTCCATCGGCCTGTTTTCTCAAGGCTTCTAGCTTCATGTCCTTGATCTTTTTTTCTAGACCTAGCATTTGGTCAGCTTCTAACAATATATTTAATTGTTCTTTGGCTAGGGCTATTCTTTCTTTAAGATTAGCTGTAGCATTCTTGTTGGCTATGGTCTCATCGTTCAAATGCTTGACGATAAGTCTGCCCTGTTCTTTCAAATATTCTACGGCGCTTTCATTGCCGCTCTCTTGAGCTTGGTTTATTTTTTCCTGAATCTTCTTAATCTCATTCAGATAATATTCACGACTTGCAGCTGCTTCATCCTGATGTTTTGCGGCCATAGCTTGCAACTCTGCTATTTCTTTTTCTTTATCCGCTATATTACTTTGACTTTGACCTTCAGGAGTCGATGTCGCCTCTACTCTTTTATTTTTATCTAGTTTTTTCAGCAAAGCCTGGGCTTGAAATAAATGTAAATTATATTTTCTAGCTATTGCAATAGCCTCTTTAGCCTTTGCTATTTGTGCATCTAAAGCATCGGCGGCAGCATGCTCACCTTTGGCTCTAAGTTGCAAAGACTCCATTTCTTTGGCCAATATAAATCTATCCTGCTCGGCATTGATAGCCTCTCTAACTTTTTTAAAGTAAGTTCCAATCTGATTGGTCAATTCTTCGTGTTCACGAGCCTCACGCTCCTTGGCCTCACTTATTGTTTCAGAGCTTTCAGCATAGTCTAATTGAGCTTCAGATCCGATTTTATATGCTTGAGTTGATTCATTGACCATCCTCATTGTGTCTTCAATGTCTTTCTCAAGATTCGACAAATCATCCGTCATGTCATCGGTAGCTTGCCCAGTTTTTGTAGCAGCGTTCATAGCCATCATTCCGACTTCACTTAATGCTACAACTAAAAGTCCTATGCCCGTAGATGCAAGAACGCTTTTGATTGCCAGTGCTAACTTTCTGAGACTTAATGTTAGGATTGCAGTAGATGATGCCCCCATCTTAGCCATCCTAGAATATAGTAAAATATTCTTGCCAAAAATAGGCATTATTTTTGAGGCAGCTTTTACCCCTATTGTGAAAGCTATTATTCTCCTAGTAAATTTAAGCGTAGCATCAATATTGAGACTTATAAACTTCACTAATGGAGAAAGAATCTCCAAGAACTTAACAGTGACGGGAATAAGTCTCTGACCTATTTCTGTTTGTAATTCTACAATTTTAGCTTTAAAGAATTTAGTTTGATTCGCCGATGAATTTTGAGTTCTAGCAGAGTCGCCTAAAGCGGCGCCCATTTGATCAAGCACAATATTTTGAACAGTTATAGCTTTGGTCTGAGCATCTAATTTAGAAACACCGTCACTGAGCCCAAGGCTCAATGCTTTTTGCTTTAAAGTAGCTTCATTTATTACTATGCCCAATCTTTTTAAGGGCTCAAATTCTCCAGTGATTGCGGCTTGTAATTTTGTAAAAACCTCTTCAGGTCTCATATTATGAAAACTAGCCAAGTCGCCTGCTATTTTAGTCATGCCTACTGAAAAATTGGCAGCGGCCTCTTCACTCATACCAAAAGCCATCCCCATTTGGGCAACAGTAGCTATTGTGTTCTGCAGCTCTGCTCTAGTAGCAGGTATAGTTTTCAAAAGTTCATTTATTTTTTGATTAACGCCTTCTGCAGAAGGACCAAGAACTGTATTAAATTTACTTGCAACCTCCTCGGCGTCCATCGCCAGGCGAACCATATTTTTGCCCAAAGCCACTCCTCCTAAGGCAGCGGCTACTTTCGCAAAAACACTTGTGACAGATTTTGCGAAACCCTTAGAAGCTTTTTGACTTTCTGTTAAGCTTGTTTTAAAACCACTATTATCAAGCCCTAATCTAGCTAGCATTGCAAAGTTCATAGGCGTCTAAGTTTGTTCATTTCATTTGCTCTAGCACGCTGAGTTATTGGATTACGCATACTATATTTGTCTGAGCTTCTCATCATAATTCTTTGCAATAATTGCAAAGCAGTTGAAAGATGAGTATTTAGTATTTGATCTAAAGTCCACCCATAGTTGGATGATAAAGTGTCTACAAGAGTAACGATAGACACGGAACTTTCATTAGTAATAGATTTACTTTCATCACTTGAAGGCATATCATTGAAAGCCGCACCAAAGCAACAGATTATTTCTTCCCTAAAGACTTCATAATCCCTTACAAATCTACCCAATTTTTTTAAATACCTTTTTTTGAAAAAAGGTTTATCAACAGATAGCATTAACACAAATGCTATCAAATCTTCATTCTGAGGCACTTCCCCTAGAGCCAGTCTATTTTCTGTAAACTCTAGATGTAATAAATCTCTTACAGTTAGTTGCCTGATTTTAAACCCAAACAACTCTTGATCTAAGCCTAAAAGCCCTTCTAGGCGAAGTTTTTTTTCAAAAGATGATGCTTCAGCTATTCTTTTTTTAGCAGCCTCATCGAAACTGACGGCATGCCAACCCATTTTATGTTAACTAACGTCTGCTGTAGGCGAGAAGGGTTGTAATGAACCGTTTGTTAGAACATATCCAGTTATTGACACACGAACATAATCTGATTGTGCTTCAATAAATTCTATAGCTGTTATGCCAATAGTATTACCATCATAAGAAATAGATTCGCCTACTTTTAAAGCAGTTGATCCAGAAGCACCGTATTGAACCGTTGCGGTAACTTCAACTCTGCCAGGAACGACAGCAGAGCCTATAGGCTTGCCATTTCCGTCGTCTATGTCTACCCTATTTGATGGTTTAGTTTCTGTGTAACTTTCGACTATTAAGCCCTCAATAGTCCCGTCGGTAAAACCAAATTTTTGCTGTCCGTCTTGCTTGCCTGCTGTATATGCCATGATTAAATATTTTTATGAGTTAATCTTTAAATAACCGCTTATGTTTAGTCTTTGATAATCTGCAGCGGTTTCAGTCTTTTCGATTGATGTAATAAATCCAGCTGTTTGCGAAAATGTATCTAAGCCGCTGGACAGAGTTATAGTATCACCAATCGCAGGTTCAGACCCAGTTCCTAATTGAACAGTAGCTGTAAATTCAGTTCTGCCTATTGTGATAGCGGCGCCTAGAGGCTCGCCATCGCCATCGTTTAAGTCTATTCTATTTCCATTTTGAGATAGCGTAAAACTCTCTACTACTAGGTCAGATAGGCCTAGATTTTCGGATATACCGAACTGCTGTGATCCGTCTTGTGTGACTGCCATAAATTAAAAAAGTTAAAGTGTTAAATTTGTCTTCTATCTAACAATAATATGTCAATTTGCGTTTTAGATAGAACTTGATTTGATGCAAAATTTTATATCATAAGATAATACTGACACCGCAAAATCGCCGTCCACTTCGTAATCATCGCCAGAAGGCCTCATATATTTTACTTCGTAATGAGGCAAATTGGTGTCTGTAAAATTAGTAGAGCTAAGAAGCATTGCCTCTCTTACCTTTCTTCTAACCCTTCTGTGATATACACCAGATGAAAGACCGCTCGAAAGTACATCCGTGTCATCGCTGGCATCAGTTATAACTTTTATTAAAAAGTTTGCATTGTATTGAGTATAGTCAAAGACGCCATGGCCATCAACCGTAGGTGGATCATTAGCGCCTTGTATCTGAGCATTAAGTTCTACTCTGGGAACAGAAAAATTGTCTTGATCTAAGGAAGATGCAATTTGTATTGAGCCTAGAGAAGACAAATATGTACCGAGAAAATTTTCAGCGGCGGATTCTAAATTGGTTTCGAAGTCTAAACTTTCCATTATCTTTGAACTTTGGATGCACAGTCTAGTTTGCGGGTTACTCCTACAGAATCATCCGTGTGACTCATTACTTTAAAAGTAGTAGTACCGTCCGTTAAAAGTAAGCCTTTTGTCGGAAGAGTAGTATAAGAACTTTTATTGATGTAAAATCTAGTGTCTACATTCGACTCCCTACCATCTTCGAAAATTTCAAAAGTTTCATCTATATCTTGCTTGCTGGCCAAGTAAGTTTCGGTATTAGTCGGATGCGCAGAACCATTAGATCCTACGGCAGTTAAAGAAACTTGTAGTTGGCTGATTGCAAAGTCCAGATTATCGCTGATTAAATTCGTTAAGCTCATCCTATTAAAGGTTAGTTTGTAAATAAAAAAGCCTCCCTGAATAATCAAGGAGGCTTTTAAGGTTTAGTGAATTAAGATTAGGAATCAGCTGAAAGTTGGATCCCTGCGCCAGTGTTAATGATTACTTCGTCAACAGTGTTGAAGACTCGGAGAACATCTGACTTGATTGGCTCATCACGATAAGTCTCTGCTGAGAAGACGCCTCCGCCTTGTGGGAAAGCAATCGTGCGTCCGATGCCGCCATTGCTAAATTCGCCACCAGCTACTTGAGCTACATAGTATTCTGTAGTTGACCAAATCTTGTCACGAGAAGTAGTGGCACCTTTATTTGCACCATTGAAACGTGTAGGACAGATAATGACTTGTTGTACACCAAACGCATCCAAGAGAACTTGGCGATTGGTGTATTGGCCGTTGCCGTTGAATATATTACGAACATCGTCAGTGTTGATCATTTCATTGAAAAGGCTTGTTTCAATGATAAGTGCTAGATTGTCGTAGAAACCATTGCCGTTAAGTGTCTCAACTGCGCCTTGTACATCCTTGATAGGTGTAGCTGTGCTTGCTGAGCTTAAAGCTGCTGTAGTATCGCCTGTAGCAAATGTTGCAGAAGCTAGTGCTGCCGCAACTCTTTTTTCGTGACCAATCATGATGTCACGTTGTAGCTTTTGGGCGATTGCACCAGCCGCATCGCTGATGCCGTTTTCTGAAGCTTCAGCTTCGTCTTCGTCTGGTAGTACACCCTCAAGTGCGTATTGAACGCAAGCAAAAGACTGCTTGGTGTAGTCGAAATCACGACGGCTAAAAGCAGAGCCTGGGCTCCTTACTGTAGCGGCGTCTAGATCAAACTGGTCGGTGTCAAAGACAGGATAGTCACCGTTCTTAACTGGGCTATTGCGAACAGGTAAGATTTGAGTTCCGACAAACTGATTGTCACCTATCTTGTTAAGTGCTTCCGATAGGATCGGATTAAAAGTGGATGATGTTGTTAATGACATTGTGATATAATGGGTTGAATGTTTAAATTACGCAAAAAGCACTTCAATGATATCACCATCTGCAGCTGCTGCTGAAAGTGCTGTTCCAACTAACACGTCATTAGAAGTTGTTCCGACTAATGCAACTTTGCCTGCGGCTGTTGCATATACTGCTGTTCCCACTGTGATTGCTTCAGCAGCTTCGATATAAGCACTGCCGCCTGCGTTAGCCAAGGCGACTGTTACTGCCTCACCGCTTGCGGCGGCTCTATCGGAAGCTCCTGCTATTAGTAGAGATGCTGTGTCTGTAGCATGTTCGGCATCGCCGTCAGATGCGATAGTGACAGCACGATATTGTGAAATGCTAGCTCCTGCTGTGAAGCTGCGCTTTAGTCCAGTTGTTACTGTTGCTGACATAATATTTTATAATAAGTTATAGGTTATAGTTTAAAGATTTCAGGGCGATCTTTTGCAAGTCGAAGTGTCGCCGTAAATTCGGATATTCCGTTTTCTTTTGCGAATTCAGAAATGATTTTTGCACGATTAGCTTTGCTTGGCTCATAAACATCGTCAGATGTGGAAGCTTGCACTAGCTCTGTGCCTTCAATTAGTTTCTCAAGCTTGGAGACTTTAGAGGAAAGTTCGGCTTCTTTTTCCTTCATTTCTTCTTCATCTTTTTTATGCTTGGCTAGGTCTTCGTCCTTTTCGGCCATTTCTTCTTCGTGCTTTGAAAGTTCTTCTTCTTTCTCTGCAAGTTGCGCCTTAAGGTCTTCCACCTCTTTTTTTGTTTCTTCAAGCTCGGCTTTTAGTGCGGCCATTTCTTCTTCATGTTCTTCAAAAGAAGTTTCAGCACTTTCAAGCCTTGCCTCTGCATCGAGTTTATCAACAGATAGCTGGGTGGCTTGCTCTGTAAGTGCCTCCTTTTCCTCCGTGAGTGACTCGGTTAATTCTATGAGTTCTGCTTTTGTCATTCTATTAGCTGGTTTATTGTCAATTTTTGAAAACAATCCTCGCTGATTTGCGGCAGGATTATCCACGAAGTCCGCACTTGATACTTCTTCCACCCGAATAGATGGGTAATCATATAAAGCATCATCTGGTTTTTCTACAGTAGCAACATCCCCAGATGCGGTGCTCCATGCGCTTTCTGCCGAGAAGACAATAGAAAGCCCGAAGCGTTCGGGCATTTTTTCTGCCATCTCAAAAAGTCTATTATATTTTTTGGCGTCATCTTCTCTAAAAGATTCAAACGCTTGAAAGTCTCCAAGCAATCTATCGCCTTCAATTCTAAAATTTTCAAACATTCCAATTTCACGAGTTAATCTGTCTTCAAACAGTGCGCCTCTGTGAGTTATATATGCTGGAAGTTTTGTGCCGTCCAATTCATCTTCTATTGTTTCAAGTGATTTCTTGTCTACATATAATCCGTGACCCAAAGCTGGCCCTACTGATATTAAAGAAACCGCAGACATGGTGCCTTTTTCGGCGTCTACTTTAGTCTCACTTAATCCCGAAACTCCAAATGCAAATTGTTTTGACATACTACTTTTCTTCTCTTTGTCAATTTGCTTCAACTTACTAATTGCCCATTCAACTCCAGAAGTTCCTCCCCAGGCATCCCACATAAGTCCTCCGCAGCCTTCTCCGTAAGGAACATCTTTGTTTTGTTGATGTCTTTTGAAAGAAGCCATACGGGCAATAGTTGATCTGCTTATTTTTTGTTTGTTGGCTAACTGATTGGCTCTCCTCCAGCCCACTGGCGTACCGCAATCATTATCTGGATTTTCTTCTTTATATTTTAATGCTCTTTTTGCGTTATTTGTCGCCGATTGAGGATAATCATTATATGTTTCTTGAAATGCTTTGCCACTTGCTTTCCACGCTGCGCACCAATATTGCGGCCTTATTGGCGCATTAAACTTGTTGCAGTAATAACGATGCTCATCAGTTTCTTCTATAAAATTGCAGTTGATACAAGCTTGCCCCTTTGTAGGCCCATCCGATTTGCTCTTTCTATATTTTTCTGGAAGTTTTGATGGGATCGGCTCTCCGTCCGGATAAGTGCGATGACTATCCGCCTTCTTCTTCTTTCCCGCTTGCGGATGAGACTTCGGTAACAAATCCGTGTCGTGCTTCCCGCTCCTATATCTTAAATTCCTTAATGCGTATAAAAAAGAATTAACTCTTGCATGAGCCCATTGCTCAGGGCTTTTAACAGTTGGTCTAACACTTGAAGGATTGGTTTTGTAAGCACCAACTCCTCTATTAAAAACAATTTTTAATTTTCTAAGTGTAGTCTGCTTTTTTGCGTCTGAGCCTACTTTTTCTCTGTGATCTTTTAATTTGTTCTTTAAAGATGATTCGACAGTTTTCGAAACTCTGTCGCTGTTTGTCTCAAATATAAATGCAGACATATTTTAATCCTCAATAAATTCTTTATAATTCCCGCTCATAGATGTTGGGAAAGGATTGATCAGTTCTTGCCAATCTAGATTTGCATTTTCTGCTATCTGTTGAGCCTTCTTAATATTTTGAGCTTTTCGCAACAATACTTCTTCTGCCGTATATCCAAACGGTGCTGTAATATCATCAAGTGACATGGCGCCAACTCTGAAATATTCCATGTCAGCTTTTACTTGTGCGGCTCTGTTTATCCATCTAAATGCTGGCCGTTGCCATCTAACTGCAAAAGGATTGCTTGAATTAGAAACATCAAGTTTATCAGTTGCAATTTGTTGTGATAGCCAACGCCTATAAAGCCTAGACATAATTCTAATTAAGTCTGACTGATAACTTTCTACAGTTTGCTGATACTGAAGCACAACGCCTTGGGAAGCAGAAAAAGAGCTGCCGCCAATTTCCATCAAAAGAAACTCCAGAGGAATTCCTACTGCGCTGCCTACTTTTCTCAATAAGTAACTTACCCACTGTATGCCGTCAACATTAGGTCTGCCATTAGCTGATATTACACTAACATCTTCGCCTGGCTCTAAATAGTGAAATCTGCCTGGCTCAAATTGTTCCAAGTCTCCGGCATCATCTTGTTCTGATGCGTCTAGTCTGTTCTGCAATTCAAACTCATATGAGTTTTCTCTTTTAACTGCAACTGCAAGGGAGGCACTGATTTTTGCCGCAATCATTTCCACTCTGTCGTATTCATCGCAATCTTGCAAAGTATTGACCACTGGAGCCAACTCAGGAATGCCTCTATATTGATTAGGACGGATGCGTTTTAAAAATGGTATAAAGTCCCTAGCTGGTATTAGTTTTATGTCCCTTAGTGTTCCAGAAACTCTATTGCCAACTGCGTATGTTATTGGCTTACCCATTTCGTCTATTTCTACACCATTCTGAAAATTAGATTCCTCGCTGGATGTAGTTTCACCGCTCGGATTGCCAATTCTTGACCCGTCTATAAATTGCACTTGTTCTTTGCCTACGATTAGTCCGCAGTCACCGTAATAAAGCAATGAATCAATCATTTGCTGTTGAAGTTCACGCATGTCTAGCATGCAAGTAACTTCTGGCATTTCAGAAAACTTGTTCCAGGCTTCTAATATTTGTGCATCGGTGTCGTCATCTCCAGTAGCAGGCTGAGGCAATATTCCCCTGCCAACAATGTCTGATTTACGCAATCTTGACAATGAAGCCACTACTGGGTTATTCCTGCGAAATTCTAGGCAAGTGGAAATTAAACTGGCTCTGTCGTAGTTGGAAAGCTCAAGTTCTTCAGATCGAATAGGGCTTGTGCCTCTTTTTGCTCTGTATCTTGTATTTGTTACAGCATCATATCCGCGGAATGCTTTCCAAAATTGTTTGGCTGCGAATGCTACTCTTGATGGGGTTTTTACTTTTTTAGCCATTAAATTTAGTCATTGTTATTCTATTACGACCGCCACCACCTAGCGTTCTATCTTTTAGTGCAATCATCTTGTCAAGTTTTTCGACTTGTGAAATTAAGTCGCCGACATCTGCTAGCGAAAAAGTTTGATCACCAATGCTGTAAGATGTAACGCCATCTTCCGCAAGCTTATTTATGGCTGTGAGTAGTTTGTCACGAATCGCAACAAGTTGTGCTGTAGTTGTTGTTGATGCCATCAATAATTAAAGGCTGTCAACTTGACACGAAAAAGCCCGCTTAGACACGACTCCAAGCGGGCTTAACCCTTATTACACTATACCCTACTTATTTCAACAAAATTAAGTTAAACCCCCGCCTTTCGGCGGGGGGAGTTTTTTTAGCTTCCGTATTGAAGTTCGTGTTGAGCAATGCTTGTAAAGATTTTGCTTCCGATTCCGCTCTCTACTAAGTGAGGGAATTTGGCTTCCTCACGTGTTACTATGCGAGTAGTGCCTTCGTCAACATTGGTTTCGTAAAAGTCGCCCATTTCGAAGGAAACAATTACAGTGTGGATTTTTTCGTTTTTCATATTTCGTGTATTTTTAGGTTTTTTAGTTTCGCTCTCTTGAGCTTGTAAATAATAAAGCTTATTAAATCAGCAAAGTCAACACTTTTTTAACTTTTTTTAAACTTTTTTAAACTTTTTTTTATTTTAGCTCCAAAAACTGGTTTCACTTCTATTTCTTGATGATCTGCTGCGCTTTTGCTTTTTCTGACTTTCAATAATTGTTGGCAAGTCCTCTCTGTCGATTCTAGCTATGCCAATGAACTTGGATAATGCTCTTGCTAATATCTCACAATCCCAAAGGTGATCGCCTTTGCTTCGTTTTAACTTCTTTACAACTTTTATGTGGCCACTTCTGTCCGTTTCTTTAGTCCAGTAAGTTGCAAAAATTTGATCATAATATGTTTTCGGAGTATCTGTAAAAGTATAAAAGCCAGAAAGTTGCCTATTTCGAAGTCGTGCAAGTTCTTCTTCATAAATTGTTTTATTAACATGCAAGTATCTGATCTTGGCTCGACCAGCACGCCCTTTTGTGTCGCCCGTAAACGGATCTTTCATTTGCAATCTATAAGGCTGATCGCCTTGAAGATTCTTCCAACCTCGAGATCCGAACCAGCGTGACCTTCTCTTGAAGACTTCTTCATAAATTTCACTAGTTCTATCGCCTGCGCAGTCAATTATTGCGGCGTGACATTTGTGCATATCGTATGTTATATCCAACTCGGAAAACGATGCGACTTGGCCGCAGTCTACCAAATAGCTTGAGCCGTCACGATCAAAGCCACGAACAACAAACCAAAAAGAATCGGTCTGAGTATCTACGCCCATTACTCTAAATTCGCCTTTTAAATCGCCACGCTGATAATCTAGTTCCAACTCATTGGCGTCCGCTTGCTCTTGATTTGCCCAATCATCTTTCCATGGCTCGGCAAGATTGCCTTGCACGAATTTTCTAAGGCCGTGTATCGATGAGCTAACTTGCAACCAATTTATCATCAAAGATGCAAATGTCATTGCCGGCGCATACATAGAGTTCAAGTGATAGCTTTTGTGACTTGTCGGCGCATTTAAGTTCTGCGGCCTCCATTCGCCATTTTTTACCATTTCGTGTTTGTGCGCATCTAATATTTTTCCGTCACATTTGTTGCATCTATAATAGCAAGATGATGCTACAATTTCGAAATCATAGCCATCTTCAAGTTTTGCTTCTTCATCAAAGCCTACCGAATATCTTATGTTTCCGTCTTTGTCTTTTTGCCGCCAAGAAAAGTCAATAAATTCACCGCAGTGAGGGCACGGCATAA